>Ga0255382_10014_pt1 | contig 17530 bp, 16 predicted proteins | sample ANMaggSeSYBR01H9_FD_182101 | JGI IMG/M metagenome (GOLD analysis project Ga0255382, IMG submission 182101) | Sediment cell enrichment communities from methane seep in Santa Monica Basin, California, United Staets - ANME aggregate JGI... | ecosystem: Environmental > Aquatic > Marine > Cold seeps >... | reverse complement strand
ATCAGGGTCGCCAGCGCATTAACCGCCTCGCGGGCGTCGCTGCCGGTGGCGCTGATTTTTAATTGAGTGCCTTTGCCGGCGACCAGCGTGGTAACCTGCATAATGCTTTTACCGTCCACAACGAGAGAGCCTTTGCTCACGGTTATCTTCGAGTCAAAACTGTTGGCGCAGTCCACAAACTTCATCGCGGGGCGCATGTGCAGACCTTCCTCGTTGTGGATTTCCACGATTTTCTCCGCTATATTACAATCTTGTGCCGGCGGCTGCTGCATTTTGTTTCTTTTATTTTAAGAGTATATGGGTATAAGAGTATATGGGGGAACTCATACACTTCTCAAAGTCCGTTTTCCTGTTGGGCTTCGTCGGCCTCCTGGATCAGATCGATAATTGCCTCGGCGGTCTCTGACTGACGCAGAAACTTACGGAATCGGTCTCGCTGCAAATGGGCGAACAGGCTCTCCATAGCCTCCAGATGCCGGTCCGGATTGTTCGGCGGACTCAGCAGCAGCAGTACCGAATAGACCGGCGCCTTGTCGAGCGAGTTGAAATCGATGCCGTCCCGGCTGCACCCGATAGTGCCGACAATTTCGGTTGCGCTGGGATGTTTGATATGCGGTACCGCTATACCCTTCCCGATCCCTGTACTGCCCTGGGCTTCACGTTCGATAATTTTCTGCGCTATTTCATCAACCTGTTTGGGGGCGACCTTACCTGCGTGTGCCAACGCCTCCACCAGTTCACGGATGGCATCATCTCTGCCTGTGGATTTTAACTGCGGAACGATCGCTTCACTGACCATGAAATCACTTAACTTCATTTTTCTTACTCCTGTATCGCCTACACCTCTCCGCTTCGCAGAAAGGTACCACCCTCCTTACAACTCACAACCCACAGCTCACAATTCCTGTTGTTCTGTTTCACTTTGGGACTCTATAGCCTCAGCGGTAGCCTCGGCGGCGCCGGTGCGACCACGTCTGTTACGGGTCTTCTCTTTGTGTTTGATGAGTTGGCGTTCGCTTTTGTCAATAACCGCATCCAGACAGGCATAGGCATCCTCCTCGGCGTGGTGTACGACAAAACGCTGGTGATTATCGGCTTTAATAATCACCTCCACCTTCTGCACCATCGCTTCGTTATCAAAAACAATCTCTATCTCCGAAACGCGATTGTATTTGTTCAGCAGCCTGTCGATTTTCTTCTCCGTATAGCTGCGCAGCGCCTCGGTTAATTCCATGTGTCTTCCTGTGATTTTGATCAACATACTTTTACTCTTTCCTGTAGAAATATATGTTTTATTAGTTAACGCGTGGGTCAAAGCCCCACCCTACCGGCTACTCTTGTTTTCAGAGGTTGCCTTATTCTTCCTTTTCATTATCTGCCGCCTCGATCCGGGCTGTCTGGGAAGCTGATTTCAGTTCGATTCTTTGTGTCGGCAGCACTTCGTGGCCCGGTACGATCACTCCGCCGCTGACGGTGAAACGCAGCGCTTCTTCGATGGTAATCGGCACATCGATTACTTCATCCTTTTTCACATGGATCACATAGCCTGTAACCGGTGTCGGCGAACTGGGTATGAAAACCGTCAAAAACTCGTCGTCGGTCGTTTCGTGCATAGAGCGAAAACCGGCACCGGTTACCAGACCCAGCGACCACAGCCCTTTCCGTGGATACGGTATGGCTACCACCCGTGAAAATTCTACTTTATTCTCGCCGAAAAGATAGTCTGTTACCTGTTTAATATACGGGTACACCTGTTTAAATCCGGGGATTCGCTGCACGGTTCCTTCGAACAACTGCCATATTTTGTGGCCGATGAAGCTGGCCAACAAACGGCCGACGATATAAACCAGGATAATCGCCAGAATAAAACCGACGACCGCCCTCGGACCGTGTTTCCAGTTCTGTCGCATTTTCCAAAGCCGTATTTCTCTGAGTACGCCTTCTTTGACCATACCCTCATCGGTTTTATCCAGTTTATCGAGGTTGTATTCGGCTTTATAGGCGTCATAATCCACTGTATCGTCAAGCTGCGGGTAGTCGTCGGTCGTCAGCAGGACAATACGGATTACCCCCTCGGTAATATGAACGCTGATATTTTCCTGGATAAATTCATAACATTTGACCAACAGAACAATAGTTAAAACTGTGGGCAGAAGGGTTGCCAGACCGCGCAGGAAAAATCGGCGGAAATCCGACCAGAATTTTTTTTCAGATTTTTTGACCATAAGGCCTTTATTTATAACACTTTATTTTGTTTCGCACTCAACCCTCCTCCTTTGGTTTTTACCAATAAACACCTTTGCGAACCGTCTCTATATAACTACATTTTCCCTCAGTACATAAGTGTATCGGTATTCTATACGCCGGTCAACAAAAATCCGTTTGGCAAGGGTTAGAGAAAACATAAACCCGTATATGGACCATAGTTATGCCGAAAATACCCACTACTGCTCTGCAACAACTAAAATTGCGGGTTAAGTGTTATCTATTCTCAATCGTCCCTACGGGACTAAAATAATATAAGAACAGGTTTCCCAGCGATAAATCGCTGGGCTATTATCATTTGTCCCTACGGGACATGTTGTGTCCATACTGGATACTGGACATGTCGTGCCCATACTGAACCCTTGCCAAACGATGCTTCAGAGAGGATAATGCGTTACGATATGGACTCTTATGCGGAAAATCTGTTACGCGACTGGCCGGCGGAAGAACTTCTGCGGGCGAACCTGACGGCACTGCGGGAACGCGACCCAGACCTGGCACGGAGACTGGCCGAGGTACGGGTCCCTGAAACGGTGGAAATGGCCGTGGCCCAGGACGGGTCGGTCAGCTTTCGCCTGAATGGCCCGGACGGACAAAGGAAGTGGCTGGGCCACAGTTCCGTTCCGCTCATCGCCGCCGAGGCAAACCTGAAACGAACGCAGATCGGTTCGGGGAATATGGCGATGAACGGCCTCGGCAGTGGGGCCGAGGCCGAGGCAATTCTGCGAGAGATGGCGCCCTATCAGGCGCTGGTGGCTATCGAGAAAGACTTGCTGCTGCTTAATCTGGTACTGCGGCTGCGGGACTTCACTCGTCAACTCCGCGACGGCCAACTGGTTTTTTTGTCGGTGGTGGGGTCGGAGCCGGAGCCGGATAAGTTGCTGGAGGATTTTTTCACTCAACAGAACGGCTACAACCCGGTCAGTGAGGCTATTCGCTGGACCTGGCTGAGCGAACAGAAAAATCAATTATTCCGTCAACACGTTGTGATGGCTATGGATCGGGCGGTGGACAAGAATATGGCGGCAGTCAACGAACTCCTTCGTCAACAGCAACGCTATGATCAAGAGTCGCCCCTGACCGAAACCCTGAGGCATCTAATTCCTTCGGCTACCGAGCATAAGCGAACGGTCAACTGCACTAACGCCTATACCCTTACGGATATTCGCACCAGTCGTGATGTTCTGGCCGGGCTGCGGTCAGAAGGCGCCGAAACAGACTGGCAGATATTAGACCGGCCCGATATTGTCTCGCATTATGCCCAGTTGGCCCGGCTGAACCGAATCAAGCCTCATTTAATAATTCTGGTGGACATGCTGCGAAATGACATTGTGATCAGGCTGCCGGACTCGGCTGTATGCGCGACAATCCTGCGCGAGCCGACAGGCTCAATAATGCAGGAGTCATCACAGCCTGCCGAACGGCTTGGCCCACATGATTTTATCTTCTATCGACACTATGAGGACCGGGAAAAACTCAGGATTGCCGGATTGCCGGACGAGCGGCTGGCATATCTGCCACTGGCGAGCAACGATGAACTGTTTCGGCCATTAGAGCTTGACGGCCATGCTCAACGGTGTTACAAGTCCGACGTGGTGCTTCTGGCGGACCGGCCCAGCAGCGATCCGGAGACGTATAACATCAATCTTCACACACATCAACAGTTATGGCAGGCGGTTATCGAGGAGATTCAGCACTCTCCGGCTAACTACCACAAAGAGATCGCTGAAAAATATCTTCTGCGTGCCCAGCGATGTGGGGTTGAACTGCGGGATGAGGAACTGCGTAAATATTTCACCGGATTAATCCAGAATTGTCTTGGTCCGGCTGTCTCCTGGGATGTATATTGCGAAGCGGTCGCGAATGCGGGGTTCGACCTGCGGATATGGAGCCGCCAACCGTTGCGGGAGCATACCGACGAGCCGAGCCATTTCTGGGATCAGTCGCCGGTGGGCCATCTGGCGGCCGGGACCGTCGATAACGATGAGCAGCTTAACAAGCTCTATAACGCCGGCAGGATATTTCTGTACTTTTCCAGCGAGGGCTATCCCGACAGCTATCTGCTGGACGGCATCGCGGCGGGGGCATTTTTTCTGGTTAAATCCCATCCACGTGATCGAAAGCAAGACGGGCTTGGTGAGTTTTTCCGGTTAAACCACGAGTTGGTTACCTTTGACGGCCCCAAAGACCTGCTGCGTAAGATTCGATATTATCTCGATAATGAACAGGAACGGCAGCGTATCAGTAGAGCGGCTCGTGAAAGACTGCTCGCCGGGCATACCTACCGCCACCGTACGCGGGAAATGCTCGATACCATCACTGCTGATTAGTGGTCAGTTATACGCACCGCGTATGGGAATTTCCGCGAGCGAAACCGTAACATATTGTCGTAAGATTACTTACCCGCGTACTAACAGTAAAATTCAATCGTGAGCACTATAATATAATTTTGCTGGGTACCATACCGACGATTGTACAGAAACACCTCTCTGAAATACAGAAAGGTGCCACCCAGCCGGCGATTGTATAGGAACACCTATAGGAACACCTCTCCGCCTTCGGCGGAAAGGTGCCACCCAACGACGCGTTTTTATTTGGAATGAGTATAAAACACACGGGTTTTGGCCTGTGGCCTGCACCCGCGGCTATTATTGTTGTGCCCCCTTTCTTCGGGGTTTGGTAAGGAAAAGTTGTGTGAACTCTTACAAAATATGGAGGTTGATTGATCATGCCTAATAAGGGAAGAGTCAAAGTCGGTATTATTGGATCGCAGTTTCAGGCGGATATACATGCCGATTCGTTCCGTCTTATGCCCGATGAGGCGGAGGTGGTCGCGGTTGCCTCTCCGACGCCCGGCAATGCCGAGAAGCTGGCAAAAAAATACAATATTCCCCGTTTTTTTACAGATTATAAACAAATGCTCACTGAAGATGACATTGAGATGGTAACGATTACGGCCCCGAACTATCTGCATGCGCAAATGACCGTTGATGTCGCCCAGGCCGGTAAACATGTGGTCTGTGAAAAGCCGCTGTGTATGACGCTGGAAGAAGCGGACCTGATGATCGAGACGTGCAGGCAAAAAGGCGTACTGCTGATGTACGCCGAGGAATTGTTTTTTACGCCCAAGTATGTTAAAGCAAAACAGATGGCCGATCAGGGCGCATTCGGTAAAGTGTATATGGTCAAACAGGCTGAGAAACATTTCGGTCCGCACGCGGGGTGGTTCTGGAACGTGGAGCTTTCCGGCGGGGGCGTGTTGATGGATATGGGCTGTCATGGTATCGCCTTTTGCTACTGGTTCCTGGGACGGCCGGAGATCAAGAGCGTGTACTGCCAAATGGCTACCCATGTTCACGGCGATAAAACCAAAGGCGAGGATGACTCTGTCTGTATCCTTGAGTTCGCTAACGGCGCCATAGGGATGATAGAGAACAGTTGGTGCCGTCGTGGCGGAATGGAAGACCGTGTCGAGGTATATGGCGAAGGCGGAGTTACCTACGCCGATCTGCACATGGGCAACGCTCTGCCTACCTATAGCGAATATGGTTATGGCTACGCAGTTGAAAAAGCGCCTACGACCAAAGGGTGGACCTATCCGGTTTTCGAGGAACTCTGGAATTATGGTTTTCCGCAGGAAATGCGGCATTTTGCCCGTTGCGTTCGCGGCAAGGAAGAACCTCAATGCACCGGCGAAGATGGCCGGGTCGTGCAGGAAGTGCTGTTTGCCAGTTATCAATCGGCTGGCACCGAACGTAAGATCAAATTGCCTTTCCGGCCCGTTGACGCCAAAAGGCCTATCGACCTGTGGCTAAAGGACAACACCCGCTGATCATTAGTAATGAATCATCGCTCATAATTCACTGGCATTTCCGAGTGAGATACGCTAAAGTGCAAAAGCACGGCCGCACACTTTGTTCGCACGGCCGATACGGCCGTGGCACAGTTTATTTGATTTCCGCAACAGGAACAAATTAGTAAGGATAAAACCGGATATGAGTGAAAATGTAAAGAAAATCGTTCTGGCGTACAGCGGGGGACTGGATACAAGTGTGATTTTACCGTGGCTGCGGGAGAAGTACGGCTGTGAGGTGATAGCGTTCGCGGCTGAACTGGGCCAGGGCGATGAGTTGACCGGGATCAAAAAGAAAGCTCTGGCAAGCGGGGCAAGCAAGTGTGTGGTGGCTGATCTGCGAAAGGAGTTTGTCGAGAACTACCTGTGGCCGCTGCTGAAGTCGGGGGCGGTCTATGAAAACGGCTATCTGCTCGGGACCAGCGTTGCCCGGCCGCTGATCGCCAAAGAACAGGTGCGAGTAGCACATGAAGAAGGGGCCGACGCGGTAGCGCATGGGGCCACGGGCAAAGGTAATGACCAGGTACGGTTCGAGTTGACATTTATGGCGCTGGACCCGACATTGAAGATTATCGCGCCCTGGAAGGATCCGAGCTTCGAGTTGACCAGCAGGGAAGCGGCGGTGGATTACGCCAAAAAACGCCATATCCCGATCGAACAGTCTAAAAAGAAAATCTACAGCCGGGATCGGAATATATGGCATATAAGCCACGAAGGAGCGGACCTTGAGGACCCGTGGAACGAACCACAGGAAAACCTGTTTGTGATGAGCAGGCCCATCAGTAAAACGCCGGCAAAAGCACAATATGTGGAAGTCGGTTTGGAAAAAGGTGTGCCGGTACGGCTGAACGGTAAAAAGACGGCGGCGGTTAAGATGCTGCAAACCCTTAACGAACTCGGAGGCAAACATGGAGTCGGGCAGGTGGACCTGGTGGAAAACCGACTGGTGGGAATGAAGAGCAGGGGAGTATATGAGACGCCGGGCGGTACGATTCTGCTAACGGCACTGAGGGCACTGGAGACGATTTGTCTCGATCGGGAAACCCTGCACTATAAACAACAGGTTGCCCTGCGGTACGCGGAACTGGTTTATTACGGCCAGTGGTTCACGCCGCTACGCGAGGCACTGAACGCCTTTTTCGACTCGGTCCAACAGCCGGTTACGGGTATGGTACGGCTAAAACTTCATAAAGGGCACTGCCGAGTAGCGGGCGTCAAAAGCCCTAACAGCCTTTACGCGGCCGATCTGGCCAGTTTCACGATGGGCGCCGAGTACGATAGCACAGACGCTACCGGATTTATTCGCCTGTTTGGATTGCCGTTAAAGGTCCAGGCGTTGAAGAGAAAAAATGCAAAATAGACAGGGAAGTTGAGTTTGGCGATACCGCACGCATTATGGATAGTGTTTCTCTTTGCGCTGGGGGCCTCTACGGGTAGTTTCCTCAATGTGGTGGTTTATCGTCTGCCGCTGGAACTGTCGATAATCAGGCCGGGGAGTCGCTGTTCGGGATGTCAACATCCTATCGCCTGGTACGATAATATTCCCATTATATCGTGGTTCGTCCTGCGGGGCCGCTGCCGACATTGTCGGGAAGCGTTTTCGTTTCGCTATCCATTTGTGGAACTTCTAACGGCGCTGCTTTTTGTCGGGTTGTATTGGGCGTACTTTATGGAAGGAGTCCGCTCCGAGATGCCGTTGTTCGGTCAGGGGGGCTATATAGTGTATGCCGGGCACATTACCATGCTTTGCGCACTACTGGCCTGTTCGCTGATCGATGCCGAGCACTGGGTTATTCCGCTGTCAGTAAGTTACATGGCGGCGGGAACGGGGCTGATTATGAGCATGATCGCTGGGTACTGGTCGGCAATCGGGCTGGCACCGCCATTTGGACTGGTGCCGTACGCATCGTCGGGTAGCGGGGCGGCCGCATTAGGCGCGGCGGCGGGGCTGGTTGTTTCTCTTTTGCTGCTGAAATTCGGGTTGCTCAAGCGGAGCTTCGCCGAATGGGAACAGGATCAAATAGACAATCAGAAAGAAGCGAACCCTTCCGGGCAGCCCACGGCAGTCAAGGATGGTAAAGGCTTGTCGGTTGGCATAGACATAAATGTCAGGCGGGAAATGATGCGGGAAGTAGCCTTTCTGGCACCGATTGTGTCAGGAGGAGTGATCTTTCTGTTGGTACTGGGCGGCGGGGGTGAATTGGGCCGCTGGTGGCAGGGAATAATTCTCGAACAAAAATGGATGACAGGGTTGCTTGGCAGCGTTTTTGGGTTTATGATAGGCGGCGGAGTCGTCTGGGCGACGCGAATACTTGGCTCACTGGCATTCGGCAGGGAGGCGATGGGCTTAGGCGATGTGCACCTGATGGCGGCGGTAGGCGCGGTTCTGGGCTGGGCCGGTGCTACCATAGCGTTTTTTGTGGCGCCGTTTTTCGGGCTGGGCTGGGCACTGACGCGATTGGCGCTGCACCGCAGCCGAGAAATACCTTATGGCCCCTTTTTGTCAATGGGGACCCTGCTGGTAATGGTGCTGTACGATATGATTGTTGGTTATTTTGCCGGCGCCTTTACCGTGCCGGGGGCGATGCCGTGATTTTAAGAATTTAAGATTTAATGATTTTAGATTTTAAGATTTAGAAGGAAGTAAGGCAGCCAGGCGGGTAACATACTAAAATGACGTTTTATAAGTTTAAGATTTATGCTAAAATGATCGGGATTGGCCTGGTGCTCGCGATTGTACTGAGCTTTGTGGCAAGTAACCGTGAGACGGTGCAGGTGAAATTTCTTCACTGGGTGATCTGGCAGGCACCGCTGTTCGCGTTGATTACGGCCGCGGCGGGGATGGGAGTTGGAGTGTATCTGGTAACCCGCAGGGTTCGCAAGGTGCTTGTGGAATATAAAGAAATGCGGCGGGAAGAAAAATCCCGCCAGGAACTGGTTAAGAACGTAAAAAAGGACATCAAAAACGAAGAGAACTCACATTAAAGGTGGCATAGCCACTTTTTCTGTTCATCCTGGATGGCAAAATCCGCTCTCGTTGGTCGCTATCTGAAATGACAGAATCGCAAGACTGGGATAAATTTTTAATCATAGGAGTATAACAATGCAGCGAAAGAAATTGGTTATGGTAGCAGGGATGGTAGCGGCAATTGTGGTGTTGGGCGGTTGTCAGCCGTGGCAGAAGAAGTACGAGGCATGTAACGCGGAACTGGAGAACCTGCAGGCCCTGTTCGACGGCGCCCAGGATTCGTCCAGGCAGTGTGAGGATGATCGGGCACGGCTGGCACAACAGATACAATCTCTGCAACAGGACCTGGCGGCGGCCCGAACGCAGGCGACAAGTCGGCAGGAATCCGGACTGGAAAAGGAAGGCGGCGTGTATGATGCTGCCAAGGGTACAATTACAGTTACTCTGGCGAACGATGTGTTGTTCGATTCCGGTAAGGTAACGCTGAAATCACAGCCCAAGAGTAAATTGAACCGTATTTCCGAGATTGTCAAACGAGAGCACGCCGGTAAGGAAGTATGGGTGGTCGGCCATACCGACACGGACCCAATCAAAAAGAGTGGCTGGAAAGATAACTGGCAGTTATCGACCGAGCGTGCCTTGGCCGTTACCCGCTATCTGCTCAGCCAGGGTATCGCCGCGAAACATTTAGTCGCGGCCGGCCGCAGTGAGTATCATCCGGTCAGCAGGGACAAGGCCCAAAACCGCCGGGTCGAGATAGTCGTACATACGAGATAAGCGTGATAGGCATTATTGACTATGGTATGGGTAATCTGCACAGTGTGCTCAAGGCGTTTGAGCATGTCGGCGCAGATGTGGAGATTGTTACCGACGCCGCCCAAATCGACGCGGCGGATAAAATTGTGCTGCCGGGGGTGGGGGCGTTCCAGGACGCGGTCCGGACATTGCGGAAAAAGGGACTCGCTGACCCGATTATCGAGTCTGTCCGTAGCGGTAAATGGTTTCTGGGGATATGCTTAGGACTACAACTGCTGTTTGATGTCAGCTATGAGGACGGTGAACATCAGGGGCTGGGTATTATCCCGGGTAAGGTTAAACGGTTCGATTTCAGTACACATCCCAACAAGGACAATCTGAAGATTCCCCATATAGGCTGGAACAGTCTGAAGATGCGGAATGACTGCCCGCTCTATCGCGAGGTGGCGGACGGCTCGTTTGTGTATTTTGTTCATTCATATTACGTTGTGCCGGACGATTCCTCTGTCATCGCCACTACCACCGAGCACGGTATCGAATTTGTATCCAGTATTTGGCGGGATAATCTCTTCGCGACCCAGTTTCATCCGGAAAAATCGCAGCGAGTGGGACTGCAAATGCTGGCTGATTTTACGGCAATTTGAGCAGAATGATGCAGCCTGGCTTGTAACTTCATAGCACGACGCTATTTACGAAATCGCAAAGATGATATATTTGACCTGAATATAGGTATAAGTCCTGGATTTCCTCCCTTTTGCCCCTTCGGCCCTTCGACTTCGCTCAGGGCAGGCTTTTCGCGAGAATGGAATTTCAACCTGCATTTTCATATTGACAAAGCCATGAAATACCATATAATCGTAGAGAGAGGAATTTCGGCATGCCGAGAATATGTTCACTGTTGTACTTGCTGCAACGGTGTAAGTTGTTCAGAAAACACGCCTGATTTTAATTTTACAGTAACGTGCTGACGGTTTATTCAAGAAACTTTGGAAAAATATGACTTTTTACAAACAAGGAGTAGTACACATGACTACCAAACAAATCAAGAAAGGTTTTACATTAATCGAGTTGTTGGTGGTGATTTCCATTATCGCCTTGTTAATCGCTATACTGATGCCAGCGTTAAATATCGCCCGTCAGCAGGCCACAGGCACCGTGTGCCAGGGCAATCAAAAAACGCTGGCTTTAGCATGGACCATGTATGCCGATGAAAATGACGGCCGATTGGTCGGCAATTCGGTGGATAACGGGCAAAGCGGTCGCCCCGGGCCGCAATGGGTGCAGCCGCCCCAGGATGAGGACGGGAGATGGCTTTATGCCATCGGCAGATTAGATGAAACCAACGACGAATATCGTTTTAATGGGATCAGGGCGGGTGATTTATGGAAGTACCATAAAAGTCTGGAGGTGCTGCATTGTCCGGGAGACGATCGCTGGTCGAAAAACGCTCCGCCGCGAGACGCCTATCGCAGTTACGGCATGCCATATTCCATGGGATATGGCAATTCTTATGCAACTGCCCCTTCAAGTTGGAAGACCTATAGAGCGTATCAGAAGAATAGCGATATCAAATATCCCAGTCGAAAATACATATTTGTAGAAGAAGATCATCTGGCCTTCCGTGGCTTCAATAACGGCGGATGGCATTTACCGGTAAATTTTCAAGGTCTTAATATTCCGGCTCCAGGAGGATGGAATCCGAATACATTGGGATTTTTTGATCCTGTTGGAATCTGGCATAATAAGAAAAGTACGTTCGCTTTCGCCGACGGCCATGTCGAAATACATAAATGGGAGGATGAGCGGACACATGAATTGGTTGAAATGTATGACTCAGGTGCGTTGTCAGGTGTTATATATGTTTCTTCTCCGGGTAACAGAGATGTCGAGTGGCTGCTCAATGGATTTTTGGACAAAAACAGATTATTTTAAATAACAGTGTCCATTCCTTGCTAACGCGAGTGGCTAAAAGCGAAGGCATACTTGTGGGTGTATAAATTGTTCAGATAACATACCTGATTTTAATTTCACATTAGCGTACTAACGGTTATTTGGAAAACTTTCTAACTATTTTACTTTTTAAAGAGGAGTGTTGTATGACTATCAAACAAATCAAGAAAGGTTTTACGTTAATCGAATTGTTGGTGGTGATTTCCATTATCGCTTTGTTGATATCCATACTTATGCCCGCGTTAAATACCGCCCGGCAGCAGGCCACAGGCACCGTGTGCCAAGGTAATCAAAAAACCCTGGCTTTAGCATGGACCATGTATGCCGACGAAAACGACAGCCGGTTGGTGGGTAATTCGGTGGATTACATTGTCAACGGCAATCCTGGGCCACAATGGGTGCAGCCGCCTCAGGATGAGAACGGGGTATGGCTTAATAATGCCGGCAGGAGAGATGAAACCACCGACGAATATCGTTTTAATGGAATCAGGGCGGGTGATTTATGGAAATACTATGAAAGTCTGGATGTACTGAGCTGTCCCGGGGACAATCGCGCAATGAAAAGGCAGCCCCCTCGAGATGTTTTTCGCAGTTATGGTATGCCATATATCATGGGATGTGGACGTGTCCAAACTTCAACAAGTGCCTGGGCACAAACTTATAGACCTTATATGAAAATTGAGGAGGTCAAACATCCCAGCCGAATATACACATTTGTGGAAGAAGATCATCTGGGCATGTATGGCTTCAATAACGGCGGATGGCATCTGCCGATAAATTTTTCAGGTTATAATGTACCGGTTACAGGAGGATGGAATCCGGCTACATACACATTTTTCGATCTCATTGGAATCTGGCATAATAAGAGAAGTACGTTCGCTTTCGCCGACGGTCATGTCGAAATACATAGCTGGCAGGATGAGCGGACGCATGAATGGGTTAAAAAGTATGACTCAGATACAATAGACAATATTTATATGGAGACTTTTCTGGCTCGGGATAATGTAGATTGTGAGTGGCTGCTCAAAGGTTATATGGACAAGAGCAGACTAAGATAACAGCTTCAATCCCCAGCTAAGGGCATATTGTCGATGGGTGGAATGTTTGTACGCTGATATTGGTTTCCGACAGCGAGGCGATCAGATAGCCCATGATGCAGGTGTGGTAAATCGTTCGCTCCGGCAGCAGAACCGCCAGTTTGTCAAGTCTTGAAGGGGGTACCTTGCCATTACTGTTCAGGCAGGCGGCAGGATCGACGGCCCGGATAAATTCAGGGACTGTCGAACCGAGCGAGCCGTGATGGGGCAGCAGAAGCACATCGGCCTTGAGGTTTTCAGGCGGTTCTTTCTCCAACAATAACCGCTGGGGGATAATTCCCACGTCGCCGCAGAGTAATATCGCACTATTCCCGGTGGAAATGCGCAGTACAAGGGAACTGTCGTTTGTATCCAACGCATACGAAGGGTGCGCCGGTGGGGGCCAGAGTACCTTAATAGTATAATCTGTCCCTTCAGCGGCTATCGTCGGTTGTAATAGACAGCCCCGGCTGAGTTGCTTTATGACGGGGGGCTGTATCATTTCGTTAAGCTCTTCGAGTAGTATTTCAACGGCACGGCCGGCGTCTTTTGTGAAATAATCATTCAGATAAACTGTTCCGACCGGGAAAAAGCGGCATAGATCGATCAGGCCATTATAATGGTCGATGTTGGGGTGCGAGACAAAAACAGCGTCGAGCCGCTGGACGCCGCGTGAGCGCAGAAAGGGTGCTACAACGCGGCCGGTCAGGTCGAAATTTGAGCGACTGCCGATGTCATACAAAACTGTTTTACCATCAGGCAGTTCCACAACCGCGGCTGTACCGTGGCCGACGGCGAGGACGTGCAGCTTGATTGCCTGGTTTTCCGAATCATTTCCGGTAAAAGGAGCCATCCAGACAAATCCGATTGTCCAGACAAGCAGGGTGTATATCACCAGCCGGCTAAGGCTTCGACCGCGGTACAACGGATACCCAGCCAAAATCAGCAGTATATAAAAGGCGGCAATAAACCAAATTGGCGGGGCGGCTGTGTTGATACCGTTATAAGGCAGCCGCTCGAAACCATCGACGACAAAGATAACCGCGCGGCTGAGAACAAACAACGGTTCTGTCAGGCATGAGCCAAGTATTGGTATTAGCCCAGCCAATATCATTTTGGTAAGGCCCGCCAGCATTGTCAGAGCGATCAGCGGATACAGTATCACCGAGGCCATAGCCGACCATACGGCAATCCGGTTGAAATGATACGCCGACAACGGCAGTCCCACCACCCACGCCACAAACGAGATAACAAACAATCCCCAAAAGAAATACAAAACTTTCACAATCAGCCACACGGAAAAACCAGGCCGGCAAAACGATTGCCCGAATCCAGGACCCTGCTGAGCGGCAGCAGGCCATTGAACAGACGAATATGCTCAAGGAACAGGAAAAGCGGTTATCCGCCGAGCAGGAGCAGCTTGAACCTCAAATCCGCCAAATGCTGCTGAATATGCCGCAGCCGGCACATCCCGACTCGCCGGTAGGCCCGGATGAGTCAGGCAACAAGGAAATACGACGATGGGGTCAGGTGCGGGATTTCGATTTTGAACCTGATGACCATATTAAATTGGGTACCAAACTGGGGATAATCGACATCGAACGCGGCGTAAAGCTCAGCGGCAGCCGTAATTACGTGCTGAGGGGGGCTGGGGCATTATTGCACCAGGCCGTACTGAGGCTGGCGAATGACATGATGATTGAGAAGGGTTTCGAGCCACTGTCTGTTCCGGTACTGACCCGCGAGGAGACATTTATCGGAACCGGCTGGTTCCCGGAGGGCAAAGACCAGGTATATCAGATTCCAGAAGACGAACTGTTTCTGGTCGGAACGGCCGAGGTCCCTGTTACGAGTTTTTATATGGATGAAATTCTGGACGAGGACGAACTGCCCCGGCGTTTTGTAGCCCAGTCGCTGTGTTTCCGCCGTGAGGCCGGGGCGGCAGGCAAGGACACTTACGGCCTGTATCGCATCCATCAGTTTGAGAAGGTTGAGCAGGTTATCATCTGCCGGGCAGACCTGGAAGAGGTTGAGAAGTGGCATCAGCATATTTTAACCAATTCTGAAGAAGTGCTGCAAAAGCTGGAACTGCCTTATCGCGTGATAGAGATATGCACGGGCGATATGGGGATGGCCAAGTACCGAATGTATGACATCGAAACCTGGATGCCCAGCCGAAACGACTACTGTGAAACCCACTCGGCCAGCAATCTGTTAGATTTCCAGGCCCGAAGGCTCAACCTTCGCTACCGTGACAAAAACCGAAAGGTTCATTTTTGTTACACTATGAACAATACTGTCATCGCCTCCCCGCGGATACTGATACCCCTGTTGGAGCTTAATCAGAACGACGATGGAAGTGTTAATATCCCCCCGGCTCTGCGTCCTTACATGCACGGACTCGACCGAATCACGAAATAAAGAATAACTGTTTTCTATTATTCGTCATTAGGAATTCGTCATTGATTCGTCATTCTGGTTTCTTAATTCGTTATTGCTTAATAGGGTGGGCCTGTGGCCCACGCGGTTACTGAAAGGCGTCAATAATGATCGTAGTAATGGGCCCCGGCCATACAAAGCAACAGCTTGACCATCTTGTGGCAATGGTTGAGGAGATGGGGCTTTCAACGCATATCATCTATGGTACGGACCGGACGGTGGTGGCGGCGGTGGGCGACAAGCGGATGGTTGATAAAAGCGCCCTGGAGAACGTGCCCGGTGTGGAAAAGATTGTGCCTATTCTTGCGCCATACAAGGTTGCCAGCAAGGAGGTCAAACGGGAGAAAACCATTATTTCGCTTCAGCCCGGCGGCGCCAAAATCGGCTCGGATACGATCAGCGTTATTGCTGGACCTTGCAGTGTAGAGGATCGCAGCCAACTACTGGATACTGCCACGGCGGTAAAACAGGCCGGAGCCGTCGGACTGCGTGGCGGCGCCTTTAAGCCACGCTCCAGTCCCTATAGCTTCCAGGGCCTGGCGGAAAAAGGTCTGGAATACCTCGCCGAGGCCCGCGAAAAAACCGGCCTGACCGTTGTAACCGAGGCGATGACTGTAACGCACGTCGATCTGATCTCTCGTTATGCCGATGTGATCCAGATTGGCGCACGTAATATGCAAAACTTCATGCTGCTGCAGGCCGTTGGCGAACAGTCCAAACCTGTCCTGCTTAAACGCGGCATGAGCGCGACGATGGAGGAGTTCCTCCTGGCCGCCGAGTATATCATCAACGCCGGCAACCCTAACGTCATACTTTGCGAGCGCGGCATCCGTACTTTCGAGGAATACTGCCGTAACACCCTGGCTTTGTCGCTGATCCCGGCGATTCAGCGAGTCAGTCACCTGCCGATTATCGTTGATCCCAGTCACGGCACCGGCCATACCTATCTGGTCGAGCCGATGTGTCTGGCCGCCGTCGCCGTCGGCGCCGACGGCTTAATCGTTGAGGTGCACCCCGACCCCGAACACGCCTTAAGCGATCCGGGCCAGCAGCTTTCGCCTAAACAGTTTCAACAGATGATGACCAAAATCGCCCGCATCGCCCACGCCGTGGATAAAAAATTGTAACTACTTACTGGTTCTTTTCTTCCTTACGCGTTTTTCTGTTATTCGTCATTGGGACTTCGTCATTGATTCGTCATTCTGGTTTCTTAATTCGTCATTAGTTTCATATGATAAGCAACCAATTATCCAATCCTGACAGTTTTCATCCTCCACCCGTCCCCCTGTTGCCTATCGCCATAGCCGTCATCACAGGTATCATCCTGGCCAGATTGGATTTTATCCCTCTTTTGGTGTTCGTCTCAATTCTATCTTTTTGTGTAGTCATTTCAGGGATACTCATCTTATATCGCAAACTGACTGCCCCTGATTCTGTCCGTTACCGCTTGATCCCTGTGTTGATTTTCATTGCTTTTGCCGCTGCTGCCGGACTACGTTACAAACTCGTTTATCATTATTATCCCGACAATCACATCGTTACACGTTGCCGCCCATCCCAGCCGCGGCTCGCTTCCGTACGCGGGAATATCATCACTCAACCCTACATCGCCAAAACCGGCGGGACCTTTGCCGCCTTCGATTTTGCCCACGAACCGCGTACCATTTTTGTCCTGCGCTGCCGGGAAGTCCTGACCGACAACGGTTGGCGCCAAACAAAGGGCCTCTGCCAGGTTACCGTCAAACAGCCGGCGCCGCACCTGCGTCAGGGACAACTGGTACAGATCGACTGCTGGCTCACTCGACGCCGCGGCCCGGACAATCCCGGCCAGTTTGACCCGACCGATTACCAACACTCCAACCGTACAATAGTTTCCTGCACCGTTAATCACAGCGAGGCCGTTACTGTCCTCGGCCAGGAACCAATCGCTACCGGCCTGCTCGCTTACCTCCGCCATAAAATCCAGACCATCGCGCATATCGCCCTGATCGAAGACGTCCATATCAGTTCCGGCGGTAATCCCTTCGCCAGGGATACCGAAGCCTTTCTCAGTGCCCTGCTTCTTGGTGAACGCCGCAAACTTTCAGGACATTTATACGATGCCTTTTTGCGGACCGGCACCATCCATTTCCTGAGCGTATCCGGCCTGCACGTCGGGATAATAGCGGGATTCATCTTGTGCCTGGGTTGGCTTGTTCGCCTGCCGCGCAGAATGCAGGGCCT
>Ga0255382_10013_pt1 | contig 18395 bp, 20 predicted proteins | sample ANMaggSeSYBR01H9_FD_182101 | JGI IMG/M metagenome (GOLD analysis project Ga0255382, IMG submission 182101) | Sediment cell enrichment communities from methane seep in Santa Monica Basin, California, United Staets - ANME aggregate JGI... | ecosystem: Environmental > Aquatic > Marine > Cold seeps >... | reverse complement strand
AATCCATCGATGGTCCAGTTTACCAGCGTGCTGGCAGTGATGATCACCACATTGGCAGATGGAATGGCATTGCTGACTTCTTCCGGTGGCACCACTGTGATCCTTTCATCATCAATGTCCTTCTGCTCCACTACGCATAATTTGTTCGTGATCGTTAGTATCCGGGGGATCAATGGGCCGAAGTGCCCGACCATAGCAACCCGATCACCGGGCTGTATCAGGTCCAGGACATCCTTTTCAGTTGACTTATACCGATGAGGATCATTGTCGTTCATCATGGTTGCCAGGGCATTGATCGTCGCAATGACCACACCCGATCGAAGTATATCGTTTGAGGTCGCCATCGCCAGGATATCTGCTGTGTTTAATCCTGCGATCTCACCGGCATCAGGTAGTGTATCACAGTGGGTGTGAACGACTGGTGTGGTTGATGCGGTTGGGATCGAATGTTGTGTGGCAGCAACACCTCCATGGCCGGTAGAGAGCTTTACGCCAGTGTAGATGATCCCGATCCTCACATCCTCGACAATGATATCGGATAGGGAATCACCGAGTTCATTCTCGATCCGCTCGATCAATTGTTGTATGATAGTTTTTGTGTTCATGGATATCGTTATGGTCAGATATTCTCTATCTTTGTAGTCAGATCCAGTGGTTTCGCATAATAAGGCGCCGTGGATACGACGATATCGACAGCTTCAGCATATTTCGGAATATCCTTGATATTGACGCCACCCACGGCGATCTCAAGCTTAGGGTTCAGTGCCTTGAGTTTGGGTGCAATCTCTTTTAGCTCGTCCGGGCTGTAGTGATCCAGCAGAAGCACATCTGCCAGGGGTGCGTACTGGAAGGCCTCTTCCTCTGTGCGAGGTTCGATCTCGATCTTCTTCATGGCTATGAGCTTGTTGAAGGAGCCCACAACGTTGAAATGGTTCTGGGTGATCAATATGGAGTCACTCAGGGAATTGCGGTGGTGGTCACCGCCGGCCACACGCACAGCCTTAAGCTCATATTTTCTGAATCCCGGATGGGTCTTACGGCTTGTTGCAATGACCACGTTCGGGTTCACCTTTCGCGCTGCATTGACCATGCTTTTTGTCATACCGGCAATAGCACAGACCATGGACAGGAAGGTCTGGGATATCCGCCAGAGCTTGAAAAGCTGTCGCAGATCCCCCTTCGCCTCAAAAAGTGTTGCACCACCCTCAAACGACTCCCCGTTGTCAAGATAATTGGTAACGGTCAGTCCTTTTTGCTGGTAGAACTCTGCCAGGTCATCCGCACAGGCAGCAACGCCCGGGTCCCGGGACACAATCTTAAGAGTACCGATTCCTTCGATTCCCAGCAAATCTGTTGTCTCATCTCCGTAAGGGCAGTCCTCTGATAGATAATGTTCAAAATTGTGTATCATATGATCACCTGAGTTGTTCGTCAAATTATTCGGTCATGAATTACTGATCAGAATACTGATGACCAGGAGTATAAATAACTTCTGAAATCGTATTTCATTCCGACAGATGCACTATTTATATGGTTAATGCCTTTAATATCGTCTATAGTTCTTCAATAAATTGCTAAACAATTAACCAGATAACAGAGCCTATAACAGATCAAACAGGAAAGAATGCGATGAGATCGAATCGTTTTATAATCACAGTCATAGGCGTAGATAAAGTAGGTATCGTTGCCAACACAACAAAAATAATGGCAGATTTTAGTGTGAACATTGTGGATATCAGCCAGACGATCATGGAGGACCTCTTTACCATGATAATGCTGGTAGAGGTCAATGATGAGCATTTCAACCTGTCAGCTTTCCAGCAGGCCATGAAGGAAGGCGGAGAGGCAAATGGAGTGGAGGTAACAGTACACCAGGAAGATGCATTCAGATTTATGCACAGGATCTAAACAAACAGGAGTACCTTAAATGTTGATACATCCCGAAGAGATCATGGAAACCATACAGATGGTCAGGTCAGAACATCTGGATATCAGAACCATCACAATGGGAATAAACCTGCGAGACTGTGTGCATCCGGACATTGATATCTTCAATAAGAACATATACAACAAGATCACACATTGTGCACGTGATCTCGTCAATACCACCGAAGAGGTGGAGAACCTCTATGGAATACCGATAATCAATAAACGGATATCTGTGACACCTATTGCAGTGGTCGCAGAAGGATGCATATCTACCGACTACACATCAATCGCACAGACCCTTGACAGGGCAGCCGAAGACGTTAATATTGACTTCATTGGGGGATTTAGTGCCCTCGTACATAAGGGTTTTACTCCCGGTGACCTGAATTTAATCAATTCAATTCCGGGATCTCTGGCAAGTACCGAAAAGGTCTGTGCATCGATCAACGTCGCCACAACCCGGGCAGGCATCAATATGGATGCCGTAGCAATGATGGGAAAGATCATCAAGGAAACAGCAGAAAGAACAAGGACCAATAATGGGATCGGATGCGCCAAACTGGTGGTCTTTGCCAATGCTCCGGAAGACAACCCATTTATGGCGGGTGCATTCCATGGGATCGGAGAACCGGACCGCGTGATCAATGTGGGTGTCAGTGGACCGGGTGTTGTCAACTCGGCTGTGCGTGATCTGGACGACCCTGACCTTGGAGAGATATCAGAAGCCATTAAGAAGACTGCTTTTAAGATCACCCGGATGGGAGAAATGGCTGGTCGTGAGGTATCCCGGCGATTGGATGCTGAATTCGGCGTGGTAGATCTCTCCCTCGCACCAACCCCTGAGATAGGGGATAGTGTGGCCGCCATATTGGAAGCAATGGGGTTGGAAAGCTGTGGTACCCATGGAACGACAGCTGCCCTGGCACTGCTCAATGATGCAGTCAAGAAGGGAGGAGCTATGGCCTCATCGTATGTCGGTGGCTTGAGCGGGGCCTTTATCCCGGTAAGTGAAGATGCGGGTATGATCAAAGCTGTGGAGCGGGGATCACTGAACCTGGATAAACTTGAAGCTATGACATCCGTTTGTTCCGTAGGATTGGACATGGTCGCAGTTCCGGGTAATACATCTGCTTCGACTATATCTGCGATCATTGCGGACGAGATGGCGATCGGTGTGATCAACAGGAAAACGACTGCTGTGCGTCTTATTCCTGCACCCGGAAAAGATGTGGGTGATCTTGTGGAGTTCGGCGGATTACTGGGAACTGCGCCTGTAATGCGGACGCACCCCTATAGTTCTGAAGAATTTATCCAACGCGGTGGCAGGATACCTGCACCTATCCAGGCATTGACCAACTAAAAAAGGTTTCCTCATGTAATTCTGCTCACAATTACAAAATATTTCATGGCATCAGTTGTGGAACTAGTATCAGCATCGTGTTCCATACTTTTGTTTCCATATATAATAGTCTGTAATAGTATTAATTGATCGGGAGATCAGATACATTTCCTATTATTTGTTACTCCACTCTTTGGCATCTTCAACAGCAGCGTCATAGAACTGTTCTCTCAGATCAGGTATCGCAGAGAGAACACGCACCCAATTAGGAAGAAGCACATCCAGGGGACCTTCAAGATATTCCTTTCCTTTGGTTATGATGGTTTTAGAAAACAGATCTATATTCATTTCTTCGTCATGTCTATTGTAAGATAGATCATTACAAAAAGCATCAGCATAATATTTTGATATCAGGTCCTGTCCATGGCATTTATATTTTATTCTTATGCTGTGTAAAAATGATGGTGATATATGGGTAGAGGTTGTTTCACTCACGACCCTCATTAATGTTGTAAATATGTCACCCACCATCTTGCAGAGTCCCTTATCCCAATCTCTACTCATACCTTTGTGTTTGTGTTCATAGTATCCCAGATCGGTCTGACAGACTCGCTTGAAGGCAGCATTCTTGTAAACCTCTGCAAGAAGTCCAACCTCAAGTCCCCAGTCTGCTGGGATCCTGATATTCAAAGCAAAGTCACTGGTCATCGCAAACTCCCCGGATAAGGTATATCGGAATGCTTTGAGGAAATCCAGGATCTTGCACTCACATCCCACATCCTCTATGAGGGCATCCAAAAATGGTTGTACAAAGAGACGATACACACGCCCATGCATCGTCTTATCATCAAGATTTACCCGTGCATAAAAACCTTTGTTGAAATAATAATTGAGGTTTGGTTCCGTGATCGGGTATAACAACTTCGTGGGAATATCCGATGTATAATTGACAATATCTCCATCATGAAGCGCTATGGAATAAGAATCCAGACTCGCCACTCCAAGAGCGATCCAGACATCCATCCCTTTACCTCTAAATGATGTGATATCAATTCCATCATCCTTCATTTCATCCAGTGCCTTCTGGACCCTGGGGCCATTGCACCAGATCACCAGTTTTGGAATTTGTAGTTGCTCGAAAAAATCCAGTACTGCTTTATATTGATCATTGTCATCTGCTGCAAGTGGTATGATTACCTGGTACAGGTATTCACACTTGTTCAATTCTTCAACAATTTTTACCAGTGCACGATTCTTTATCTCTTCATACAATATAGGCAGGACAATGGACGCACGTCTTTTGTTTTTCAGTTTATGAAGTCGCTCGCTCAATTTGTCCGTGTCGATACAATAATCATGAATGGTAGTTATTCGCTCTTGACTAAAATCCATAGTTTATCCCCCATTGCCACCTTATTAACCCCAAATATGGACATAGGACTACAGGATAATTAATGATATTAGTACCTCCCCAAAAGGCACTATTGCGATTACTATCCTATAGGTTAATAGATATATATAGGGAGCTACTACAATATATACTTTTATTGTGTTGATTATATAATACAGGGGTATTAACTGATCCATAATTCGCCCTGCTCAAATATGAGCATGTACAAAGGAACATAAACTTGCAGCTTCTTACCCCATCAACCCAACAATCCAGAGCATAAAAGCTAAATACATTCTATCACTCGTAAAATCGCTTTTGATGTCAGGTGAAATGTAACGGTGGACGCTCGAACATGTCAGTATTAGCTGAGAACATGAACCCATAGTCAACAGCGAGTTCACCGCCGCCGTCCCATATATCACTAACGAGTACTACGAGGGTGGCCCCTCCTCCACCAACACAGACCCCGCTGAGGGTGCGGACAAAATTCCGTCCACACCCGCATTCATCTTCCCTCTTGCCATCATTGGCATGATGCTGGCGGCGGCGCACAGGCGGTAAGGAATTACGTGATCAAATAGAATCACCACACCTGTGGGCACAATATAAACCTCTTCTTTAAATCCGTAGCGTAAGACTACGAATCAATTTGTCGTTTAAGCAACGAATATATATGAACTCTGCATAGTTGCAAGTAGTACAATATAACAAACTGCATGATGATGGTCAAATGGTTTCCAGACATGGAACCTCATTTGACCTTCCAGCATGTAATACAAAGATGGTACAATCATGAAAATGAAAAACACATACACGATCTTGCTCATACTCCTTGCACTGGGGACATTGGTTGCCAGTACACAGACCATGGGCTGTATTGATAGAACGAACTCGATGATCGAAGGAGAGATCGTCTTCGAAGAAATGAACGATCCGATCCAGAACGCAACCATCTACATCGAACTTGAAGATGTCAGTCGCGCTGATGCTCCGTCAACGGTGATCTCCAGTATGGTGCTGAAAAATATCGATATTGACGCGGACAGTTCGGCATCGATCCCATTCTCACTGGAATATCCTGAACTCGAAGACCGTTTCACATACTCCATGTCAGTTCTTGTGGATCTGAACGGGGATGGAAAGATATCAGGAGGCGACTACATCAGCATGGAACATATCCCGGTCTCAACATCTGGACCCAATGATGATATAACTATCAATGCCAGGTTTGTCACACCGAGTGACGATGGTCCACAGCCAGTCGAGACAACGGCAACCGTTATCAGCCTGGAGTATATGGATGACTCCGTAAGGATCCTTCTAGATGAGGACGATGTCGAAAGCGGAGAGGAGTATCCTGGAGATCTGTACCTTATTGTCAATGATCAGACAGTAATTCAGTATAATAATGGCGTACAGCTATCCCTTGACGATATTTCCCCTGGTACACGGATCAGGGCATACTACGGTCCAGCGGTCATGCTCAGCATGCCTCCACAGAGTGTCGCCACACTGATCGTTGTGCTGCCAGATACACAAAATACAGATGAAACCGGACCGGATTCCATAACACTGGAAGCAACCATCACAGATGTGATGGATATTGACAACGGTACGAAGATACTCATTCAGGGCGATGAGGTAAGTGAATTTGGTTTTGATTGCGGAATATATCTTATTGTCTCAGACCAGACCTCCATCATTGACGAGAACGGTGCAGTCCTGTCCATCGATGATCTTGGAGATAATTCCGAAATAAGAGCCACCATGGGACCTGCAATGACCCGAAGTCTGCCACCTATCGGCCAGGCTGAGGAAATTGTGGTATGGTTGGAATAAGGCTATCGTAGAGGACTGACCTCTCTACATCTCTCTTTTTCACCATGAGCCAAAATACATAAGTAATGCAACCAGTAATATGCCAGACTGTAGGAATAATAATGGTTATTTGACCATACACAATGAGTTGATATATTGACAGTAAAAGAAGGAAATACAGTTAAGGTCGAATATACCGGTATGTTCGATGATGGTACAGTATTTGATAGCTCTGAAAAACATGATAAACCACTGGAATTTGAAGTTGGTGCCAGACAGATGATACCTGGTTTTGAAGACGCGGTCCTGGGTATGAATATCGGTGATGAGAAAAGCATAAAGCTGGGACCAGCACAAGCTTATGGTGAACACAGAGAAGATCTGATCAAGGCAGTACCCCGGGAACAGATGCCTCCGGAACAACGTCTCGAGGTTGGGATGGGATTACTTGTCAGTCTTCCAGATGGTACAGATGTCCCGGCAAAGGTCATTGATATCACCGATGATACTATTACCATCGATCTGAACCATCCCCTGGCTGGCGCAGACCTGAGTTTTGAGATCAAGTTAGTTGATATCACTACTTGATCTCCATTTTATTCTTTTTTTGATCGCAGGTGCCTTTCATTTTTAACAGATTTGTCTGACTTTTCAGGGATCATACATGGAAAAATCAAAGATAATAGGATTTGGCGGTAGTCCCAGAAAGAATGGGAACACTGATGTAATACTGGATGCGATACTGAAAGGAGCACGGTCATGCGGAGCCGATACGGAAATGATCCTGTTGCGCGACCATGATATCCACTCATGTGTGGGATGTGAACAATGTCGCAAGAACCTGACCTGTACGAGATTCAATGATGACATGCAGCAGCTCTACCCGAAGATCGAAAAGGCTTCCGGGCTGGTACTGGGTTCACCCACATACAATTACAATGTAACATCCATGGTAAAGGCCTTTATCGATCGGTTTTATTGCTATTACAATTTTACTGATGATAGGCCCCGTCAGTATTCCAGCCGACTGGCTGGACAGGGACGCAAAGCAGTGGTGTTCGCCGTCTGTGAGCAGGAAGACATTGAGGACATGGGTTTTACTCTTGAAGCCATGGAAAAACCCCTGAACACACTGGCATATGATATCGTGGGGAAATTGCCGATAATTGGCTTTTTTGATCGTGGCATCGTGGCCGAAGATAAGCGTGTGCTGCAGTCTGCCTTTGAAGCCGGCCAGCGACTGGCCAAAGAGTTTCAGTGAATGGTTCCATCAGTTTCGATACTGCTAAACAGAAGAATAGTATACATTAGGGTAATGGATGGTATGTATAAAGCTACCATTACCTGCTATGACTAATCCCTTGATAACCAAAGGTGCGCCCGGTTCTACCTGACAACCACATATGATGGAACACTTCACTACCAGATTCCGGCCAGATGGTACGACGATGGGACATGATCCTGTGAGCAGCACAGTGGAGTCTACCGTGTCCCCCATCCTTTAAAAAAGCAGGTACACCATCGAGTAATCTGTGAACCTACGAATAACACTGCCTTCGGTTACTCAAAACTCGCAAGCTCATCAAAGTCCAGAGTAACAAAATAATCATCCACGGTCTCCGCCCGCCTTATCTGTACGAAACTTCCATCCTCCCTTAGCAGGATCTCGGCAGAACGCAGTTTCCCATTATAATTAAAGCCCATTGCATGCCCATGTGCACCCGCTTCGTGAATCGCCAGGACATCACCCCTCTTAATTTCGGGTAGCATGCGGTCAATGGCGAATTTATCATTGTTCTCACACAATGAACCCGTCACATCATATTTATGCGCAGCCTGGTCCTGCTCCTTTCCAAGTACTGTGATATGATGATATGCCCCATATACACCAGGTCTCATCAGATTGGCCATACAGGCATCTGTCCCCACATAATCCTTGTAGGTATGTTTCATGTGCCGCACCTTTGTGATAAGGAAACCGTACGGCCCGGTGATCACACGTCCACACTCAAGGAATACCTTCAATGGATCCAGACCATTCGCTTTGATCATCTCATCATATTCCTTCTTCACACCATTGGCGATAGCATCATAATGAACCGGTTCCTGCTCTGGCCGGTATGGGATACCGATCCCACCACCAAGGTTGACGAACTCGAACCGTATATCCAGTTCCTGAGATATCTCAACGATCACCTCGAACAGGATGCGAGCGGTCTCGATGAAGTATGTTGGATCCAATTCATTGGATGCCACCATCGTATGTATCCCAAATCTTTTTACGCCTTTATCCTTCAATATCCGGAAACCTTCGAATAACTGATCCCTGGTGAGCCCATACTTTGCATCCTCCGGGTTCCCTATGAACTGGTTCCCCTCCTTAAGTGCCCCTGGATTATACCGGAAACAGACGATATCAGGTAATCCTGCGACCTCCTCCAGAAATTCAATATGACTGATATCATCCAGGTTGATGATCGCACCCAGTTCCTTTGCCTTGACAAACTCCCCGGCTGGCGTATCGTTGGAACTGAACATGATCTCCTCGCCAGTAATACCTACCTTCTCAGCCAGTATCAGCTCGGGCAGGGAACTACAATCCGCACCGAAGCCCTCGCCTTTCAGTATTTTCATTATATAGGGATTGGGCAATGCCTTGACAGCAAAATACTCATGGAATCCTTCAATCATACCGAACGCTTCTTTGAGTTTACGTGCGTTCTCCTTAATGCTTCTCTCATCATAGATATGGAACGGGGTTGGATACTCTTCCGCGATCTCAACGATTTTTTCTTTGGTAAAGGGAAGCTCTTTTGACACCATTATTAAGTCCTCTCAGGATACACCGGTTACATATCGAATTTCCTGTGAAAATTCATATTTTGTATTATGCAATCGATGCTATTGCTGTTATGAGATGATATATAATTTGTGATAGACTTATATGATCACGTATACTTTTCCACCGTCTTACCTTTTTACTTCCCAATACCAACACATGTTTCAGCAAAAAGTGTTTTACTTATCCACCATATATTATTTGTATGGATGATATTATTGACCTGTTGAAGACATCGAACCACTGCGTCTTTCTCAGTGGTGCAGGGGTGTCGACATTCTCGGGCATCCCAGACTTTCGGGGAAAGAGTGGCCTGTATACCAAGTATGATGCAGACAGGATATTTTCCCTGGATGAGTTCCATAACGATCCATCATATTATTACCACCATTCGAAAGACCTGATCTACAACCTGAATGAACGCGAACCAGGCCTCATACATAAGATCCTGGCACGGATGGAAGAGCAGGGAATCGTTAAGGCCATCATCACGCAAAATATCGACATGCTACATCAGAAAGCCGGATCTATTAATATCATTGAGATCCACGGATCACCAGCCAGCCATCATTGTCTGCAATGTGGCAGACATTATTCCTATAAGAATATTGCAGATATCGTACAACAGGATAATATCCCACTATGTGACGGCTGCGGTGGCCTCATCAAACCCGACATCACCTTCTATGGTGAGATGCTGGATCAGGAAACGCTCGATGCCGCTATAAAGGAAGTATCAGAAGCCGATGTCCTTATTGTCATCGGTTCATCCCTGGTGGTCCAACCGGCAGCATCGCTGCCACTGTATACCCTGGAAAATGACGGAAAACTTGTGATCGTTAACAATATGCCAACCCCACTTGATCGGTATGCTCACCTGAGATACAACGACCTTCAAGATGTATTCCAGTACATCGAAAAAGCACTTTTGTAAGCTTATAAGCCCGAAGGATGCTTATCTATATCAATCCTGAAACACCCATAACCGACTTACGCTTTCTTCAGTGTCACCCAGAACACGCTGCCTCGTCCCTGCAGATTGTCCTCTACTCCAACCTGACCACCATGCAACTCGATGATTCGTTTGACGATGGAGAGGCCAAGTCCGGCACCTTTGACACCCTTTTTGTTAACCCGCTTGAATCGATCAAAGACATACACTTTGTCCTCATCGGCTATGCCCTCGCCTGAATCAACAACAGTAACCTTCCAGAAGTCATGCATATCGACCACATCAAATATGATATCACTTCCTTTGGGACTGTATTTGATAGCATTGGAAAACAAATTGGAGAACACTTCTTCAACTATGGGGTTTATGCGTGCCATGTACTGGCCACTGACGGCGAAATGAACAGTCATTTGTTTATCTTCGAGCTGTGATGAAAAAACGTCCGGAGTCTTAAGGATCACAGAACCAAGGTCCTTGATTTCCAACTTGATCTTGTCCATGGACTCAAGCTTTGACCAATTAGAAGCATTTTCAATTATATTGATGATATGTGTATTATTTCGTTTGATCTTATGAAGGAAATCCCGTTTTTTCTCATTTTCTTCGATATTGAGCAACACTTCGGTAAAGCCTTTGACGATGCCAGCAGGATTTAACAGATCATGACACATTATGTCAGTAAATAGATCCTTGAGCTCATTGGATCGTTCCAGTTGCTATGCATAGTGAAGAAAAGTCCCTTCTGCTTGCTTATGTGTGGTAATATCGCATATGATGAGAAGGACTTCGGACTCAGCACAAGGAACTATATATGCCTCGAATTTTCCTTCAGCAGTTAAGGTATTTAAATTATACTCAAATTTCTGCAATGTACCAGACTCAAGGACCTTTTCGATGGATCGCTGGAACTGCTTCACCACCTTTTCCGGGAAACCTAGCTCTTGTATGTTACTTCCTATGATCAATTCGGATTGGACACCAAGTAAATCATCGGAAGGAGTATTGTAATCAAGAAAAGTTCCATCCCGACTTAATCGGAACATCGTGTCTGGAAGCAATTGGACGACCGCCTTGTTGCGCATCTCACGATCGTACAATACATCTTCCGTCCGCTTGTGTAGGGTGATATCTTCCCCGGAACTGATGGTCCCAGTTATATTGCCCTCCTCATCCTTTAAAATCACATCGTGCCAGCGAATCAGTCTCTCATTACCATTTCGGGTCACAATAGGCATCTCTGAATATTCTGGTGGCTCACTCTCTCCCGCCATCCACATTCGATAATTATCCTTCGCAATTTGCTTGATTCTCTCTGGAAGAAAAGTAGCAAACCAGTTTTTGCCAACGATCTCATCTTCACTGTATCCTAAGACCTCACAACCTTTTTTGTTGGCAAAGATGATATTTTGGTTTCTGTCAAGAACCCCGATTATGAAACCTGCGACATCAAGATAATGCCGTGCCTCATTTGTTTCGTTTTGAAATAACTCGCTTGTCATCGTATCCCTTCCCATAAGGACCTAATTTTACTGACAATTATCGTGAGATATAGGAATTTTCCCAGAAGTCAACGATGAATATAATATGCATTTACAATATATAAATATGTTCATAGAATGTCGTGTAATGACATTTATGGTGTATGTGATGTGATGATTGCTACTCCCACATTATTAATATTAATACGTACACCTACAGTCACCTCACCCTCATGTTTATATAGAGAGGGAATCCATTTTATCGAATATAAACATCTTACTCTACATCGACATACTCAGACAATAAACTAAATATCGATTCATATGAACAGCATATCTGAATGTTTAGAACACATGGACTCTGCCACACGCAGACAGATATATACATCATTTTTCATCATATTCGCCCTCTTGGCGTTCCCATTTTTTAGTGTGCAGATCCTGTTAGTGCTTTCTCTTGCAGGACTGATCATCTCACACAAACTGATCAGAAGAACAGATGGAACACATCCAGTCGATCTATATACCCAGCCGAATAGCATAAACAACCTCTTTTTATCGATCGTCGTCCTCTTCCTGATCAGCAACATACTTGCGATGTTTTCTCATTCACTTCCACTCTATGTGATCGGTCAGGCAGTCGGGATATCGACATTTGGTGTAGGAGTTGCTACAATTATACGCCGTAGGAGTATGCTTAAATATACATCATTGATCAATGAGGAATACCCCCAAAATAGGTATAGGAATGAGATCATTCAATTATCCTCACTTAATTCCAGCATAGCCCTGTTGGTAGCAGGGATTGTTTGTGCATCATTAACAGGTCTATGGATATGTTACTGGCAGGGTATGAATGCTTCCTATGATATGATCTTTTTTGTCGCGGTTATAGGATCGATCACAGGAGCACTTTTTGAATCGATCCCCTCGAAAATCGATGAGAACATATCTGTCACCCTGGGGTCCGGGATGGCAATGTGGGCATTCTTCTCGTTTGGATATTCTGTACCACCACAACAAATTGTCCTGGCTCTTCTGTTTGCCCTGTTCCTGGGATATGTTTCCTATAGAACAAAAATAGCCGACATATCAGCCGTGTTCAGTGCAACTCTTATGGGCGTGCTTGTTATTGTGTTCAGTAACATCCTATGGTTCGTGCTACTCCTTACATTCTTCATCCTGGGGGGCATATTCACGAAATACCGATACAGATACAAGGAATCTCTGGGACTTGCCCAATCAAAGGGCGGTGTCCGTACCTATGAGAACGTATTTAGCAACAGTACAGCAGCCCTTGTTCTTGCCATCGCCCATGGCATATTCCCGGAGTACAGTACAGTGATCATATATGCATTCCTCGGCACGGTGGCAACCGCTACAGGAGATACTCTTGCAAGTGAAATTGGCACCACATCCAAACAGCAACCACACCTTATCACGACGTTGCGACCGGTACAGACTGGCATCGATGGAGGGGTAACACTGCTTGGAGAACTGGCTGCTATCGGAGGTTCTGCTGTCATCGGAATACTTGCCTTTTCGTTTGGTGTTGTGGACAATGCAATCCTTGCAGTGGCCATTACCGTAGCAGGCGGATTCCTGGGCACCAACTTCGACAGTGTCCTCGGTGCAACACTCCAAAAACGAGGACTACTATCAAACAGTGGCGTCAATTTTGTAGCAACGTTTGCAGGTGCAATGATATCAGGCGGGTTGTACCTGCTGTTCAATTGAAATAGCTATGATCGAACCATATCAAACTACACGTATCACCATATGTACCAATAACGTATATTTATTTATATTCGTGCGTACAATTACCTATTGGTGGATACGATTAGATCAATACTACAGTTCCTGTGGGAAATACGATACATCATAATATTCTATATAGTTGGGGACAGTATAACCACCATGTACGCACTGGCATATGGATATGAAGCAAACTTCTTCCTCGCTGAGATCATATTTAAATATGGTATCTATTCCGTATTTCTGTTGAAATTATTATTCATTGCTCTTATATTCTACAATTACAAGAAACTTATTGATCTTGACCATTCAATGGCACCCCTTCTATGGAAAGGAGTGAAATACTCCATCAGTACACTTGGAATTTTCCTGACGGTTAACAACCTCCTTATCGTCTACTTGAACTGGAGTCTCCTCCGTATCATCGGCATTGGCATCTGATAATTCGGATATATTAATCTACCAAAAACATATATGTCCTCCATACCTTGTTCTTATAATGAAGGTTAAAGGCATTGCTCGTGAAACACTGGATTTCATCCTGAATGTAAGCAAATCCACAGCCCCTAATGAATTTGCGGGTCTCCTGAGCGTAGAGGACGGTATCATCACAGAGGTGATCATACTCCCCGGCACCGAGTCCAGCGACCGTAATGCTGTGATCAAACTTTTTATGATGCCCAACATATCTTCCGTTGGCTCAGTACACAGTCATCCCGGACCCTATTTCACACCTTCAAGTGCCGATCGCAAACTGTTCAGCAAGACCGGAAGTCACCATATCATCGTGGCAGCCCCTTACGATAAAATGAGTTGGCAATGTTATGACAGCAGTGGTAATGTTCAGGATCTAAAGGTGCTGGATGTGGAACTGGATGAACCGGAGATACTGTGATACAGAACCTTAGTACCTTACAAGAAGAAACATTTCAATTGATCAATTATCATTATTCAGAAATTTATTGTGCAGAAATCCACCCAGCCAGAAACCGATCATTCCGAGTAAAAAAACTGCCGGCACGAACATAAGAGATTGATATCCCATTGACATTATCCAAGAGAAGCCTGATACAACAAAAACGATCACAAAGACCATGTATCCTGCATACTGTGCCTGATGTTTTGTGATAGTGTTCAAATCCATAATCGTATCATCTCCTGATTAAATGAGAACTCATGCACATCGGGATTTTCCAAAACCACTGAAAGAAAAGATATTATCTATCTGCTGGGCTGAAATATAGTGATCATAAGCGATAAATGCTTCCTCTTGATCTGGATAATGACTAGCAAATATGCAATCCCATTTACCGTCATCACTTGATGTTATAGTAAAACGTTCATTGTCCTCTGCAATGGCCCATATCAGGATCTGACCTTTTATGTCGTTGTAGCTCAATTCGACTCGAAAGTGCCCGAAGTCCTTCGTCTTATGGTTCATCTTTGATCCATTCGGTTCTTCACTCATGATATATCATATATACTCATTGTTCATAATGATTGGGATGTCGGATAGAATTATCAAAATCGACACAATAATGCTATTTTTTATGGGTCATGGGTAGATCTGTACGACAAATACTAAAGGTATATAAGTTTAGAGGAAAATATGGAACTGAGGACATATTCTGACAATAGGAGGTGGACACCCATGATTCCAGTTGAAGCTAAAGATGATACAGAGAGATCAACTGACATAGAGAATCCTGTAATAGTATTCCTGTGGAAGACCGGAGCGAACTGGCCAGTTGAGTTCGTATCGGACAACATTGAACAGTTCGGTTATACAGTAGATGATTTTCTATCCGGAGATATATGCTATGGCGATATCGTGCATCCTGAAGACCGGAAAAATATTAAATCCAATTTGCAGAGTAACAGTCAAGAAGAACATCGAGAATATAACCACCGCTACCGGATAATTACAAAGAACGGTAACACTAGATGGGTTGCTGAAAGGAGTTTTGTTGATAAAAAAACAAATGGTGTCATCACCCACTATCAGGGTCTTGTCATGGATATCACTGACGAGGTGAAAGATAAAGGACCACAGGGTATGATCGAAACGATCAGCACCGATAATCCGGTTGTGATATTCATATGGAAAACAGCAGAGAACTGGCCTGTAAAATACGTTTCAGATGACATTACTCAATTCGGCTATAATGTTGATGATTTCATATCTGGTTCCATTTCCTATGGGGATATCGTGCATCCCAATGACTTGAAGCGTGTTGAGTCAGAACTCCAGCGACAGTGTGAGGAAGGGAAGAGTGATTTTTATCAGGAATACCAAATACTAACACGATCTGGCGATGTGCGACAGGTTGCTGAAAGGACGCATATAACACGTGATCGTTCTGGAAAACCTCTGCAGTATGAAGGAATAATCGAAGACCTTTCCAACATCAAATAAAGGATCTGAATGACCTTTTGCCCCAGCATAACTAAGCAGGAGATATAATGAGAGGATACATCAATCGATCGGAAATTCGGATGTTTGTAATATCTGCCATCATCCTTGCACCAGTTGCCGTCCTTTGCTATCAGCAAGAGCTGTCACTGGGTACCATCTCATCCATACCTCTTTTTTTAATACTACTGGCCATGCTTGTGACCTGCAATATAGAGATCCCTATTTCGAAGATCCGTACAAGAAAAAATAAGACCCTTGAGAGAGATGCGCTTGTACTCGAAGAAATATACTCGGTACCACTGGTCGAAGAGATATCCAGTGCCACAAGCCGTGTATTTAACACCATCGTAACCTTCAATTTGGGTGGATTCCTGATACCACTGAGTATACTACTGTATCTGATCATAACACAAATTAACTTCGCTGCCCTTGAGATCATGTTGATCATTATCGTGGCGGTAACACTGCTCTCAGAGATCGTAGACGGTATCGGCATCGTGATCCCCAGTTACATCGGAATTATAGCGATACCTTTCGCCCTGATATTTGACCCTCAAAATGCTGCACTCATAACTTTCGTTGCCGGTACAGGAGGCATTATGATAGGCACGCTCACAACCCTTCTAACCCTTGATAAAGAAAAAAATGGAAGTGCTTATATCAACATTGGCGGAGCAGGTAACTTCAGGGCCATCTACATAACAACAATGATCGCTGCATTAATATCCTATTTCACCTGAAGCGAATGGATCACCAAACTCATCTGGCGTATTGCGTGTTCCCTTCATTTTGTCCTGAAGTGCCTTTGATGATAGGTGAACAGATCTGTATTTTACAATACCATTGTCCGTGAACCTGAAAGGTTGTGGTGTCGGGTCTACCTTGGTAGCCCTCATCTTCTGGATAGCCATCACCGGTGTCAATGTCGTATCGATCTCATTTACCTGCATCGCATCAAGGAAAATGATGCCATCTCCCAGGAAATCATAATCATCGAACGTTTTTGTCTCAAGTCCATGATGTTTTTCTGTGATCAGAAGCGACGTGATCTTTCTGGTCTTCAATATTCGATGTAAAGAACGCCATGCTACAGACTTGCGGAAATCCTCTGATTTGCTGAACACATTGATCGAGTCGAACACCACACGCTGAGGCTTATACGTTTCAATGATCTCATTGATCTCTTCAAATGATAGCATTGACATACTAAAAACCTCGAGGTATCCATCATCCATGTGCTTAGCAATATCCCATCCAAAACGTACGAAATGCTGTACCAACTGCTGCAACCTTTCCTCAAAAGAAAAAAATATGCATTTCTCATCGTTTTTGACGCCTTCCATCAGGAATTGCATGCTCATAGTACTCTTTCCTGTCCCAGGGGGACCGGTAACGATCACAGAGAAACCTTCGGGAATACCACCTTCGAGCACATCGTCGAGTCCAATTATACCTGAAGACATCCTTTTGACCATACGATCAATGTTCTTGGTATCGAGTTTGGATTTGAAACGTGTACTATCCAATGACATTAGTGCTTTTTCAAGCACAAGGTTCTTTGCACCAAGTTCCTTTTCATACCGCTCCAGAACCTTGATGGCATCAGAACTCAAGGTAGTATGTACAGGAAATTTATTTCGCACCATAATGGTAAATTATGACTAAATGTATATAACCTTTGCTCACATGTGCACATGCATACATAAGTTACATACATTATTCGGATATATTGTGTCCACAACCTTCCAGGAACTTGCCATATCCACGAGATACATTGATATCTGCATCCCACACAATCTCTCCCCGTAAAAGTGTAATCTTAGGAAATATTCCATCCATCCCTTCATATGGAGTCCATCCGGCTTTACTGTGCAGATCATCTGCCTTGATCGTACGAACATCATGCGGGTCCACAATTATCAGATCAGCATCATATCCTTGTGCAAACGAACCTTTTGAATGCCTGTCAAGATCAAAGATCCTTGCAGGATTCTTACTTGTGACCTCGATCATCCGTCCCAGAGGGAGAATATTTCGCTTGACTGCATTAAGCATCAGGGGCATCAGGGTCTCAACCCCGGGCACACCCGCGGGTGCACTTCTGATATCCATATCCTTCTCTAACTCACGGTGAGGTGCGTGATCAGAAGCCACCACATCAACAGTCCCATCATTAACACCATTGACCAGAGCCTTGACATTCCTTCGATCCCGCAGAGGAGGATTCATTTTCCCAAATGAACCAAGACGCTCCCAGTCACGTGTTGACAGGAACATGTGATGTGGTGCTACTTCAAAGGTTATACGGGATCCATCGAGCCCACCGGACCCATCACCTTTACCATGTTCAGCGCCTTCAGCGCCTCCATGTATAGCCATATATCTTTCCTTGCGAAGAACACCCATGGCCTCAAGGGTGCTGATGTGGCAAAAATGGGCCCTTGTACCAGATCCATGTATCAGTTCAACTGCTCGT
>Ga0255382_10012_pt1 | contig 18737 bp, 15 predicted proteins | sample ANMaggSeSYBR01H9_FD_182101 | JGI IMG/M metagenome (GOLD analysis project Ga0255382, IMG submission 182101) | Sediment cell enrichment communities from methane seep in Santa Monica Basin, California, United Staets - ANME aggregate JGI... | ecosystem: Environmental > Aquatic > Marine > Cold seeps >... | reverse complement strand
TGTCCAATTCCATCCACAAGCCAACAGGCCCCTGGACCTGGAATACAAGTGGCCAGCGAGACTACACAGCCACGACCTCATATTTCATCGTTCAGGAATCGTATCAGCGATGCCTCAATAACCATCAGTGAACGCCTTGAGATGTTCCTGAAATATGAATATCCGCGTGTATGGTTCACCTCACAGGATGTTCAGCAACAGTACGAACGTATTTATGGGAATATCAAACTTAGCACCACCTCCACATACCTTTCCAGAATGTACCGCAAGAATATCCTTGTGCGCAGGGGGAATCGCACCCGCCGTGAATATCACTACAATAGCAACGACACCAACGAGATCACTTTTGCAGAACAAACTGGCATCACTGATGAACAAAGGATATGATCTTAATTTTTTAATCTATAACTGATTACTCATGCGACCTGTACAGGATGCCTTCAAAATTGGATTCATCCTGATCGTTGTCGGTTCACTAATGATCTTTGCAGGCACCATCCTCCATTTTGTTCAGGGGACTAATAATGGACACTTCGGTGGTCTGGTGATGATCGGCCCCATACCGATCGTTTTTGGCTCATCCACTGAGATCACATCAACCATGCTCGTGGTCGGACTACTGTTCCTTGTTTTATATCTGCTGATGGGGAGGCGCACCCGGTGATCGGATTACTCCTCATAGCAGCAGGAATGGGACTGATCATTATTGGTTTCTTGCTTGTTACAATGGGATCGAACAATGATACAGGGTTCCGAGAATTCGTTCATGCTGACCGCGATAGGACATATACTCCGTATCACGAAGAAAACTACGTCAAAAACACTACCGATCATCAGAAATATGATAGCAGAGACGCCGCCGTTAAAGGGGGAAGGGTTAGAGGAGGTGGCGTGATTATGTTAGGACCCATACCTATTCTTATCGGAACAGATACCAAGAGCCTGAAGACCGTGATGATCCTGGCGATTTTGCTAATGATCCTATCCTTGCTATTCTTCAGATAACATGCAGCTGTTGTGAAGCTGTTTACCTGTGAACGGATGACGTATTGGCGTATGGCATACATCAACGCCAGACGAAGTGATAATCATGTTTATACAGGTTCACAACCAATAGGTGTCATATGCAACCTTTCGACCTGGTATCCGATTACGCACCAGCAGGGGATCAACCGGCAGCGATCGATAGGTTGACCAAAGGCCTGAATAAAGGCTACAAGCACCAGACCCTGTTGGGAGTCACTGGTTCAGGGAAGACCTTCACAATGGCGAACGTCATACAGAATGTCCAGAAACCAACACTGATCATCGCCCACAATAAGACACTTGCAGCACAATTGTTCTCGGAGTTCAGAGATTTCTTCCCAAATAATGCTGTGGAATACTTTGTCAGTTACTATGACTATTACCAACCAGAGGCATATCTACCCACCACTGACACCTATATTGAGAAGGATTCGGATGTCAACGAGGAGATCGACAGGCTTCGCCTATCTGCCACGAAATCTCTCATTGAACGCAGGGATGTTATCGTAATCTCCAGCGTCTCCTGTATCTACAGTCTTGGATCACCACAGCAGTGGAGAAAAATGTCCATCCTGCTTGAGCCAGGAGCGGAGATCGATAGGAGCCAGCTATTCGGGAAACTCATAAATATACAGTACGAAAGGAACGATACTGCATTCGAACATGGTACATTCCGCTCCCGTGGAGATACCATTGAGATATATCCTGCACAGGAAAAACACGCGATACGTATCGAACTCTTCGGAGATGAGATAGACAGGATCACCTATGTGGACCCGGTCACAGGAAAGGTACTGAGCACAGTAGCACAGGATGATAGTATTGCGATATACCCCGCAAAACATTTTGTGATGCCCCACAACCAACTTGAAGCAGCTCTGGAAAATATTGAAAAGGAGATGGATAGCGAGGTAGCCAAACTTGAAGTTGATAACGAGATCCTTGAGTCACAGAGGTTACTGCAGCGTACCCGATTTGATATGGAAATGATACGCGAGATCGGGTATTGCAAGGGTATAGAGAACTATTCACGACATTTCGATGGCAGAAGTCCGGGAGAATCGCCCTCTTCCCTGTTAGAGTTCTTCCCGGAGGATTACCTGACGATCATTGATGAATCCCATGTGACGATACCCCAGATACGCGGGATGCACAATGGTGACCGGGCACGAAAGAAAGCATTGATAGACTATGGGTTCCGCCTCCCATCTGCATATGACAACCGGCCTCTGCGATATGAAGAGTTCGATAAACGTATTAATCAGGCGATCTACGTCTCAGCCACGCCTGCTGAATACGAACTGGATCGAAGCTCGGCGGTTGTGGAGCAGATCATCAGGCCTACCGGCCTGGTGGATCCGAATGTACTGATACGACCAGCAGGGGATCAGATCGATGACCTGATATCCGAGATCCACAAGATCACAGAACGTGGATACCGGACCCTTGTGACCACTCTTACCAAACGAATGGCGGAGGACCTGACTGACTATCTTCTGGAGATTGGAATACGTGTGAGGTACATGCATTCGGACATTGAGACCCTTGAACGTACAGAGATCGTGCGATCCCTGCGAAAAGGGAATTTTGATGTCCTTGTAGGTATTAACCTGCTACGGGAAGGGCTTGATATCCCCGAGGTGGCAATGGTCGCCATACTGGACGCCGATAAGGAAGGTTTCCTGCGATCGGAAAGATCCCTGATACAGACTGTTGGTCGTGCGTCCCGGAATGTGGATGGATATGCGATATTGTACGCTGACACTGTTACCGGCTCGATGCAGCGTGCCCTCAAGGAAATGGACCGACGTCGCCAGAAACAACTTGAGTACAACAGAGAACACGACATCACTCCCCGGACGATACAGAAAACAATACAAAGGGAACTGGTCGAGCTAGAACAAGAAACCAGTGGAACAGCATCAGGCGTGATGATGCTGGCTGAGGATATGTCCGGCAGGGAGGTAACAGATATGATCATTGACCTTGAATCAGAGATGAAGACAGCAGCCAGGGACCTGGAGTTCGAAAGGGCGGCCGAATTCCGGGACAGGATAAGGGAACTGCGCAAAGTATATTCACTGTGAACTCTACAATGGCCTAATTGTAATCGGAAACACTCGTATACAGATCTGTATGGAAGTTGCAGAACGTATTGCTTCCACGCCAATACTGCAATGCAATAGTGCCAGCCATGGGACTGCAGGCCGAAAGGATTATATTTCAACACTACATGTAGGGGGTGCAATGCGCGTTGATGGTCTAGTGGTATGACTGTGGCCTTCCAAGCCACAAACCCGGGTTCGAATCCCGGTCGGCGCATTCTTATTTTCCTATCTCTCGTCCTAACATTCCAATCATACGATAAACTTGAACCGGTGGACCGATGGACAACATCCTTGAAGACATCCTCCAACAGCTGAAGGATATGTCAGATCCCAAAGCCATTGAAGGTATGCAGCGATACGGCATCACTCCCGATCGGACGTACGGGGTATCCATTCCCAACCTGAGAGCAATCGCGAAGGATACAGGACACGACCATGAACTTGCCAAGAGCCTGTGGAATTCAGATATCCGGGAAACCCGCATCCTTGCCAGCATGATCGACGAGCCCGCCAGGGTAACCGAGAAGCAGATGGAACAATGGGTCCTTGATCTGGACTACTGGGAGATCTGCGATCAGTGCTGCATGAACCTGTTCCAGAAAAGCCCGCATGCAATCCAAAAGGCAGTCGACTGGAGCTATCGCAGGGAAGAGTTCGTGAAACGGGCTGGCTTCGTCCTCATGGCTCGCCTGGCCGTAGCCGATAAAGCCGCTCCCGACGAACTGTTCGAAAGCTTCCTTCCCATAATAGAGCGAGAAGCCACGGACAGCAGGAACTATGTCAGAAAGGCCGTCAACTGGGCCCTGCGCCAGATCGGAAAACGTAATCCTCACCTGAATACCAGAGCCCTCCGGACTGCGGAAACGATCAACAACATGGACTCAAAGAGCGCCCACTGGATCGCATCAGATGCCATACGGGAACTATCCAGCAAAAAGGTACAGGAACGACTGCAAAGAAGAAAATCCCACAGAACCTGAAAGAACAGGATGAAATCACCAGTCAGGATTGCGTAACATTAATATGTTAAGGCTCTATTGTACCATATCTATCCATTTTGCGGGGGTTGCCCAGCCAGGTCAAAGGCGCAGGGCTTAGGACTTTGTTAAAAGGGCTTCGCAATATCCGCAATGTTAATGTATGAAGATATCTATTTATCGATTCTGTTTGCGAGGGTTGCCCAGCCAGGTCAAAGGCGATGGGCTTAGGACCCATTTTCGTAGGAATTCGTGTGTTCGAATCACACCCCTCGCACCATTCACTTGGGATATAGGTAACGTGAAAAAAGTGAACTCTTCTAAAAAATATGGGTAACTTTTGAGTTCGAATCTTACCCCTCGCACAACAAGTCGGGGATATAGGTAACGTGAAAAAACCGAACTTTCATAATTTGTTCATACATTATATTAATGAATAAAATAAAAACTGGCTTCTAATTTTGAAGGAACTATTTTATGAATATATTTTCAAGTTAACAAATGATAAATTTTTTAATCAATGACTGTATTCATAGTACCTTATGAATGAAAGTGATGACAAACTTAAGATTGTTCTTTCATTAACCGTATTGTTAGGAACCTTACTGTATAGTACGTATAATTTTATACAAACTACACCATTAAACGCCTTATATTATTCATTCACAACGGATTTGGTTTTAATTGGTATTCTTTTATTAATGTGTTTCACCCTATACCTAGCTTTACTTGCTCTTTCACTAGAAATAAAAACCGAATATAAAGTTTCTATGATCGAAAATTTTGCATCTCACATTTATCGATTCAGCATAATACTATTCGTAGTTTTCGTCATTGGATACTGTTTTGTTTATTTACAACAATATTTTCTAGAACCAAATACCCTTTTTGGATATGTTTTTTATATATTTTCGCTTTTTTTAACTGGATTTATTTTTCTTGGATTGCCAGTACTTATTCTTGGATTTTTATATGACATTCATGTATGGGACATAATTTGTAAAAAAGAGAAAGTTGACATTAAAACATTATTTTTCATAACACTAATTACGGTTTCAGTTCTTGTTGCAATTTCTGCTTCAGTGGAAGGAACCAATGTCATTAAGACAGCGGATATTATGAATGGTGATCTTAATTTCGATATTGGAGATGTTTACTATATAGACAAAGAACCAATTTATTTTTCTGTTCAAATTACTGGACAAAATACTCCATTATCAGTTAAAATAAATCAAACAAATTCTAATAATACTGAAAGTATAATTGACGATTCAAAAGGAGAGTATCATTACTTCGGTGAGTACCTTTATGTTAATGAAGCAAAAACTGGGATGTATGAAATCTTTATACATAAAAATAATTTTACTACTGGGTTTTATACTATTTCATTACAACGCTTAAATGATGATAATGTTTATCAAAAAACCGTTTATATGTTAGCTAAAGATGATGATAAAAATAAAAAGAATCTTATATCAAACTTTAACTCTTCTTCCCAAGAATCACAAAAATAATCTCAATTTTCATCGACTTATTAAGATGATTTATCCTAAAATCCAACTTTTAATCGTTGGACTTGCAATAATACCGATAACAAATATGATAATTCCTACTGCAAAATTTGTTATTATGTCAAATATCATTTGTTTTCGTCGATCTTTCCTCATCATTGACTCTAATTCGGCTCTTAAAGGTTTAATTTTTTCTTCTTCAATTCCAGCTAACTCCAAATATCTATTGTATTCTTCTTTTAATTCGTCTACTTTTTCAGTTCTTGCAATCAATTCTTGATGGATTTCGTCTATTAAGTCGGAGGTTTTCTTTAGAGAAATATAAGCATTATCAATTTTTATGCTGATTGAACTTTTTGATCCATTTAGTTCGTCAATTATATCAAAAATTTCAGATGCAGGAAAAAACTGGTACCATCCTTAAAATAATCCTATTCATTTTTTTAATTAGACTTGGTGAAATTTGTTTCATCTTTTTACCCATTTCTGCTTAAAATACAAATAATCGTTTCATTTTAGTACATAAAATAGATAAAAAGTTATCGAAGCATTGCTAATTAAATTTTAAACGCAATCGTCTATTAGAAAAGCTATTCATATCAACCTTTTCACTGCTTTAGTATTCAAATTCAACTTATTTCCTTCCCTTATCTTTTTTTGGATATCCCACAATGTAGTCTTTGGAACTCCTAACTCTTTTGCTTCAGATACAGATAAAGCGAGTATCCTCTGCATGATTTTCTCTTTGTTGATGAATTCCTGAGCCTTCTTCACATCCAATTCCTGTTCATCAATATTATTGGCTTCCTTCCCAATGTAAACAACACCATCAGCATGAACATACTTCCTCTCAATAACTCCAAGATCACCATCAAACTTGTGCTCAGGATGTTCCACATACTGCCTTATTGTCCTGCTCAATGGCTTGAAATAATGAGATCCTTCCTTAACCTCCCCTGTTTCATAATCAATAAATGGCTCATACACGATCTTTTGAGGATCATCTGAATAAGGAGCCAAAGGCTTGACAGCCTTACCATCCTCTTCAACTACCTGAAATCCTACAAGATAAAAATTGAAAGGCTTGATCTGTTTATTCCATTCCTTGCCTGCATTAAGCCCCTTGAACCTTCTCAGAACATTTGCAGTTGAAACAGTAAGTCTTGAGATAGCATACAAGCCTGAATACTTCTCTTCAATATCAAGCTCTGAAACCATCCCATAGTGCAATTTGAGAATATCTTCCCATATCTCAGCCTGCCAATCATCAACGACCTTTGGAAAAGGATTTGTTAAATGACCAAGTCCATGAAGCTTGAAAGATCTCTCTCCTTCCATGAACTTGATCTTCCCATTCTCATAAGTGTACAGAGCGTATCTTTTAGATGAGATTCCATAAAACCACATATCCTCCTTCTCAGCTTTAAGCAAATCAAGATCAAGGCTATAAGGATTCAATGGCTGGAAATAATCAATTACATCTTGAGCCATCTCAGGAGGAACAAAGATTGAATCAGTATCCATATAAGCATGAGTTCCCCCAAGTTCTTTGACTTTAGCCTCTGCCATTGCTAAGAACAGTTTTGATCCTGCTGTAATCATAACAGCGAGCAAAGGATGAAAATAATTACCTGCCTTCTCAAACCTGTTCTCAGAAGTATTGAAATTATCCAATCCATAAACCTGAATATCGCTTTTCTTATCCTCTGGATTCAGTTCAATGAAGATCCCATAACTCATAGCATTGACAAGGATCTTGATAGCCTGTGCCCTGCTCTTTAATTGTTGATACTCTGGATCTTCCTTGTTGATACTCTTCATTTCAATCTTGATCTTCTGCCTTGCCTCAACAAGCACCTGAACAAGATTATCCTTTGAAGGATCAATATCAATTCCAAGTATCTGACTTTTTCTCAATCCCTTCTGAACACCCTTTGGAATAAACCTGATAGCTTCAATGATCTTTGGTACTTTGCCAGTTAATAGGACTGAGGCCATAATTTCAGGTAAAGCATACCATAACTCATTATCAGATATAAGATAATTAACACCTACGTTATAACCTGTATTTACTCCCTTATAATCCATTCTTATAGGTAGTATATCATTATCAGGCTGTATCTTTACCATAACGATAAAGTCTTTCCATTTATCCTTATCCTGAAGATAAGATAGATTAAGAGATGATAACATATCCTTTATCTCATCGGTTACATCCTTTGTTTCAAGAGATTCAGCTATCATGAACTTCCAGAGATCCATTTCCATTGTAACAGTAGGATACATGCTAGTAAAATCAAGAGTTGTTACTTTAACAGGCTCTTTCCTGATCTTACATTCACATCTTCCTCCATAGTAAGAGGTCATGATGTTTCCAATCATATCTGAAGGAAACTCAGGATTAAGATCTAAAAACGATTGAATACCCAATTGCCTTAGAGAATGTTTTCCTATTGAAGCAGAACTGAAGATCTTTGTAATTGGAATATTTATTTGATAAATATCAAGCTCATCAATCAATTTCTCATAAACTTGATAAGTAGTTTCAACATCCTGAATAAGATAATCAATGTATCTCTCTGTTACCTTTCCATGCTCAATATCTTTCATCTTTCTGACTTTTGTATTGAGCTTTTGGCCTGCTTTATCAAGAGAGATATGTTTTGATTGGAGAAGTACCTCAGCAAGCTTTTGAGCATCAAGGAAGTAGCCTGAAAAACGATTCTTACCTTTATTATGCTTTGTTGATGTAAACTTGAATGTGTGAGCAGTACCCATCTTCTTAATGATAATAGGGGGATTAAACCTGTTCTCTGATAGAGTAAATGTAAACCCTCCTTTATTCCTCCCTCTTGAATCTCCAACTTTTTTAGAGATCCTGCTTATATCAAAGGGGAGATTGAACCCAACGCATAGCGTTTGTAGGCCAAATATCTCTTTATAGAGCACATCATCTATAAAATCAGATAGAGTATAGATAGAGATATTATATCTAGAGGCATAGAGATTCCATGTTCTTGTTTCTTTTTCATCCAACATGGAAGGATCATAGAATAACCCTTCATGCTGAATATATCCTTCTTGGTATATCTGAAAGAATCCGATCTTGAAGTTCTGATACTGATCTATTGTTGTTTCAGTATCAAATACCAATACCCTATCATGCCTTAAGGGATCTTCTCTTGGTTTGAAAAAGGGATTACCTGAAGATCCTTTGATCTTCTGGGTATATCCCCTTACAGCAATCTTAGACATTTACAGTCATCTCCATTCCAAGATTAATCAACCGATTTCCAAGTTCTCTTAGTAACGCACCAATGGAAATGATATTGAAGGCTCTCTTGTTCTGCAAGGAGGCGTCACTTGATCTTACTTTAGGACTGAGCTTGTTCTGTTCTGCTGTAATCTTAGCATGACAGTTCTTACAGAGGGGTTTTACCCAGTCAGAATTATTCCTCCCCTCAACATGATGTATCTCAATAACCTTTGGGTTATCTTCTCCACATACTGCACAAACAATAGGTGGTTTCTTTCCCTTCTTGTACTTGCTAATATTCTTCCTGTAACCATCTTTATCCATAGTATCCACTCTCCCATTATGCATATATTTCAAAGAATTCAGGTTCTTCCTGTGTATCCTGAATCTCATAAAGCTCTTCAAGGTCTGTTTCAAACCTGTACTCTTTGCCATTTGCATCCTTGATCTTCATATCCTTGAACTTCTCAAGGCCTGAAGGATCACCTGTTTTCAAGGCCTTCTGTAAGGCAGAGAAATATTTTCCGATCCTTGACCTGTCTCTTGAATTAGTAACAACAATACTTGTTACACCATGACCTTCAGCATAGATCATCATTTCAGATTGGAGGGAGTCGGTTTTTGTGGCCTTCCAGTTGCCTCCTTCTTTCTGTAATCTGGTTCCAAGATGCTCAAGGGCAAATTCTTTAGTCAATCCTAGCTGTTCAGTGGCTTGAGTGAGAGAATCCCCTTTCCTCATGGATCTCAGTATCTGGAGAGATAGATTTCTATTTCTCTTCTCCTGTGAAGTCAAAGATTGCCATGATACATTACTGAGATCAACATCACCTATCCTCAAATTCCTTAATTGCTTCAGGCTTTTGTCAGGAGAATACTGATGTTTCCTGATGATCTCTTTAGCATATCTGGAAGTTCTAGGTTGAGCTTTGAGCCATTCACCATAAGTCCTATACTCTTTGGAGAATTGAGGTCGGCTCATTTTTCAGCCTCCCAAAGCTTCAACAATGCTATTCTGACAACTTCTGCCTGAGAGCATCCAAATTCATCTGACATCTGTACTAGCTTCTCCTTGAGATAAGGAGAAAGTGTTGTTAGTATTCTTTCTTTACAGTACATTGGGTCATCACCAATATACTATAGGGCCTTATCACTGATATTAACAATGATATTATCTTTGGTAGTAAAATAAAAATCAATGATACATATTATTTCAAGTATGATATTATCTTTGATATTAATAGATAGTAACAATGACACAAAACGAGACTAATCGTCAAGGGAGGTTGTAAAATTTTTAAATAAGAGTAACGTGTTGCGGCACACATCGTTAATTGAAAAGCCAAAAAAACCTCATTCTGATATACTGATATTAATATTGATAGTAAAATAAGTATTAATGATATGTATAATAGTAGATATGATATACTATAAGATACGTATAAATTATATATGATACAATGTGAGATCAAATTTGAGGAAGAAGTTGTACAGTATTTAAACAAGAATGGCAAAATGCGAAGAGAACAATTGATTGAAGAACTGATTAATTCTCATACACAAACAAATGACAAAGAAGACAAATTTGTAGACAATGGGTATAGTAAACCGACTATTAATAGAAGACTCAAAGAAATGCTGAGGTCTGGTGAGATTATAAGACTGGATTACTATCAACTTCAAAACTACGGCTTTTCTGAAGATGATGGGCGTGCAACATATTTGTTTACTCAAGAAGGACTAAAGCTAAAAACTCATATTGATAGTGTTCTCAAGCTTCTCATTTCAGGCGATGAGACCGATAAACAAATGGCTTTGAAAGAACTTAACCGACACGAAAAATTGTATTCTTTTGATGAAAGCCAGTTGGATTTAATTGTACAAAATCTAACTTCTGTAAATGCAGACTTAACCACAAAGTTCCTAGTTACTCTCAAAAATTACATCATCAACAAAGGGAAAGAACCTAAGGATAAAAAAGCTTTATTGCAGGCTCTTAGAACTGTTTTAGACCAATATGGACAACCCAAAGGCAAAAGTGGCCACGTTAGAAACGTTGCTATATGTTTGTTGAGCCATTATAAAGATGAAAGCATAATTGACCAAATTATCAAAGACGCTACTACTTTGGACAATCCTCATGAAGTAGAGGAAGATTATGATCCATCTGAAATTGCAGAAATTGTTATTAATAACCCTTCAAAGCTTTTTGAGATTGAAAGACAATTGATGAAGGAAGGAAAACATAATTCAGTTGAGTTTATTTCTAATATTCGAACAAGGTGTATGGTTCATCTTGAGATGTCTGATGTTTCTTTAAGAAATAACAATATTGAAGGAGCTGATTTCTAATGAAACTCCTCCTATTAAACGGTCATGGAATAAACATGCGTGTTGATGGTGCTAAACTGCATATCAAAGATGGAAGGGTCTCAGCAAGTGAAGAGCCTCAGGAGTATGTATTTCATCCAAAACGGATTGATGTTGATAGCATTGTTGTGTATGGAAGGAGTGGATCTTTGAGCCTTGAAGCTATCAGATGGTTGATTAAACACAACGTGCAGGTTTCTATTCTTAACTGGAATGGTAAGTTATTGACAACAATGCTTCCCTCAGAGAGTACCAATGTTAAGACAAAATTTGCTCAGTACCATGCTTATGAAGATCAGGATACAAGGATCAAGCTTGCCAAGAAATTCATTGAAGCCAAGTTCTCAAAGTCTGAGGCTGTCCTTGATTACCTGAAACAAAGGTATCCTGAGATTGAGTATGATTTTACTGATGATAAGACTAAACTTGAGAAAACCAAATCCATAAGGGAGATACTTGGGGTTGAAGGTGGAGTTGCTTGGAAGTACTGGAATGAGTATGCTAAAGCTGTTCCTGAGGAATATGATTTTAGGTCAAGGATAGATCAGTATAGAAGAGCAACTGGAGCAGGCGATAGAGTTAATGTCATGCTAAATTATGGTTATGCATTGCTTGAATCTGAATGCCTGAGAGCCATTAATTCAGTTGGTCTTGATGCTCATGTTGGTTTCCTTCATGAGATGAATCCAAGTAAGAACAGTTTAGCTTATGATTTGCAGGAGCCTTTCAGGTTCATTGTAGATCTTACTGTAATGAACTTGATTGAAAAAGGAGTTATGGATAGTAAGGACTTTGTGAGGACTGAGAGTTATTCATTGAGGCTCAGGCCTAGTGGAGCAAGGAAGGTTACCGATGAGTTTAATTCTGTGATAAATGGTAAGGTTGAGTACAGGAAGAAGAATAGTTCTTGGGGATCTGTCCTGTTGCTCAAGGCAAGAGAGTTAAGCCATCATCTTGTAGGGAAGAGGAAAACGATTGAGTTTATTAAACCTGTTTATGTTGGAAAAAGGGATGATACTGATCTTTTGAGGAAGAAGATCATTGATATGCCTTATACTGAATGGGAGAAAATGGGTTTCTCAAAAGGTACATTGCACTACATGAAGCAGAATGCTAATTCAGGGAAGGCTTTTAGTTTGAATGCTCATGTGAGGGAACGGTTGGAGATGTGGGGAGGAGGATGTTGAGGATTTATTTTTCAACAAATGGAACAAGGGGAGGATATTTAATGCTTTAAATTAAGATAAAAGTGTATTTACCTTTCCAAGGTTATTTTGAACCCCTGCATATTTAAGGGGATATTTCTCAACAGTAAATACTTCCAGAGCTTTTTGGTAGGCACTAATTGCATTTTCAATATTTGCGTCCTTATCTTTAATTTCAGCCAAAATTCTATATAAATTTCCAAGATTATTTTGAGCATCTGCATAGTAAATTGGATATTTTTCAACAGTATATACTTCCAGAGCTTTTTGGAAAGCATTAATAGCATTGTCACAATTTGTTTCCTTATCTCTAACCCCCGCCAAAATTCTATATGCATTCCCAAGATTATTTTGAGTCCTTGCATAGTCAAGTGGATATTTCTCAACAGTATATACTTCTAGAGCTTTTTGGTAGGCATTAATAGCGCTCTCAATATTTGTTTCCTTATCTCTGACCTCAGTCAAAATACAATATACATTCCCAAGATTATTTTGAGTTTTTGCATAGTCAAGTGGATATTTCTCAACAGTAAATACTTCTAGAGATTTTTGTATGGCATTAATGGCGTTCTCAATATTTGTTTCCTTATCTCTAACCCCCGCCAAAATTCTATATGCATTCCCAAGATTATTTTGAGTCCTTGCATAGTCAAGTGGATATTTCTCAACAGTAAATACTTCTAGAGCTTCCTGATAGGAACTGATAGCCCAATTTAGATTTGTTTCCGTATTTCTGACCTCGGCCAAAGTACAATATACATTTCCAAGATTATTTTGAATCCCAGCATAGTCTAATGGATAGTTCTCAACTGTACGTATTTTAAGAGCTTCCTGATAGGAACCGATAGCCCAATTTAGATTTGTTTCCGTATTTCTGACCTCTGCCAAAATAAAATATACATTTCCAAGATTATTTTGAATTCCAGCATATTCAACAGGGTAGTTCTCAACAGTGTAAATTTCAAGAGTATTCTGGTAGGCAGTAATAGCCAGATTTAGATTTGTTTCCGCATCTCTAACTTCAGCCAAATGCCCATATGCAGTTCCAAGATTATTTTGAGTCCTTGCATAGTCAATTGGGTATTTCTCAAAGGTATATATTTCTAGAGCTTTTTGGTAGGCATTAATACCATTTTCAATATTTGTTTCCTTATCTCTAACCTTAGCCAAATTCACATATGAGATGCCTATTCTACCTTGAGCCAAGGTATACTCATAATGATATTTATTATATGACAATTGAGAAATTTCATTATATTCATCGATTGCCTTCTCAAATTGACCATGATCAAAATAATTGTCTGCTTGTTCAAAATGATACTCAATTTCTGTCTTTGTTTCGTGGTGATCATACCAATTGACGCAAAAAGCTGAAACTAATAACACAATAAGCCCTACAATTAAAGGTGCAATATAATTTTTTTTAACATCCTCTTTATCCATACAATACTACTTTTAAATTTCTTATTATTTAAAGGGATTTAACAAATAGTTTGTTTTTGGAAAAAAAAAACATTGTATATTTTCCAAGATAATTTGCCAAATTGATAGGGCTTCAATTTTTAGATTTACATATTTTTAGCAATATACTATCTTGAACTTAAATAGCGTACAAAAAATCAGCGTTACCTATATCCCCGCACCATTCACTTGAGATATAGGTAACTCTATTTTTTTGTACGGCGTTATGCATGTATTGTACAATGTTGACATTTAGATAGTCGAAAATACATGTAAAATGTAATTACCTACCACAACAACAATACCCAAAATTATCAGGAATATAACCAAATTAATAGGCTTTTCCAAACTCATTTATACTCACCTCTAGGTTAATAATATAAAACCATACATTACAAAGAGTATCCAATTCTTGCGATAATATTCATTTTTCTCTGAAAAAAGAAATAATGTCTAAAGCCCACGAATTGCTTGTTATTTACCCACCTTTTGGCGGCAGAATGGGCCTAAACGCAGTGCTACACTAGTTGGATTAGTTAAGATACGATGACATCTTTTACATCGAACTCTTTCAGAAGATGGGGGCTTCTTCTCAGAAAAATTCATGTTTTTTTTTGACTTGCAGATTCAAGAGCATTAATTATGGATTCTTGTTTGAAGCTCTTTGCCCACGAAGCATTCTTTCCAAGAATAGAATCTGGAGAAGTATACAATGCATCCTGTTTAACGGCTACTATTTTCAAACCTAACTTGTGGGCATTTTCGATTTCCCAATTCACCCAATCACTGGTGTGAGTTTCTTTTCCGATTATCACCAAACAATAGGTAGCCTTGTTCATCTTAGCTGTTATTCCAGCTTTGATGCGTACCTCATCTTCACTATTAATGGGTTTGGTTACTGAACGATCACTAAATCCAAAATCAAATATTGGATTTTGATCCCAAGCGTTAAGCAGAGATTTATAGTGTCTATCGTGTTCATAATCGAAACTTACAAATACATTCTTTTTTGCCATTATGTACCCTCATATTTATTTTCTTTGCAGGATTCTACCCAAAAAGTATTTTCTCTTGAAATCAATGCTTCAACTCTTTCTACAAACAACGCTTGTTTATCGTTCGTATCTGCATAATCTCCCACATTAGCTTCAAAAAAGTGGTATTCCTTTTTCAAAGTTTCGCAGGTAGTTCTATAATTCATCCAATGTTCTTGGTAATTAAAAGTTTTTAAAGTGGATGCTAAAATCGCTACAATTACCGATGTCACTATTGGAATCCACATTATACTGTCAATATGTGTATAGACAAAAGGAATTGCAATTAGGACTGGCGTAAGCGCGGAAAACACAATCAAAGCAAATTGGAGTAATTTGTATTTTTTTTGGTATCCTAAAGACTTTCCATCATACCAATCAACTTGACCTTCATATCTTTTTTTAAGGTACTACTCAAATTTACTATCGTCCATTGTAATTATTATCAAGCTTATACTATAAGCATCTTTGGTTTTTTTAACATCGTGCCGATAAACTCAGTTTCAGTACTTCACTAATTTTGCCTCAATTTGTAATCATCCTTTGCTTACCTCAGGCAATCCACTACAGACCTAACCTTCAATTTATTCCTTGTTCGATCTTCAAAACAAGAAGGATAAACATATCAAACCTGAGTCTATCCTCATCTATAACTTGAGGGGGCTGCTTGACGATTGTAAAATGCTTTTTCTGAAGGTGTAACCATGTATTTTTAAGAAAAAAAACAATCAATGCATAAAAGTATCTGATCATAGCGTTTTTGGATGATGTTCGTAGCTTCACTTTATTTCTCATCCGGTCAGGATGATTCCAATCGAAAATGATATATTGTTGTTAGGAACTAGTTCATATGTCCTTAGTTTTGTTTGAATTTTTTGTCGAATCAACAAAACTAAGAACACTTATTTTAATTGTGACTGTCAAACTTGGGATATAGTAAAAAATAAATGATCCACATTTAAAACCTAAATTACTGAATACCGTCAACTAAATTTTAGCAAATGGTTTATATTAGCATCTATATTAATCTTATAAGGTAGTTTATTAAGTTTATACGAATTTCAAGTAAGGTCATACTATAATCAAGATACCAAAATCGAGAGTTAAATTTAGTAAACTTGAAATTTTGAAAAATATGAACCTTCAGGTCTCGAATATCTATGTAACTAAGAAAATAATCAAACGATATGAACCTAATAAACTGATTGTTGTACTGGTTTATTAAGCTGATTAAAATTTGAATACTGGAAGACACTAATAATGACTGATATTGAAAAGCAATTGTGGAAAGCGGCGGATAAGCTCCGTAAAAATATTGACGCTGCCGAATACAAACACATCGTTCTGGGTTTGATTTTCCTAAAATATATCTCAGATGCCTTTGAGGAATTATATCAAAAACTGCAAACCGGAGAGGGGGATTACGCAGGTGCTGACCCTGAAGACAGGGATGAATATAATGCCGAGAATGTGTTTTTTGTTCCTGCAATTGCCCGCTGGTCATATCTGCAATCAAAAGCTAAAAACCCGGAGATAGGTAAAGATGTTGATGACGCAATGGATGCAATCGAAAGAGAGAATCCATTGCTCAAAGGAGTTTTGCCAAAGGTCTTTGCACGAGGAAATCTTGACCCGACAAGTCTTGGCGGTTTGATTGATCTTGTGGGCAATGTTGCTCTTGGTCATACCAAAGCCAGAAGTGCTGATATTCTCGGTCATGTTTTCGAATATTTCCTTGGTGAGTTTGCTCTGGCAGAAGGTAAGAAGGGAGGACAGTTCTACACACCAAAAAGTGTAGTTGAATTGTTGATAGAGATGCTGGAACCTTACAACGGACGGGTCTTTGACCCCTGCTGTGGTTCCGGCGGAATGTTTGTGCAGTCAGAAACGTTTGTTGCCGACCATCAGGGAAAAGTAAACGACATCTCGATTTACGGACAGGAGAGCAACCAGACCACCTGGCGGCTGGCAAAAATGAACCTCGCCATTCGTGGCATTGATAGTTCACAGGTTAAATGGAACAATGAAGGCTCCTTCCTAAACGATAGCCATAAAGATCTAAAAGCGGATTATGTCATAGCCAATCCTCCGTTCAACGACAGCGATTGGAGTGGCGATCTGCTGCGCAAGGACGGCAGGTGGAAATATGGTGTTCCGCCTGCTGGGAATGCCAACTATGCCTGGATACAGCACTTTCTCTATCATTTAAGTCCAAGCGGTCAGGCAGGTTTTGTTCTGGCCAAAGGATCATTGACCTCTAAATCGTCCGGTGAGGGTGATATCAGAAAAGAACTTGTGGAAGCCCGTTTGGTTGACTGCATCGTAAACCTTCCGCCAAAACTGTTCCTGAATACTCAGATCCCAGCCAGCCTTTGGTTCCTCAGCAGGAACAAAGCCAATGGAAAATACAGGAACAGGACAGATGAGATCCTATTCATCGACGCACGGAACATGGGGCACCTGATAAACCGCAGGACCCGCGAATTCTCGCCGGAAGACATACAAAAGATTGCAGATACCTACCACAACTGGCGCAATCCAGACGGCAATTATGAAGATGTAAAAGGGTTTTGCAATTCCACCCCAATTGAGCGGGTGTGTGAACTTGATTATGTGGTGACACCAGGGCGTTATGTGGGATTGCCTGTGGAGGAAGATGATTTTGATTTTAATGAGCGGTTTACCAGACTGAAAGCGGAGTTTGAGGGGCAGTTGAAAGAAGAAGAGAATCTTAATGTGCTGATTGCCGAGAATTTGAAGAAAGTGAAGTTGGTATAATATATCGGGGCGGTTGAGATGCTTACAAGGTTGGAGGGGATGAAGGCATGAGTGAATGGAAGGATACTGCTTTAAGCGAAGTCATCGACTTAATTGGAGGAGGAACTCCTAAAACTTCTATCGAGGAGTATTGGGACGGCGACATTCCTTGGCTTTCTGTTGCTGATTTTAACACAGGTCGAAAATATGTGCATGGTGCTGAAAAAAGTATCACGCAATTGGGGTTTGAAAAAAGCAGTACCAAACTTCTGCAAGAGGGTGATATCATTATTTCGGCGAGAGGTACTGTTGGTGTTGTAGCAATGCTTGGTTGTAAAATGGCTTTTAATCAATCATGCTACGGAGTGAGAGCAAAGGAACAGGAGTCGCATAATAACTACGTATATTATCTTTTGAAAGATGTAGTTAATGACCTTCAGCAAATATCACACGGGGGAGTATTTGATACGATAACCCGCGATACTTTTAACGAAATTTATGTTTCATTTCCCCCTCTCCCTGAACAGCGCGCCATCGCCTCGGTGCTTTCCAGCCTCGACGACAAGATAGACCTGCTCCACCGCCAGAACAAGACCCTCGAAGCTATGGCAGAAACGCTGTTCAGGCAGTGGTTTGTGGAGGAGGCGGATGAGGGGTGGGAGGAAGGATGTTTGGGGGATGTTGCTTCTTTTCATAATGGTAAAAAAAGACCTAATGACATCATCGAAGGAAATATTCCTATTTATGGTGGAAACGGCATTTTAGGATATTCAGACAAATCAAACTATGAAGGTGTTACAGTTATCATTGGAAGAGTCGGGGCGTATTGCGGAAGTTTATACATAGAGCGCAATCCAGTCTGGATATCTGATAATGCTTTGGTTGCAAAACCAATCAACAAAGAACATTCAAGCTTTTTGTTCTTCCTGTTGAAAAGCTTGCAACTAAATGAAATCGCAGAAGGATCAAGCCATCCACTGTTAACACAAACTTTACTTAAATCTATACAGATTATCCTACCACCGGAACATCTAA
>Ga0255382_10011_pt1 | contig 19348 bp, 24 predicted proteins | sample ANMaggSeSYBR01H9_FD_182101 | JGI IMG/M metagenome (GOLD analysis project Ga0255382, IMG submission 182101) | Sediment cell enrichment communities from methane seep in Santa Monica Basin, California, United Staets - ANME aggregate JGI... | ecosystem: Environmental > Aquatic > Marine > Cold seeps >... | reverse complement strand
CGATATATCATGGGATTCAAACAAACATGTTTGACCCAAGCTTTGAACAGGGGGAGTATCTATTCTTCATAGGATCTCTATCAGAGAGCAAAGGGGTAGACGTGGCTGTACAGGCCGCCAGTGAGCTGGGAGAGAAGTTAATATTAGCTGGAGAAATACGAGAAAACGAGAGGGAGTTTTTAGACCGGGAGGTATTTCCATATATTGATGGAGAAAATATTAAATTCATTGGTGAAGTTGATCATGAAGAAAAGTCAAAGCTGTATGCAGGAGCAAAAGCCCTACTATTCCCAATCCGTTGGAATGAGGCGTTTGGATTAGTACAGGCGGAGGCCTTGGCATGTGGCACCCCTATAATTGCCTTCCCTAATGGATCTGTCCCAGAGGTAATTGAGGATGGTAAGACAGGGTTCATAGTGGACGACTTGGATGGAGTAAAGGAATCAATAAAAAACATCAACCAGATATCGCGGGAGTATTGCAGACAACAGGCCGAGAAGAGATATGATGTTAGTGTCATGGGCAAGCAATATGAAGAATTATTTGAGTCACTAGTTGAGAATCATGAATAACTATCCGCGAATCAATATTACAATTGCTACTTACAACAGGTCTGACCTTTTGCATCGTGCAGTAAAATCAGCTTTGGATCAGACTTACCCAAATTTATCGGTAACAGTAGTTGATGATGGTTCCGAACAGGACCCAAGGGGATCCATAGAAGATTTGTTGGAAGACAGGAGATTAACCTATATTCGCCTAGAAAACAATGTTGGAGCCTATGCGGCAAGAAACCTATCTATATTTGCATCAGAGTATGATGCTATCACCTTTCATGATTCTGATGATTTCACTGATCCAACCCTGATAATGCGACAAGCAGAAAAGATTTTTGATTTGCCTGACAAGCCGGCAAGGGCTCTGCCAGGAATCGAAATCTGTACTACATTGACAAAGACCAGATACCGTGATGGAGTAGAAACGATTCGTGGAAGCGCAATACATTTAGCATCTCCCTTCGTATTTAATATTTATGATGATACACAATACCCATACCTAAGAACAGTCTCTTCTCTTTTTAGAAAGCATATCTTTGAGGCTCTCGGTGGTTTCTGGGATGTGAAAGTAAGCTCTGATGATGACTTCCGGAATCGGACTGTAGGCTACGGGTTCAACTTCTTTGTGATAAACGAGGCACTATATACGCAGGAGCTTCAAGAAGACTCTTTGACTGTAGATGAAAGTACAAATTTCAAGTCTGAGTACCGTCATGAAGTTGTAGCTGAATTAGACGTTCGACTCCAGGAGATGAAAAAACATCTAAGAGATAAGGAATACTTCTCCAAGAATTTCTCGGAGGAGATAGGTCTTAAAAAGATTAAGATTGAATATGTAGTTAATCCCCAGAATCTTTCTCTGAATAGGACCGTTCGCCATCAGGAGACAGAGGTTCCCAGAATTACTCAGGAGTTACAACTTGATTAAGTGAAAATCGTAATTATTGCCCCCCCCAACATTGCCCATCCCACCCTACAAAGGCTATGGAGGTAGTCAGCGAGGCATATATGACTTAGTGTCTGGACTAAGCAAGGAAGGGCATAAATGTCTGTTGTTTGCTCCTGGATCTTCAGAGGTAGATTTACCAGGAGTGGAGCTAGTAGGATTTAGTGACCGAGGGAGTAAAGAGGATCTACTAGAAAATGAGGAGTACATAAGCAAAGGATATCTTTCCAGGAAACAAGTTCAACAAAGTCAGAAGCTGGCTGATAAGTATTCCGTAGAGTATTCAGATTTCATACTTCAAGAACTCAAGAGGCGAATTCAGCAGGGCGATAGTTTAGACATTCTGAACTTACGGTTTTATTCAAAGCGTTTGCTGGGGGAGCTTCCAAGATTGGCTGGCTTGCCTTGTGTATATAGCCTGCATTCCCCTTCAAGATGGTTGGGTAGTGAGTTCCAAGGCTGGACTGTCACTGTGCATACTAACGCAATGTCAGGGCTGCTGCCTAAAGATGCGAATGCGAGGATTATCAGGTATGGGGTAAGGACTGATCATATCCCTTTTTCTGCTGAAGTGCTATCCCAAGCCCCTCAGTCAGAAGTGAAGTTAGAGATTCAGAAGCAGCTTGATGGAAGAGACTATTTGCTTTTTCTGTCTTCCATTGGCAGGCATAAGGGTACGAAGACTGCAATCGAGTTAGCTGGGAAAGAAGGTATCCCAATCATTGTTGCCGGTACGCCTCAGCCCAATGACCCCAGCACATATGACCGTTCAATCAAGTATTTTGAGCAGGAGATCAAACCTCTGATAGATGGCCAGAATGTACTGTACTTTGGCAATGCCAATGAAGAAGAGAAATATGAATTGATGAAATTTGCCAAAGCTTTAGTATTCCCTTCTGGTTTTGAAGATCATAGTTGCAAAGAGGCATATGGGAGGGTTGTTGCTGAAAGCTTGGCAACGGGAGCTCCTGTAGTAGCCTATGCAAACAGTGGGGGCCCTGCTGAGCAGATAATTGACGGGGAGGTAGGCTATCTGTTTTCAACCTTCTTGGAAGCCGCTGAGGCAATAAGAAATTTGCACAGGATCGACAGGGGAAAGTGTCGAAAACATGCACTCAGAAACCTATCTGCAGAAATATTCGTTGGGGAAACAATTAGCCTATTCGAATCCCTACTGATTAACTAACTCTCGAAGAATTGCTGATGTCTGCTCAGATATTGGAATCCCTTCGTTCACCGCAAGTCCTTCATGTCTGCTGACAATATCAAACTCAAGTTCAGGGATATCAATCTTACGACGAAATTTCTTTTCAAACTCATCTCTGTTGGTAGTTTTCTTGATGTCTAGTATAAACTCTTGGAAATCGTCGTGGATGTCATTAAGATTGTTTGAACCGGGCTTGGTTTCCTCCGCCAGTGTTTGGGATTCGGGGGTTTTATAGAATCGATACAGGGGTTCGGTGACGAGATATATGTTATGTCCAAACATTATTGATCTAGTTCGGAACTCATCATCCTCCATTACCCGAAGGTTTGAGAATCCCCCGATGTGTTCAAACACTCTTCGCCTGAGTAGTGCGGTCGTCCATAGCAGTGGGGTAGAGGCATGAGGAATGTTTGGGGCAACAAGGTTCGGAAATATCCAATAAAACGGATTTGCTAAGTCTCCCCAAATGACTTCTTCTCCGTCTAGAAATTTACCCCAGGCTTTAGTAAGGACGATATCTATATCATCTTCATTACAGTAGGGAATTACATTGGTGTACTCGGTCGGAAGTTGGGGCTTGTTGTTTAGGGCTGCCACTTGCTTGGCCACTTTATCCAAAGTGAATTCATCATCAGAATCAAGGAAGCAGATTGCGTCATATTGCAAAATAGAGATAGCAATATTCTTGAGCTGTGCCTGTCCAAGATTGTTCTTAACTCGGATATATCTAAACTTGGGATTCTCAAAGTACTTCTCAACAACCGCCTGTGTATTATCTTTTGAGTCATCATCAAAAACGACTACTTCGATATCTTGATAATCTTGGGCTAAGGCTGAACCTATAGCTCTCTCAACGCAGAAAGCACGGTCGAATGAAGTGATTACTATTGCTAATTTCATTTTATTGTTTGTCTATACGACTGATAAGTAAGTCCTTTGTCTTCGATGTCATTGGGATCGTCTCCTGTAGCTTGAGGATTGCAGAATTCGATATCTCGTCGATTTCTATTTTGTCAAGATTCACTAAGTGCTTGAATTGATCTGCATATTCTGTTTCGGACAAGGTTGAACGCATTCCCCGCTTTCTATCAATAAACTCGTCAATCCCAAGGTCTGTTTTATCAGGGAGGTCGGATTGACCGCCTAAACTGAGTGAGCCTTCACGCCGTATATACCTATACAGCGACTCCTCTAGGAAGTAGCAATTATGTCCGAACATGAGTGACCTAAGCTTTAGGTCTTCATCCTCTCCAGTTCTCGCTGGTGCGAACCCCCCCAGTTGTTCAAATACTCTTTTATTTATTAATGCTGGGGTAAGCAGGACTGTATCAAATCTATTGACTGACGGGTTGATTACATTTGGGAAATGATGAGCGAACAGATTTTGGATCCTACCCATAGTCATTGTGCTGCCATCAAGGTCGACATGCTCTACTTGACAATACACATAGTCAATTTCGTTGTGATCAGCAAGGGGTGACTGATTTCTAAGGTTCTGATGCAACGGTTGTCTGTTTGCCCGCATGATACCTACTTGTGTAGATATTTTACTGGGTAGGTACTGGTCGTCCGCATCAAGGAATGAAATCGCGTCGTAGTTAGAGATCAGCAATGATAAATTCCTGGCTTGTCCGACACCAACATTTTTCCCAAGTCTGACATAGCTCAGGTTATCCATTTCTAGGTAGTCTGAGACGACTTCCCTTGTGCTATCTGATGAGCCATCATCAATTATTGTGAGAGTATAGTCCTCAAAATCCTGGGCCAGCACAGACTCTATTGCTTTCCCAATTCTCAGACCGTCATTGTACGTACAGATTGTGATATTAATTTTCATGCTGGAATTATACCACAAATATGGCGAGAAAGCCCTACTGGTAAGGCAAAGAGCCCCATGTGGAGCTCTTCTAATAGATACTCTAGGCCAGATAACTAGTCGATCAGATCATCATTATCCGCCTTAGCTTTGTCTTTTTCTTTGCCGTCGTCGTTATCCCCATCATCCGTATCGTCATCTCCAAACTCTAGCTCATCATCATCCCCATCAACTGCAGGCGCTCCGGCATCATCCTTGTCGCCGGAACCATCACCATCATCTGTTGGCACTGGCGTATCGTCTGCTTTTGCTACGGGCTCATCGGTTAGCTCTTCCGCTACTAACTCCTCATCTGCAGCCTTATCAGGCATAGCTGAAGTATCTACCGGCATATCATCCTCCATCATATCTTCTGGTTGGCGATCGTTTTGGTCGTCCATAAGTGTGGGGTTAATATATAAGTAGTTCAATTTAGCACCTGGGGGTACTAGACTGTCAACTGCTAGCGGTTGAAAATTGTGTTCTTTATCTTCTCCGTGATCTCTAGAGGAGCATCATGCTGCCAGACATTTCTGCCTACCGCAATACCGTGTCCTCCAGCCTCCATGAACTTCTTTACTGTATCGATGAACTCTTCATCTGAGACTTTGTTACCACCTGATAGAAGTGCTTTTGTCCCAACGGCATTTTGTACAATCCAAGGAAGTTTCTCGGGTTGGTGAGGGTATTTTATTTTCACTACATCCGCTCCCAGTTCAGCCCCAGCTCGCGCTGCATAGGCAACGATATCTGCATCCCGCTCATTATCACTACTACTTGGCATTGTAGTCCAAGGATACATCCAGGCAAAGACGGCTAGCCCATTATCATGAGCCTCACGGCGTTGGTTTGAAAACTCCTTGATCATTTCTGACTCGTATTCGCTTCCAAGATAGATGGTATATCCAATGGCTTTTGCTCCTAAGCGTAACGCATCAGTAACATTTGATTGAGACCCAGAATATGCTTCCTTGCCTAACTTCGTTCGACCATTGAGTTTTAGAACTAAGGGTACATCCTGATACCCATCGTGCCAGAACTTCATAGCGGTTCCATACTGTAAAGCCAGACAGCTGTAATTCCCGTTTCGGGCAATGTCCAATATGTATTTGGGATCGTAATTCTGGTTATTGAAGTCCTCGGGGCCATGCTCAAGTCCTTGATCATAGGCCAACATCATGATTTTGCCATCCCGCATTAGTGGTTCGAGTAGTTCTGAGTACATGTGAATCGGTTAAAACTAAGATTGAGTATCTGGATTAGATTGGGCGTTCATATCCTGTACTGGTTCTTGAGTGACAGCATAGGGAGAGTCAATATACTCTAGCTGCTGTGACATTTCAGGATATAGAGTTTCAATTGCGTTTTTATCTAGTAAACCATTTGTAGATCCCATTGCTGATATGACATGAGCTGAATTGATAGCTCCCCATTCCATTGCTGTCTTTAAGTCTTTTTCCATCAATAGGGCAGCGCCGAGGGTAGAGCTGTATGTGTCTCCGGCACCGGTAGTGTCCAAACCATCCACTTTTAGCGCCCCGACCTCAGTATAGACCTCTCCATCAAAGGCTATCGAACCTCGGTTGGATCGGGTCATAACAACAATCTTTGGGCCAAATCTGTGCAGTCCCTGCAGTAGGTTCTTGTTCGAGTCACTGTTCAGTCGGGATAGAGCCTGAGCCTCACGTTTGTTTAAGACAAGGATATCTGTGTGTTCTAGGATGCTTCTTACTTCAGTAAAAGGCTCTTCGATTTGCCTGGTTCCTGGTGAGAAAATTATTTTGTATCCCTTTTGCTCCTTCTGTTCAGCAACCTTTTCTAGCAATTCCAAGTCATCCTCTCCAACTGAGGTAAGGTAGACATACTTACAATTTGGTATCTCTGCAAGACTATACTCGCGTAAATGATGATGACTGAAGACGATCCTATCGCTAGCGATATTCAGGATCATCGATTTATTCGTGCCGCTGTCCTTGTCTTTGACAATATGCTTTGTTTCGATTCCCCCCGCCTTCAGCTCCTGAATAACGTTATCTCCTTCATGATCATTTCCAATCACACTGTAGATCCCCACACTCAATCCCAATTTGCTTATTGAATAAGCAGCATTGTAGGCGTTTCCACCTGGGAAGATCTGAGGTGCTGTATCAACTTGAATCTTTGTTGGAAAGGGAAGGGTGACCGTATGAGATCGATCATCCACTGTGCGGACAATGTCCGGGTCTGAGACGATCATCACGTGATCTAACTGGATATCTCCAATTATGAAGAAGTCGTACATAGGTCAGTGTTAAGGTTTAAGCATGCTATTACGTATATACTAGCATGTATGGCCTAACGTTCAAATGCTGAGAGGATTTCGGTAAGGAACTGTTTGGGGTCATCTGACTTGGCAAATCCAGAGGCCAATAGTACTCCTTTGTAGCCTAATTGGATGGATTTTTGTACGTCTTGGGCGTCCCTCACTCCTGCTCCAAGAAGAGGAATAGTGTCGTATTGTTGGATTGATTCAATTGCCTGTACTGCTAACTCCAAATGTTTGGGATCGTCTAATGGTGAATTTTCGCCGCCAATTAGTTCTGGTGGTTCGTAAGCGATGAATGTGGGAGGCATAGGCGTGGCCTCTGGATTGCTCATTATGCGATCAAACTTGGGCATATCTGGCACACAGATGCAGCTAGCCATTTGTAACAATGCTAGGGTTTCAATTGTATGACCAATCATATCCTCTTGGATATTGTGCTCGGAGTGATTTACTAGACTTCCTTGAATCCCCGCGTATTTCAGATTCTCAGGTACTATCCAACCGGTGTTTTGTCCAGCTGGCAAAGGGTCTATGTGTTGAGCCCAAAATTGCACATTTGGGAATTCCTTGTGAAGCAATGCGGTATCTATTAGTTGCGGACAGACGACAATATCTATCTCAGACTGAGTCTGCATTTCGGCTACTAGTTGGGTCAGTGCCACAGCTCGTGAGTTGGTGGCTTCGGGGTATGTTTTGTAATTGAGAATGAGATACATATTGAGGTAGTATCTCTCAAAATGGGGGGGAATTCAATATATGTGATTCCAGCCTTTTCCTCCACATGGTAAAATCACTGATCACTTTGCTGGAGTGGTGGAACTGGTAGACACGCTACCTTGAGGGGGTAGTGCTCGCAAGAGTGTGGGAGTTCGAATCTCCCTTCCAGCATTTATGTACTATTCAGGAGTAGGTAAATCTAGTAAAATCTCCTGCTCACTTAGGAAAAAGAGTGGGGACGTAGCTCAATTGGTTAGAGCATCCGCCTGTCACGCGGAAGGTTGCGAGTTCGAGTCTCGTCGTTCCCGTTTTAGACTTTCGAACACTTTTCTATTAATTTTCTCCACAACCCCAAAATATCTAAACAGGATTGAGTAATTCTCTAGACACTCTGCTAAACAGTAGCAAACTCATATTTCCGAGTAATGAGACTATCCAAGACGCTGAATACATTTACAAATGGCGTTACTATTGACGATCATCGTATTAAATACTTTACAATTATTAGTAGGGATCTGGATAGAGCAAACAGTCAGTATCTAGCAGCGCTCAAAACACTCCGAGCAATACGGCAACCATCGATGAATGTAAAAATTTCAGCCGAGACGGCTTTTGTAGCGGAAAATCAGCAGTTGAATGCGATTAGTTCGAAATAGCTCATCTCTTCAATAATCTTTTTTGTGTTGAGTATTAAGCGAGATTGTGAACTAGATTACTCTGCCCTTCCCTCTAGGTAACTTGCTACTAACCCTCGTGTAATTTTTATCATCTTATCTCCCAGCTCTTCATCTTTATACGCTGCTCGAATATCCTCTTCATTAAAATTTGGCTCCTCTTGAATATCTACAGAGACGTCGCACCCATTAGGTAACTTCAATATAAACTTGTCAGGTTGTGCCTCTTTCAGCTGGTTTATCATAGTATCTAGATATCTCATGTAATTATCTTCTGGTGTTTCTGCCGCCATTGCTGGAACTGCAAAAGAGGGGATATCCATTGTTGGTTTCTCAACCATAAATCTTAATATAAGAAATAATATCTTCACTTTACTAAATCTCACCTGATATTGGAATTGTTTTTCAGGGTTTTTCTGCTAGTTGATAACTATTTACCCTTCTGTTGGTAGGTTTTTTACCTCGGTGATACTATTCTCTATCCTTAATGATTTAGACAATCCACAGAAATGGGACGAGACAAGAACTGCAACATAAGCACAGTTGAAGAGAGTACCAGACTATCAATATCCAAGCTCAAAGAGTGGGGCTTTCTCTATAGTTGGAACCAATCACTAATCTCATGGACACGTGGGGAGCATTGGAGTTTAATCCCTAAGTAGAGATTTTAAGATTTATCTCTGAAATCAACTGAAAGAACCCCATAAGGTGTTCGAATTGAGTCTCGTCGTTCCCGCCATTATTTTCGATCATTACACAATCCTCACGATTCCTCCCTACGAGTATAGGCCATTCGCAAATACTCCTCAGGATCTGGTTGCCCTTGGCTGTGCCAATCCCAGAAGACGTCTTCTACCCGCTCTCTATTGGAAAAGTCACCGGCTTCCAGCAAAAGCATGTCTAATAGAGAATGAATTCTTCCTGGGGATATCACATTCTTCATTGCTAATATCATGTTCTTGGCTGGACCATTCCTGAGTTGGGCAACTCTTTCATGTAGAACCTCAAACTGATACTCATTCTCGGTACGTTTTCGCCTTCTCTTTCGTGTGTCGTTTCTTGCCATACTTGGGGTTATATCACAGGTTAATGCTTTGGTGACAGGAGGAGATGGTCTTTTTTTTTGTAAATCTGAGATATAGCTGTTAAATCCCCACAAAGCGGTAATTGAGGTATAATGCATTAGTTTGGATAGGAACATAACAAGGAGCTCACAATGCAGCACATGAAACCAGTCCGAATTAAGTATCTGCGTTCCTGGCCGCTGATCCCAGCGCATTTGCTTGCGGAGAGACGGGATAGGGCAAAACTCCTCAGGCAAGCGGATCTATACGATCTACAGGGCCATCCTGAGTCGGAGGAGTTGAGGGAGTTGGAGGCCTACATGAGTAGGTTCACAATCCCGCTAGAAGTTATGGTTGAACCCGGAATCTATCCGGCGGTCTGGGATGCGTTGTTGCAAGAATACATCCTGGAGCATCCAACACACGACCTGCTGTTTCAGCCAGCAGATGACCTGGGGCTGGGGTTTACGTGGGAAGTCGTGGAGAAATAGTCTCCCGATTAAGGTCGAAGCGATCCGTAAGGATCGCTTTTTCATTTTTGTCTAATTTGGGTTTACTCATGAGTAGTTGTTGGTCAATAGGCTAAATCAACTGAAAGAACCCCAAAAGGTGTTCGAATTGAGTCTCGTCGTTCCCGCTCTTTTTCTATTTTGATTTCTAGTAATTTACTGAGAGCGTGAATCTGAAACCCTTCTTCCATGCTCTAATGAGGTTGGCTGAAAGTCTCTGAATAACCATTTTGGCTTATTTGGAGATTTGATTAGGGCTGAGGCAAAATAGGAGGTGATAGGTACAATAATAATCAAGCCGATGCTTCCAATAAAAGTACGAATGATTTCTTCTGCAAACAGCTCGTGATTTACTAGCATTCGTAGTGAGACATTGTTTAGACTCATCAACATAACCAAGGGCATGCTGGCTCCAGCATAGGCTATAAACAAAGTGTTAACCATTGAGGCTATATGATCTTTCCCAATAGTCATGGTGCTTTTAAACAGTTCAGCCTGACTCATCGAAGGATTGGCCTTATAGACTTCCTGTAAAGAAGATACTTGGTTCACGGTCACATCATCCATAATCCCGACTCCAGCAACTATGATGCTCGCGAATAGAATCCCTTTCATATTGAGAAGGGTATCTGCCTGATTGAGGAGAAAGTATGATTCTTCCTCACCAAAACCGTTTAGCTTGGTAAGTGCGATGAATAATAGAGCTAGGATTGAGACGACAGTTAAACCAAGAAATGTAGATATTAGTGCGATCAAGGATTTGGAGTTGAAACCGTGGGACAGGAAGATTGAGACTGTCAGTACCGCACATGCACCAAGAAAGCCTACCAGTATGGGGTCTGCTCCACCCAAAATTGCTGGTATTACTCCGCCAAATAGTACCAAGATACTTGTTGCCAAGCCGATTAGAGATCCAATACCTTGTTTGCCTCCGACCGCTACGGTCACGAGGATAAATAGGGCAACCACAAAAAGTAGGGCTCTGTCTCTTATGGGGCCAGTGATCACATAGTCGGTAATTCCTTCAAACTCTCTAACCATCAAAAATACAGGATCACCAATTCCGTAGCTGTACATATCCCCTGCCTCGCTGATCATAATTTCCGTATTTACATTCGCGCCAGTGGTTAATTCAACTGTGTATTCATAGCAAGTGCTGCTTTCTGAGAATTCACAGTCCGTCTCTTCTTTTTCAACTATCTTTCCCTCTTCATACTCTACTGCCTCATTTGCCAGAGCTTGAGCGTTAATAGTTGGGATGCCTATAGATAAAGGGATAAGCATCATTAGCATTGTGCAGAGGAAAATTTTAGTTGCGCGCATTTGCTTCATTTGTTTTTTGTAAATTATTTGTCTGCAATATGATTAAATACTTTGTACGGTTGTTCTGCTGATAATCCTTCTATATTTTTGTTTCAACCTTAGTTGAAATATTACTCTTCGAGGATAATTCAGTCAATATTGGAATCAACTGAAAGAACCCCACAAGGTGTTCGAACACAAACCCATCACTCCTGCCGTGTTTACTCCATGTTTTGGCTTAGGGGTATCTTTTCCAGACACTTATCTATTGGATTTTAGAGAAGCGGTTATATCCTTACTGACTAGGGATATCGGAATTCAGCGAATATGTCTTTAAAGACATAATGGAGGAATGCCGAGATGGGTTGGTGACTAGACTGATAGTAGATTTCTAGAATGTCCTAAATCGTAGTGTTAGAGAACAAGTACCTTGCAGTATCTCTGGCCTGGAAGATTTCCTCCTTTGTCAGACTAATTCCATTCTCTCCAGAAAACATTAGCCTCGAGCCACTCGCCTTGGTGTGTCCTAATCCCAATAGGTGACCGATTTCGTGGGCCGTGGTCCGGAATGAGTTTAGTGGGATCACGTCTGCCACTAAAGATATGCCATATGGAATAGCAATGCCGTACGGCCCGTTTATCTCCCTTATGAAATATAGATTGAGGGTAGGGGACTCTAGATCTGCATGTCTATATAGGGCAGAGTAGTCTCCTTGATTAATCATGTTTGCCTCTTTTGCCGTGAAAGAAGCTTCCAGTATCTGAATTTTAAGCTCTATCTTGGCTTGCTCCCAAATCTGGTCCGCATTTTGAATAACCTCAGAAATGTCTTGTCCTGTTCTATCAGTTGATATTGGATCGCTGTCCCGAACTGCATATACATTGATTGGGACGGTAAGCCACTCAAGTTGTTCAAGGTCTGTTGATGAAATTGTTTCAGGTTCATTGAATTGATAGAAAGTTTCGCGAAGAATAACTGGAGTCAGTGGGTTTCCAAACAACAGCAGAACGAGCATTACCAGGCTAAAGATAGCTATCATCCGTTTAGGAATGACTGTTTTGGGAGACTCTGCTTCTTCTTGCATGGGTAATACTTTAGCAGATGCTGCATAGTGAACTAATAAGCTAGAATACATCATGAATCAGATATCCCAAGGAGGAAGCTATGAAAACCAGACTTTTATGAGTATAGAAGATCCAGATTTTTCGGATGGGGAATTCTATAAATGCACATTCAGGGATTGTGAACTGCCAGGACGTACTATTAGTTCATGTAAGTTTGAGAAATGTAGATTTGAAAGATGCAATCTAGCAACTACTCAGCTCATGGGATCTTCATTCATTGATTGTAAATTTGATAGCTGCAGGTTATCTGGAATTGATTGGTCTCTGGTGAATGCAAGTATGGGGCTGAAATTGGTATGTAATAAGTGCGACCTGAGCTACTCCATGTTTATTCGAGTGAATATATCCCGAAGCCAATTTACCAAGTGCAAAATTCTTGAGGTAGACTTTACAGAAGCTGTTCTACGAGAGTGTGAGTTTTCCGGAAGCGATATGATGGGTAGCAGATTTAACAATACTGACCTACAGAAGGCAGACTTCCGCAAAGTAAGAGATTATGTTTTTAATCCTGCTCAAAACAAGTGTAAGGGCGCAAAGTTTTCTCGGGTTGAAGCGGAGAACCTACTATTACCATTCGGTATTGAGATTGATGATGAATCAGCATAGCCGGTGATCTTGGCAACTATACACTTACAGCTTCACAAACCTCTTCACCAAAGCACTGACCTCTTTTAATCTCCAGATTTGACCATTATTTGCGTTAATGGCACCAATGATCCGTGGAACGAATGCGAAGACCCAGAAAGCAAACCATAGGATGCTAAGAGCTAGACCGAAAATCCCGGCGAGGCCTATCATCCCTAAACCGAATGAATTGAAGAACGTGATGCTGAAGCAAGCTTGGACGCCTAGTATCACAATGAACAGGGCGGCCTGTGCTATTCCGATATACAAAGACTCGCCGGCATGGGCCTTGATGAATTCATCTTTATCATCCTTCCACGCAAAGCTTGTGAAAGGCGCAAAAATCCACGCTAGCATCGCGTTGGTGCGAGCTTCTTCACTGGGAGAACCAGCTGATAAGGGATTAGGCGTATTAGCAGTATCTTGGGGAGCTGGTGCGACAGCATCCTGATTAGTGGCAGAGTCAGGTTGCATGAGTTGTGGCTAATATGTAATTTATTATATATTGTCATAATTATATACACAAATATTGTGTTAAACGCACTTTAGGTATATAATGACTATGTATAAATAGCGGAATGGAGCGAGTCGTGAAAGTACTAGTAGTAGAGGATCAAAAAGCATCCTTTGAGTTGATCAAGGAGATCCTACGAACGAGGTACCCAGGTCTTGCGGTTGTCAGGGCTGCCTATCAGCAGGAGGCAATCGAGATCCTGTGCCAAGTGGGGTATGGGATTGATATCATCGTTGCTGACTTTGCGTTGGCAAAGGGGAATGGCCTAGAAGTTCTGCAGTACGCAGCTAGACTACGGGATCAAATCCCGGGTATTCTAGTTACTGCCCGGAACATCAACCCTGAGGGTTTTCTGATGATCAGGAAACCGTTTTCCCCAAGGCTTTTGCTTGATGAAATTGCAGGAGTCATGGAAGCCGCTAAAACCTAGTATCGACCCGGGAGGAACCATGTGCCCGGGTCATTCCTTTTGTATGATCTTAAGATACTCCGGAAAGATCGCATCCCAAGTAAACCGATGTGCTTTGATCAAATTTAGCTTGATCATTTCCTCCCGCAAATCATTCTCCCTCACTAATTGTGTAATAATCTCAGCCAGATCTAGAGTGTTTTCGTAGTCGTAAGTGAAACCATTTACACCCTCTTCGATTAACATGCTGGCACCTTCATTCTGGTTCGTTGTTATTAGTGCATTCCCCTTGGCCATGGCCTCGATTAGGACGATACCAGTAGCCTCCCACTGACTTGGGAGAATATGAATCTGTGACTTCTCTGTGAGTATCCGATCTCGCTCCTCATCACTTGGTCGGTCAACAAATTCAACTTGCTTTTCAAGACCCAGCTGCTCGATTAGGTCAATGACATCTTGGTCAAAGACTTTCCCCATTATGTAGAATTTTAGTGGGAGTCGGAGGGATTCAATCTCCTTCAAGGCATAAAGAACTTTGTGGACTCCTTTGTATTTCGAGATGCGGCCGGTGAAAGTGATTCCCACAGTTTTTTCTTTTGGTTTGGGCTTGCTAGCAATTACCATATCTGTATTGATTCCATTTGGCAGTAAGTGAATTGCACTTTGTTCTACTCTGTAATCCTCCACAAGCCATTTATACTGATGTGGATTTACCTGAATTACAATATCCCAAAGCCAGGACCATAGCAGGCGTGAATATAGCCACATTACGCGTTTACCGATTTCACCTATGAAGCGTTTTAATCCTGTATAGGTTTCCCATGTCGCTAGAAATGGACCATGTGGAGTTGTAATGAATTTGGTTTTCCTGTGGTGCAGTTTCTTTACTAGCACACAGAAATCATGCCAGATGAACCCAGGTCCGTTTTCCACGTGCACGATGTCAGCATTGATCTTTAGGAGTCTTGGAAGCAAACTGGGGTAGAAGCCCAGGTTTAACTGTTTGTTCCATCGCCGACATCTGATAACCTTCACTCCCCTAATTCTCTCCTCACTTGGCAACTTCGAGCCATTCGGGGAGGCACTTGTCGTCAAAACGGTAACATTGTGACCTTCCCTTGCCATACGAGTTGCTAGTTGATAGCAGTTCTGCTCGGCTCCACCTTTGTAAGGATAAAAGCGGGCAATGATGAATACAATTGTTAGGTTAGTTTCATTAATGCTTTCCATGTCTTTTCGAAAGTGTTCTCCCATCTAAATTGCTGCGAGTATTCCTTACCCCTATGTATACGTTCTTCTCTGATGTTTGGTTTCGTCAAAACGTCAACAATTTGGGGGATAGTCTGATCAATGTTGTCTGGATTCAAGACTGTAGCAGCCGGTCCAGAGATTTCCGGGAAACAAGAAGAATCGGAAACCACAGCCGGAACTCCAGCAGCCATAGCCTGCAAAGGCCCAAACCCGAACCCTTCGTAGTTAGATAAATTGATATACACCTGAGCAAAATAGAGCAGTTCAGCCAGATGTTGTTCGCTCACTCTCCCAACTGGAATTACGCAGTTCATCAACTCGGACTTCTTTACCAAGTTCCAGAATCGATAGCCTCGTTCGTTTTGAGGAATAACTTCGCCATCAATTGTTTTGAAGTCCCCACCAGTTACAACCAGATTCAAATTCGGAATTTGCTGATGAAGCTTTGCGAATATTTCGAGTAGACGGTCGGTGTTTTTATTTGCTTCAAAGCCGGCATCGTAGATCAGGTAAGCAGGATACTCTTGCCGGCCTGGGAAGAACTTATCTATCAGCTGCTGCTGGGTTTTCCCAGTGATTGTCGACTCAACATCAATGAATACCTCTGAAATCCCCAGATGGATTACTTGAATTTGCTCAGGCTCAAAACCGCCAACTTGAATCAGATCACGCTTTGAATATTCGGAAGGAGTAAATACAATTTTGGCTTTTCGTGCTTTGTTCCACATGTGCCGATAAAACAGCTTCTTCATCGAATTGAATGGCCAGCCTTTGGTTGAGTATTTGCCAGTGACAAGTGGAATTGCATCGTGAATGGCTACTGCGGTATTAACCTTATGTGCCGGAAGCCCCCGATCAAAGTGAGCAGCGAAGTAGATATCTGGTCTAACCTTTCGCACAGTGGATTTGATTGCCATGTGGTAATCGATCAAATTGGCTATCGGTCTAGAGTCCTTCACTTGTCCCAGGCTGTGGAAAGCAATACTGCTTTCGGGGTCTTCTACCTCGATCTCTAGTTTTTCAAGATTGCTGTTGAGATCACTCATTCCTAGGAGATGCAGCTCGACTTCATCGCGCTTCTCTATCACGCGGCGAAACATTTCGATCCCGTATCTGCCGATGCCACGTCGATAGTACTGATCATGCAGGAAGCCTGCTTCCAGTAATAATCTTGGTTTGCCCATAGTTCTGGTATGATTTATCAGTGGGTTATTATAAGCCAAAATGACAATAACAAACATAGCACAAGGACAGAAGGATCGTGAAAGGGTAAATATCTCTGTAGATGGGGAATATTCCTTTGCCGTAGAGAAAGATACTTTGGTGAAATTTTCCTTGTACAACGGGATGAACCTGACTACAGTGCAGATCGACGAAATCAAAGTCGCTGACTCGATTCAATTCCTTACACGTAGGTTGAGCATGTGGTGCTATAGGAAACCTCGTAGCGAAAAAGAAATGCGTCAGAAGATCACAGAACTACTGCGCAAGCGATTTCCCGATGGATTTGCCGAAGAGCCAGAAGTTGCCGATCAAGTCATGCAGCGGATGCGCAGCAAACAATGCGACGATCAACACTTTGCTGAGTGGTTCGTCCAAGAAAGACAACGTCAAGGTAAGTATGGACGGCGCAAAGTCATGAGTGAACTAATTCTCAAGAACGTTGATCGTGAACTAGCTCAAACTGCCCTAGATGAGTTTTTCCCCGACGATATAGAGCTAGCAAAAATGTTTTTGGGTCAGCGGTTCGGCGTAGAGTCCTTAGGAGAAATTGCTGACCAGGCCGAGCGATCCAGGGCATATCGCCAATTACAGAGCCACGGCTTCCCTATCTTAAATTAAGTTTTAGGAAATTTTTGCTTTACCCGGCAATTTTTTTTGCTACAATCCACATGTACTTATTAGTTGTGAAGTGAAATGGTCGAATCAAAGACTCGTGATATCGGTTCAGAGTTGGGTAAAAGAATAAAACAGGTTCGCGAGGAAGCCCGATTATCTCAATTACAAGTAGGAGTGGCTCTTGGAGTCTCTGATAAAACAATTAGTGGATATGAGTCAGGCAGAATTATGCCTCCTGTTGATAAATTGATATCCTTGGCCGACCTGTTCAAGAAGCCGATTGCGTATTTCTTGGGAGCAGATCCGAAGGACTATAAAGTTGCATCTAGGCTTCGAGCAGTGGAGATTTCACTCAAAGAGATTAGGCAGCAGCTTCAGGAAATCAAACTAATCTCCCAAAGTATAGATTTAGACAGCTAGATTATTGTTGCTAAGCAAGACTTGTGGTAACATCATAACCGGCATTTAAGAAGATATGAACACACAGAAAATTAGTAAAATCGAGAAGTCCTACATCCGAACGGATTTACCTAATTTCAAGGTAGGTGACACTATTGCTGTAGACACAATCATTCGTGAGGGTGAGAAGCAGCGTATTCAAACTTTCAAAGGGTTGGTAATTAGTATTCAAGGTTCTGGAACTAGAAAGACTTTCACTATTCGTAAGATTTCTTATGGAGTAGGTGTTGAAAAAGTACTACCTTGGAACTCTCCAAATATCTCAAAGATCGCTATCATCAAGGACGGAAGCGTTCGACGCTCAAAGTTGTACTACCTCCGTGACCGTGTTGGTAAATTGGCTCTAAAGGTTAAGCCAGGTAAGCCAGCTCCAGTAGTTGAACATGAAGAGGAAACTCAGGAGATTCTTGAGCAAACTGTTGAGCCCGAGCTGACAGATGGAGTAGTTGAAGAACCAAAGGAAGGCCAGGAAGCTCCCGCAACTGAGGAATCAGAAGAAACTGTAGAATCTACAAAGGAGCCTACAGAAACCTCTAAGGAGCCAGAAGTCGAAGAAGCGAAACCTGAATAATATCTAACTCCCAATTTCCCCTTGCTAGAATGTAGCTGTGCTAACCCCCGCTGCAGAACTACAATATATTTCCACAGGTAAATATGATCGAGTCGTCGGCATCGATGAAGCTGGTCGCGGTTGTTGGGCCGGACCAGTGTCGGTTGGAGCTTTCGTAGTTCAAATTGGTGTCGATCCCCATCCACGTGTACGTGATTCAAAGATGCTCAAAGCAGAGGAGAGGGAGTCAATATTCGAACACCTATCCTTAACATCCCACGATGTGCGATTCGCGCAAGTTGAAACGATAGATCAAGGTGGAATTGGAATGGCAGTGACTAATCTGATCCAAGAGTTAGCGAAGAGCTTTGACGATGGCCGCACCCTGGTCTTGGTTGATGGGCAGTTTGCGGCAGATTTCGGCCCAAATTCTCAGCAGATTATCAAAGGCGACAGTAAGTTCTACTCGATTGCTGCAGCCTCTATCTTGGCGAAGGTCAGTAGGGATCGGATAATGATTGATCTGGACAGCGATTTCCCGGAATACGAATTTGCGAAGCATAAGGGGTACGGAACGAAATTACATCGTGAAGCTTTGGACAAGCATGGACCCACTCTTCATCACCGCCGGTCTTTTCGTCCGATAGCTGAAATGCTCTAGTATTTAGCTGAGTTCAGTTATCACAGAGCAGCTCCTCATTGCGGTCAACGTATACGAGCTTATCATTCTTTCGCACCAGTGCTACTCCATCCTCAAAAGGCGAAACTTCAGCATATCCAAATTCTCCTAATCGGAAATCATCTCCAGTTTTCTCTAGCAGTGTCCATTCACCATCAATTTTGAGCCACGCAATGTCTTCCGAAAAATTTAGTACATCTTCGACTCCCCATGCATTACTCTCTCCTATGATTTTCCCCTGAGTATCTACCAAGTAGTAGTATGGTTCTCCAGCCTTTAGGACAAAGGCATAACCATTATAGAATTTCGAGGTTTTTTCATATGAATCTGAAATTATCACATCTCCATATTTGTCGATGTATTCATACTTACCTTCATTATAAGTGATTGCTAGCCCGCTGCTGTATGAAAAAATATGATATTGTCCCTTTCCAGTTACATTTCCTTCTAGGTCAAGGAAGTATGTACCAAATGTGTCTGAAGATGCCGTGATTAGTGCGATCCCTTCGTTGAAGCTCTCATTGGCTGTGTAGTCTTCTGGTAGTGAATAGACTTTTCCATCTTTGCCAACGATATCGCGATAACCCCCCTTGCGAGCGAGAGCATAGTTTTCATTAAAATCATCAATTAGGATGTACCCTTGAGCCGTTAGTATTTCCCCAGTACTATCTATCAGTTTCCACTGTCCATCTACTTGTACTCTAGCTACACTATCTTTGAAGGACTCTGCATCCTCAAATGACTGGTCAAACAGCTGCTCGC
>Ga0255382_10009_pt1 | contig 20383 bp, 25 predicted proteins | sample ANMaggSeSYBR01H9_FD_182101 | JGI IMG/M metagenome (GOLD analysis project Ga0255382, IMG submission 182101) | Sediment cell enrichment communities from methane seep in Santa Monica Basin, California, United Staets - ANME aggregate JGI... | ecosystem: Environmental > Aquatic > Marine > Cold seeps >... | reverse complement strand
CATTATAAATAATGTTTGCCCTGAATAATTAAATCTGCAGATATTAAATTATTTCTTCTCTTTAGGATGGCACTTTGCACAGGATGTAGGTGCTGATTTCGTGCCGCTTGCCTTATTGGCTTTCTTATGACAATCTTTACAGTTTACATGTATGGCATAGGCATGATAGGTCATCTTTTCCTTCGTTGAAAGCGTTGGTTCGCCTTTTTTAGCCTTTGGAGGTCTGCCCGCTTTGGAGTGACACGCAATGCAATTCTGAACTTCATCACCCATTTTCAGTTCATTAAGCGGTTTACCTTCAGCATCATGATGACATTCTCCGCAACCTGCTTTGTATTCTACATTATGCTTCTTGTGTGAAAAATCGACTATACTCTTTTTATGTTCAGTATAAGCTTTGTTTTCCATTTTGACACAATCAGGCACGGTCTTCCCGGCATAAATAGCGGTAGCGAGAAACATGGAAGCAATTCCTACAACAGCTATAATCAATAAATGTTTTTTGCTCATATATCTTTTTCACCTCCTTCCATTTTTAAAATTTATCAAATAATCAATCTTTTTTTAAAGAGAATTCTTTATTCTTTTATCAAGTAAAAATTATTATGTCAAGACAAAGAACATCTGCCAAAAACCAATTAAACATCATTATTGATTTTTTGTGATTTTTTTTTCCCAAAAACCCTGGCGCCAAGTATGCTTATTTCATAAAGAACCATCAAGGGAAAAGCCATCATAATCTGGGTTACAACATCAGGAGGGGTTAAAATAGCTGCAAAAACAAAAAATAAAAGCAGGGCATATTTTCTGTTTTTCTTTAAAAATTCAACTGTAACTATGCCGAGTCTGGCAAGAAAAGTAATAACAAGAGGAAGTTCAAAAACAAGTCCAAAAGCGAGCAACAACTTTGAAGAAAAGCTTAGATACTCACGCATTGAAGGAAGCGCCTTTATTGTTTCAGTAGCAAATCCTAAAAAAAACTTAAACCCAAATGGAAACACAATAAAATATCCAAATAATGCTCCGCCAATAAAGAAAAAAGAGGAAAGCACAACTATGGGGATGAGAAGTTTTCTTTCCTTGTCATAAAGCCCTGGCGCCACAAACAGCCAGAACTGATATAATAATACTGGAGCGGCCAGCATTAAGCCTGATAGTAAAGATACCTTTAGATATGTAAAGAAAGCCTCGGGCAGACCCGTAAAAATAAGTTTATCATCGGCCTGCATTGCTGAAATTAAAGGTATGGTCAGGTAATGGAAAATTTTTTCCTTAAATCCATATGAAATAAAAAAGCCTATACCTATAGCTATAAAACATTTAACCAGACGATTCCTCAGCTCATCAAGATGACCTGTAAAAGGCATTTTCTCATTTTCAATCATTTTAAAGACCCTTCCGCTTCATTCTTAACTTCTTTTTTATCATTAGAGGGAGCGGAAACGTCATCAACAGCCTCCTTTATGTTTTCATTCATATCCTCAAAAGTATCTTTAACATCTTTTAAATCACTGTTTATATCGATAGACTCTTTAAATTCATGTGTGGCTTTCTTGAATTCACCGATTGCCCGGCCAAGTGATTTTGCGAGATCAGGAAGCTTTTTGGGTCCAATAACAATAAGAGCTACAGCCAAAATTAATAGAACTTCAGGCATGCCTATGCCGAACATAATACTCACCTATAACATTTTTTAGATTTTAGGTAATAGTTCACCACGGATTTTCACGGAAATACACTGAATTCTCGTAACTGTTCAGGTTGTTAGGTTCATGGTTGGTAGGTTACACTTACTCATTGTTTTCAATTTTCAGTGAAACTCCGTGTCCTTCCGTGGTGAACTATTACGATTTTAGATTTAACGAAAATAACATTTCATCTTCTCTTATCAAAATCAAGAACAAGAAAGTACAGTTCACCCTTGTGCTGCATGTGACCTGCCGCTATCTCAGCGTATGGACCGTTTCCCCAGAACAGATCCGCACGGCCAGGCCCGCGTATCGCCCCTCCTGTATCATGATTCAGAACAAATCTGCTGAAAGTTATCCAGTTATGAATTTCCCCATCGTCATTTATTAAAGGTTTTTCTGCTTCTATAAAAGCAAGGGCCGACAAAGGAAATATTCTTCTGTCCAAGGCTATCGACCTGCCAGGCGTCAATTTAACTCCAATACAACCCAAAGGGCCATCTTCCTCTATCTTGAAGAAAACATAGCTGGGGTTAAAGTTTAAAATAGTTTTGACCTCTTCCGGATGTTCTCTTAAATAAGCACGAATTTTTTGCATAGACATTTCTGATCTTTCTATTATCCCTTCTTCAATAAGCAATTTGCCTATGCTCCGGTATGGATGCCCGTTTGTTATATCATAATGGACATTAATTGTTTTTCCGTTATCAAAATAAATTTTTCCGGAACCCTGAATTTGAAGGAAAAAAAGATCAACCTGGTCTTTAATCCAGGCGATTTTTTCTGCCTTACCTTTTAGAGCGCCTTTGCATTCTATTTCATCGCGTTCAAAGTAGGGAACAACTGCCCGGCCGGTATATCTTCCAATTATTCTTTTATTATTTAAGTGCGGAACAAATAAAGAAAGATCAACTGTAGTTAAATCGCAAGGACGTGCATAAACTGGGAATTCATATTCAGTGTTTTGCTCAAAGCTGCCTTGCAGAATAGGCTCATAATAACCTGTAAAAAGAACATTACCATTCCTGCCGCCGATCGATTTGTAAACAAGATAATTTGATTTAATAAACTTATTAAACTCATCTTTTGACGGCCTGGTCTGTATAAAATTCTGAAAATGCTCCATGGACTTGATCATATGGGCGGCATTAAAGCTGTCTTTCCCGAATTTGAACTGCCTGGAACAAGGCAACCTTTTTAGATATGAAATACTCTGCAAAATTCCATTTTCTAAACCATCGCAGAGCATATCATCTGAAAATTCAGGATACCTGCAAGAGGGTATTCTTTGCATTGCAAATTCATCTTTTAAAGGCGGATGTATTTTAAGAACAGAACATCCAGCTAAAAAAAAACAAAAAAGAATAAAAAAGAATAATGAGTGTTTCATTCGCTATTATCGATGTCGAGTTTACGTGCTTTTTTTTCAGCGGGCTCAATACGAACAATATCTTTGTCACCCGGCAGCGAAATGCCATGATTCTTGAACCTGCGTGCAGATGTAAGCACTCTGCGCTCAAAAGAACCTATAACATCGTTATATGTGCCGGTACATCGTTCAATATCGCGGCCGAGTTTGTCGATATGTTTAGCCATTGAATTAAGTCTGGTATAGAGTTCACGCCCAAGTTCGCATATAGCCTTTGCGTTTTCAGAAACATTTTCCTGGCGCCATGCAAAGGAAACGGTTTTTAGAAGAGTAATCAAAGTAGTTGGGGTTGCCAGGATAACTCCTTTATTTACACCTTCTTCTATAAGCTGAGGGTTTTTGACAAGAGCCGCACTAAAAAAATTTTCACCCGGAATAAATAATACAACAAATTCAGGGGTTGGACTAAACTGTTTCCAGTATGCCTTCTGTGCCAGTTTATGCATATGCGATTGAATCTGTTTTGAATGTGTAGCTGTCAATATTTCGCGTTCTTCTTCCGTATCTGCTTCCAGCGCTTCAAGATATGCTGAAAGAGGAGCCTTGGCATCTACAACAATCTGACGATTGCCAGGGAGATAAACAACCATATCAGGCCGCATAATGCCATTTTCATTGTAAACTGACTGCTGCTCAAAAAAATCGCAGCGGTTCTGCATTCCGGCAAGCTCAGCAACTCGTTTAAGGGTGATTTCTCCCCAACGCCCCCTAACGTGCGGCACACGAAGAGCCTTTACAAGATTGCCTGTTTCTTTTTGAAGCGTCTGCTGAGTTTTCACAAGGGAAAGTACCTGCTGAGAAAGCCCGCCATATGCTTTTTCCCGTGATCTCTCCATAGCCTGAATATGCTGGTCATATCTATCAAGAGAATCTTTTATGGGCACAACAATATTTTTGACTTCCTTGCTACGCACATTGAAATCACTTTTGGCTGCTTCCATATATTTTGAAAGGGTAGTTTTTGCAAGATCAAGAAAAGTCTGGTTGTTTTCCCTTAAAGCACTGGCGGAGATTGCTTTGTAAGCATCAACCATATTATTCCGAATATCCTCGAGCATTTCTATCTTTTCATTCACGGCGAGGCGCTCTTTATCTATAATTGTTTCCAACTTTGCCTGGTTCTCTTTCAGCTTGGTGATTGTAGCGTTAAGCGAATAAATCTCTTGTGAGCGCTCTTCAAGTGTTTTTTTGAGGTCTTCCATCTGTTCCAGTCTGCTTAATGCAGAAAAGTGTTCTTTAGAAATCTCCAGGAACTCCTTTGAAAACTTTGACCTTGCAAAAAACCAGGCTATCAAAAAACCAAATGCAGCGCCGATAATAAAGAAAACAATATATTCCAATATATTCATTTATACTTCTTTTCTCGTAACGGTTCACAGTTCACAGTTTTTTTTAACAACCGTTAACTGTAAACTGTGAACCGTGAACCGTTTGTCTTACAAATGTTCCGCTTTTCCCCCCTGATTTTTCAAGAAGACATATATTTGATATGATTATATTTTTATCATGCGACTTGCACATATCATATATTGTGAGAGCTGCAACAGATACTGCTGTAAGAGCCTCCATCTCAACACCTGTCTGAGCGAAAAGCCGCACCAAAGCTTTGACCTTGATTGATTTTTCATCTTTATCCGGTTCAAAATTGATATCAATATGTGAGATATTAATTGGGTGGCACATTGGAATTAGTTCCGAAGTTTTTTTTGCCGCCATTATTCCTGCGATTCTGGCGGTATCAAGCACATTGCCCTTTTTTATTGTATTATTATAAATCATTTCAAATGTTGAAGGCTCCATTGAAACAACCCCTTGAGCAACCGCCGATCTTAATGTCGGTTCTTTATCCGTTATATCAACCATCCGCGAACGTCCATCATTGTCAATATGAGAAAATGAAGACATAAAAAACTCCTTACAAAAAATACTCTGTTTTTTTCGTAACTGTTGATTTAATATCATCAATGGCTTCGCTGAGTACTTTTATAACATTCTCCCGGATGTCACCGGCAACAACAAGAAGCATAACATCATCCCCTACTGACAGCTCTTTGTCTTCTGCTATCTTAACCAATATTTCTATAATGCCCAGCCTTTTTTTATGTTTCTCTATCACCTTGTGCAGTTGTTCGTAATCCACCGTGATATTCAGCCCTGATACTCTCCTGCCATCTCGTGATGTACCCCGCACGACTCCATTATGACAAAGAATCATCCCAACCCTGTCGTAATGCGGATGTCTTTTTATAATTTCTATAAGGGGAGTTAAATTCATTTAATAATTTCTTCTGCTCTGGCCAGATCATCAGGAGTATTAATATTAAAAAAAGAAATCAGATCAGGATCCTTTTCACGCAAAATATTTTCAGGAAGCTTTTTGACTCTTACTTTTTTAAAGAACTGTTTAATCTTAAGCTCTTTTTGAATCAGATTGTTTTCAATTGGCTTAAGACATCTTTTTGAATACACCGCACATAGCGGTTCCATCCCATTTAAAGTTTCCGGTATAATAACGTCAACTCCCGTTTCTATACTATTAATAACAGTTTCAACCAACTCCTTTTTTAGGAATGGTATATCGCATGCCGTAATAAATGTATAAAAATTATTTGTAAAAAAAAGTCCTGTATGTATTCCTGTTAAAGAACTTCTAAACGGAAATATATCAGACACAATATGTAAATCCCACGCAAGGTATTTAAGCGGGTCATCGGCAATCAGGATAATTTCATCAAAAAGGGAATCAAATATTTCATATGTCCTGTCCAGAATGCGCTTTCCCCCAACATTTATAAACGCTTTGTTTATGCCCGAAAAGCGCTTGTTCTGTCCGCCCGCCAATATCACTCCTGTACAGGGAAATTTCATTACATCAAAACCTTTTTGAACGGTTCACGGTTAACAGTTCACAGTTAATCAAAATAGATAAAATAAAAGCCAAAATCAAGGCAATTTCAGGTTTTTTAATTTTGATAAATGTCATCCTTCATTCACCAATTTACTGTTTCAAATTTCACTGCCAAAATACAAGATCAACAAAGTGTAAACTACTTTGGACTTTTCGTGAAGGATGCCTTATAAATTTATAACTCTTGATATTAACTTACTTAATGATATAAAAAGGTACTCATTGCCTAAGCATAATAATCTATATGAATATATCGGAGAAAACAATGAGCGAATATGATACAATTTTGGATGCATCTGATATAGACCGTGTACTTTCAAGAATCACTCATAAGATCCTTGAAGTACACAAGGGCGCTGAAAACCTTACACTTATAGGCATTCATACCAGGGGAGTTTATATTGCGAAACGTATCCGGTCCAAGATTAATGAAATCGAGGGCATTGAAATACCGACAGGCAATATTGATATAACTCTGTACCGCGATGACTGGACCAGAATCAGCCACCACCCGATCGTCCAGGCAACAGATATATCCTTTCCTCTTGATGGGAAACAGATTATTTTAGTAGATGATGTTCTTTTTACAGGTCGGACCATAAGAGCTGCCATGGATGCTGTTATCGATTTTGGCAGGCCCGATCGTATTGAACTTGCGGTTCTTGTTGATAGAGGCCACAGAGAACTTCCGATTCAGGCCAACTATGTTGGAAAATTTATTGAAACAAGGCGCTCGGAAACAGTAAATGTTTTGCTCACTGAACATGATGGTCAGGACAGGGTTATCATAGAAAAGCATTGATCAGAAATTTACAAACTCGTATCAGTTTAGGAACGGGGACGAAATAACTTCCCCAAGTAGACGCATAGATTTGGGTCAAATTTGTTCGATCTCAAATCACAAAAGTTGATGGAATAGCAGGCTATTTTGATATTTTTGTGATTTGAGATCGGGCAAAGGTGGCCTGAAGCTGTGATGCATAGTTGGGGAAGTTATTTCGTCCACGTTCCTTAGCTTGTTAAAAATATATTCGCGGTCGGTTTATTTCATTAAGCGATTACATAAAATGAGTTTGTAAATTTCGGCTACCAGCCTAAAGCGGGACACTTTTCGCCATTTTGGCTATAATGACACTTTCACAATCAAAACGTTTTAGTACGTTTGGTGAACGTGCCCTACTTTCTTCCTCGTTACGAGGCTCTGCCTCGTAATGCAATTTTTGTGGCTCTGCCACGGAATGAGGCAGAGCCTCATGCAATGAGTTCCCAGGCTGAGCCTGGGAACGAGGGGCAAATTAAGTTTTTCTCAGACACTGACTAACTGAATTTACAGACTGTCCCGCCTTACGTTGGTAGCCTAAATTTCTGATTGATAGGAATTAAGGAAGCGAAACTTGAGTATAATAGAACATAAAAAAAACGCTCCCAGGATAATCAAACTTGGAATTATATCTGTTTCAAGCACTCGATCCTTAAAAGATGATAAAAGCGGATTATGGATAAACAATAGAGCCTTAAAAGAAGGGCACAAAGTTGTATTTCACCACATTATACAAGATGAAATACAAGCCATAACCGAGATAATACTTGATGTTATCCGCAGTCATGAACCTCAGGTTATATTAATGACAGGGGGTACCGGTATAAGCAGCAAAGATGTAACCATTGAAGCGGTGATTCCATTATTTGAAAAGGAGCTAACAGCATTCGGGCCGCTTTTTGCCCAGCTCAGCTTTGAAAAAATTGATTCCGCAGCTCTTTTATCACGGGCGACCGCCGGCACAATAAACAAAACAATACTATTCTGTCTCCCTGGCAGCCTTAAAGCATGCAAGCTCGCATGCAAACATCTTATCTTTCCTGAATTAGGACATCTTGTTAAACATGCCCAGGAATGATTTCGTGTGCTTTGGGGACATTTAGCATCCTTAGTCAATATTTTATTCAGACGTTGTATCTGATGGGTCAGTTGGGGAAGTTATTTCGTCCTCGTTCCTAATATTTTTTCCATTAAAAGGATTAGCCGATGAAAAGACTACGTAAAATCATAGAAATTGATGAAGAATTATGTGACGGCTGCGGCCAGTGTGTGCCCAATGTCATTCGGAGTTTTTTTTAAATATTTTTTACGAAGCCTAACTATTTAATTTTACAGTCTTAAAAAAAGTTATATTATCTGTTGACATTTTTGATTGTCCGTATTATTCTATAATGAAAAATGTTTTTTCAACCTTTGATGGATAGAGGACTTTGTCCTGTGTTGCGGACTCGTCCCGGATTCCCCCGCCTCATCTGCCTGCCCTCTACCTTTCGGTACGGGGCATACCTGTACGTCGACCCACGCTTTTGCCTCCAGCCTCCTTCAGAAATTGCCTCGCGACAATCCCCTTGCCATTGGCTACCCTTCGCCTCCATCAGGCTGGGTCTGGACTTTGCCCGATATTTGTGTCATAAATATCAAACATCACCATTTAGCAGCCGGGCCTTGCCCGGCACACAACAAATCACTGGAGCCGACCCAAAAAACAGGGCGGCTCAGTTCAAATGTTCGGCGGTAAAAAAACAACGATGAACAAAGTGAATAATCGAAGATGTAAATTGGGTCAAAATATTTAACCTTAACATGACAACTCACTAAGGGCGCACCCAATGCCAAAGATAAAGATTTGACCCTACTTGCCACCTGGACTTGCTCGAAATACTTGATGACCGTTTTAATAGGAGGTTTACCATCGTAACCAGCCAGTTACCAGTCAAGAGTTGGCATGAATATATATAGATGACCATACCATGGCTGACGCTATCCTTGACAGACTGGTTCATAATTCATATCGAATTGACTTCGCCGAGGACGGGGATTCAATGAGAAAAAGAATGTCAAAATTGACAACAACTGCTACGGTCGAGTAAATGTAAATTCATCCTTCGCAAAAAACCTGTTTCGAGGTGGCCGAATTCCTTTGGACTGACCGGCCGAATTAAATCGGAATGGGTGGCCGAATTAAATTGGATTACCCGGCCGGATAACTTTGGAATGGGTGGCCGAATTCATTGGAATACTCGCGGGTAGTCGAACTCTTCCAAATATCGGCTGACGAGCTATTAAGTCGTGATAAAAAGAGGCAAACAGTTGCAGCACGAAGTTTATTATGCTACTGGTCCAGTGAACTGGAATTAAGTTAGGCCTGGTTAGCACGGAAGCTGTAGATATCTCAAGCAGGGGTAAGTTTGGCCGTACACCGTGGCAGGGCAATAGCTGAGAAAAATGCCTATACTTTGACAAACGACGAGAACTTATAAACGGAAGTGAGTCCCACGTCCCGCAGAAATGGCTCTTCGCCTTTCCAAGGGGCTTGGGAGATCTCCTGAGAGCTGGTTGGCAATGCAGGATAACTACAACCTCTGGCATGCCAGAAAATCAATAAACCTTGATGATATAGAACCGGCTGGTAGTTAATGCATGATGGCGTCGTAAAAAGTCAGTCTACTTTGACGTAGCAGGTTCGCGAAATGCTCGACATACCACAACAAAGTTACTCATCAAATTCATAACGTCCCGCTTGTCCTGTCCTTGGCCATATGTGCGAAACCCATTAAAATTTTAATAGGAGATAAAATGTCTGTATGTGGAAGAAGTAATTCTGAAGTTGAAAAGGATTATGCATCTATAAAAGATACGTATGCGTGTCCTTGCGATGAATCAAAAATGTATGATAAATTTTTAATGCCTGTAAAATCAAAAGGGATGTGGGTTTGGTTTGATGGCCAGGAAGAACCTTATCTTGATTTGGTTCTTAATTACAGTTCTGTAAATTTTGGACATTGTTATCCACCTATTGTGAAAATTGTTAAAGAAGTAATAGAAAGGGTCGATCAAATCCATTCATTTCATTCAAAAGATAAACTTGAATTAAGTGAATATCTTGCAAGAAAAGTGAGTACAGATGAAAATTACAAAGTATATTTTAATATAGGTGGTTCCGCAGCTGTTTCTGATGCTATTCGGCTATGTCGTTATACTACTGGAAAAAGATGTATGATCTCGTTTGATGGCTCATTCCATGGAGTGAGTTCTGCGGCTGCTTCTGTAGCAGATGATAGATTAGTAGCAAAAAAACAATTTGGTATTCCTATATCAGAGTACACATTTTCCGTTCCATTTCCAAGCACGCATAATGATGTAACAATTAGTGATTGTTTAGAAAAGATTGAAAAGTTGATTGCAGAAAATGATATTGCCGGGATTATTGTTGAACCGATACAAGGAGCCGGGGGATTTATCATTCCAAAAGATTCTTTTCTATTAGAATTAAGCAACCTTTGTAAACGGTGCGAGGTAAAATTAATAATAGATGAAATACAAGTGGGTTTTGGCCGGGCAGGTTCCTTTTTTGTTTATCAACAATATGGAGTAAAAAATCCGGATATAGTCCTTTTATCAAAATCAATAGCCGGTGGTTATTTCCCTGTTAGTGCCGTCATCGCACGTTCTGATCTTTTTGTTAATGTACCCAATAGAGGTACGGCTTTTCAAACCACTTTTAATAACAGTTCTTTGGGACTGGGAATAGCTAATCAATTAATGAAATTAGTAGAGAAGGAGAAAATTTTTGATAGTATATTTGAAAAAGGACAGCTCTTCCTGGAAAAATTAAGTTTTTTAAGTAAAAGTCCTTATGTCGCTAATTTAAGAGGGGTTGGGTTGGCGATTGCTTTTGATATTGTCGATCCAATATCTCAATTGCCATCGGACAAATTAGCCAAAATATTTGTATCTCAATGTTTAGAAGAGCGCGTGATAAGTTATGCCTGTGGTGTTAATTTCAATAGTGTTAAAATTATACCGTCATTAGTTATTACCAATGAAGAAATAGATATTGTCGTTAATAGGCTTAGTAAATGTTTGCAAAGATTTCAAGACTGTGTGAAGTAGAAAAAATATGGCTAGTATGAAATTACTCTATATTGGTGTTTGCAAAGAGAACCTTGAGAGATATTATCCATCTTACATTTCGGGTGAATTCTTGAAGGATACGTTCACTGATGCCGAATTGTTAGATGTTGTGAAACTTAAAAGTATTAATGTTTTAATGGTGGATGTTTTTAATTCAACATTCACAACAGCATTATTGCAACAATTGAAAGGGAGTATAAAACTAATAAATTTTCTATATCAATCCATTGATTCTTTAATAGATTTAAAAGAAGCTGCGAATTGCGGCATAAAAGTTAAAAAATTACCTGATGACATTTACTGTCATGAAGTTGCCGAATTTGCGGTTGCTCAATTATTATGTGCCTGTAAGGGTATAAGCCAATTTGACAAATCTATTAAAAACGGAGAATGGAACCAGGCAATACATACAAATTTTTCATTACGAGGCAAAACTCTTGGGATTGTGGGCTTTGGGAATATTGCTAAGTGTATAATTACGTTATGTGAAAATTGGGGGATGAATATTTTAGTAACACGAAAACATATGAATAAAAAACAATATGTTCCTAATGTGACTTTTGTTGATTTTTCTCATTTGATTGAGAAGAGTAATTATATAATTTTTGCGCTTCCCATTAATAAAGATACGTTTCAAATGTTCAATGAGAATCATATGCAAAAGTTAAATAAAAATTCAATAATAGTTAATATTTCACGAGGAAACATTGTGGATGAAAACGCTATATATGAAGCTTTAAAGTCTGGTAGATTATATAAATATTGTACGGATGTTTTTTCACAAGAACCAGTAAATAAGGACCACGTACTGCTGAATAGTGACAAAACGATATTATCTCCTCATATAGCGTGGGCAACTGAAGACACTTTGGAAAAAACATATAGCGTGTGGTTTAATCAAACAGTTATTTAATAAACAGAAGATTCGAGGAAGAGGCGATCATGGAAGAAAAGAGTTTGAGTTGGTGGGGCGATGTAACGACAAGCAATAAAGAAGAAATAATTAAAAAAAATAAAGAAATAATTGGTGAAAGAATAGAATTTTTTAAGATAATTAAAGAAATTTTGGAAGACGCTGGTATTGAATTTTTTATAGAGGGCGGAACCCTGTTAGGTGCATATAGAAATGGTCAATACATTTATCATGACAATGATATAGATACGGGTTGTGTAAATAAAGAGTTTGTTAAGGTAGGAAAAGCATTAGATCGTAACTTGCCGGACAAGTATACATATAGTTTGAGAACACAAGTCGGGGATTATAGTACAAATACGTATGGTTGTTTTCCTAAAGACGGGGAAAAAATTATTGATGCTTATGGTCAGGAATGGCCTCTGAATATGATAGATATTTACAATTACATTTATAGTGAAGAAGAAAAATCTTATAGATTAGATCACGATAAAGCAGGGCGTGATGCAAAAGGAAATCCAAAATGGATACCGGAAGATATACTTTTCCCCTTAAATACTATTATGTTTGAAGGGATAGAATGTCCCTGCCCTAATAACCCGAAGGCGTTTGCAGAGCTTGAACAAGGTTATTTAGGAGAAGATTTTGAGTTTGATCAAGAAACTCAGCTGTTTATTAAAAGACGTTCCCAGTGATGGTTCTATTGAAAGATGGGAGAACGTTATGTTGAATTTGATGAATTGCACGGCCTAAAGGACGTAATTTCAGACCTCCGGATCTCAAGAGATATTAGCTTGCGGGACGGCTTGCGGCTTGCGGGACGGCTTGCGGGACGTTCCTTGATATAGCTTGCGGGACGGCTTGCGGCTTGCGGGACGGCTTGCGGGACGTTCCTTGATATATTGATAAGTCGAACAATTTATGTCATAAGAGATATATGCCACGCAGATCAAGAATAGATGCACCTGGAGCGTTACATCATATTATTGTTAGAGGCATTGAAAGAAAAACCATCTTTAAGGATGATGTTGATAGAGATAATTTTTTAGAACGCTTGAAAAATATCTTAACAGATAGCGATACATTATGTTTCGCCTGGGCATTAATTCCCAATCATTTTCATTTGCTTTTACGAACCGGCAGGGTTCCAATATCAACAGTGATGAGAAGACTTCTGACCGGTCATGCAATGTATTTCAATCGCAAACATAATCGTGTGGGGCATCTATTTCAAAATCGATATAAATCCATTCTTTGCCAGGAAGATGTTTATGCGCTTGAACTGATAAGATATATTCATTTGAACCCACTTCGGGCTAAAACAATACCTGACCTTAAGTTTCTAGATAAACACACGTATAGTGGTCATGCGACAATAATGGGAAAGAAAAAGAATAATTGGCAGGATACCGATTATGTTCTCAAATTATTTAATTCCAAGTTATCATTAGCACGCAGACGGTATAGGGAATATGTTAAAAAGGGAATATCTGTGGGAAAAAGGCCGGATTTAATCGGAGGAGGGCTTGTAAGGAGTGCCGGGGGATGGGATGCCCTAAAAGGGTTGAGAAAAATAAAAGCGTATATGAAAGGTGATGAGAGGATTTTAGGCGACAGCGATTTTGTTGAAACTGTATTAAAAGCATGTCAGGATAAGTTTGATCGTAAATATTTATTAAAATCCGGGAAACACGATTTTTATACAGTTGTTGATCGTATTGCTAAAGTGTTAGGAATTAATAGATCTGAAGTATTATCTTCAGGCAGACAGCCCCATAAAGTCCATGCGAGAAGCTTATTATGTTTCTGGGCATCAAGGGAACTTGGTATGAGTATGGTACAATTGTCAAAACGCTTAAAAATATCTCAGCCTACAGCAAGCCAATCCGCAACCCGCGGTGAAAAAATTGCAAAAGAAAACAAATTAAAACTATTGAAAAATAAGTAATCAACATATCAAGGAACGTCCTGCAAATCCAAATTTCGCCCGCAAATTTCGCACTATAGGAGGAGCCATCGCGAGCACATTGACTACTGATAAGGTGAATCATGATCAGGATGTAACGACAACAGGCGCAGCCTTGAGCCGTCACGATACGCGACTCCCCTAAAACCCTTGCCGATTCGAAAACTGTAAAGCTTTTTGCCGCCTGGACCTTTTTGAGATAAAATGACCTCCCATTTTAGTCCATGATCAACATATACCTGTTGCCATGTCATGTTTGCCAATTTCCGCAAAGTATTGAGAGTGTTGTGCTGATCGTTTTTGGACAGATTGAAAAACAGGCGTTGAAAGACAGGATTGTTCAAATCCAAACGTATGTGTTGATGTGTTTTCTGGTTCATCATTTGATCCGGGCTTCTAATTCCTCAAAGTTTGTATCCTCGGGCGGATTTTTCTCTGCCCAGGCAATTGCTTCGTTGAGTTCGGCATGGACATCCGGCCTGTGAAGCCACCTTTCATTATCGGGAATGAAGCGCCCCAGCTTGACAATCCAAACGCCTGTGTCAATTTCATCCAACATTACAGTTTGACCTGCGAATTTTTTGCCTAAGGATATCTGCCCGCTGCTGCCGACTGTTTTTATAGTGTTCATAAGTTCTCCTAAAATTATAATTTAAGATAGCACGAATGCATGATAAGTCAAGGATAAAGTTAATAATGGGGGGTCTTAGGCAATGCAAGATTTCACACTGACAACTTACAAAGAACTTCTACAAGAGTTGCTTGCCAATGGCTATTCATTCCAAACTCTGCATGATTTTATCCAACAAGCCTATAGAAAAAGCTATCATTATCAGGCATGATGTAGATTGATTGCCGGGGAATTCTTTGAAAATGGCTCGCATGGAGAATAGTGAAAACGTAAAAGCATGTTATTATTTTCGTATTGTAAAAGAGAGTTATGATGAGGATATCATCAGATAAATTGCAGAAATGGGGCATGAGGTTGGGTATCATTATGAGAATCTCTCCGAGATAAGTAGGAAAACAGAAGTCAGAGGACAGAAGACAGAGGACGGAGGGCAAGGGTCGATTAGACGCAGACTGACGCAGACATTTATCCGGCGGACTTCGCCGGACAAAAAGAATCATCGCTTCGCAAAAAAGTGGTTAAAAAATGGATGATTAGGATTAAATAAATCCTAGCGCAAAGGCGCAAAAAGAAAAGGGTCATCATGACTGAAAATGAGATAGGGAAAATTGTTGTTGATGCTGCAACACGACATAACCAGGGCAGTAAACGATCTGGACGGAGGGCGGGGTAATGGAATGAGCTTGGAATTTTAGAACTTGTTTATTCTATCATAGAAAACCTGGCCCTTTGGGCCAGGTCACAGTTCAGTGGTTTTACCATCTGAACGATATTTGTTACTCCAAGGCTGAGTTGCTCCACAACTTAACCAAGGAGTAGCAAATGAGCAGAATTGCCCTGCGGATTGCCTGTCCCGCAAGTTTGCCCGCAAGTTTGCCCCGGCACACAACAAATACGTTGAGCAGACGGCGTGAAGATAGCGGTTTTACGTCAAGGCCGTGCAAGCTTGGCACTCATATAGGCCGTTGCTCACGCTCACCCTTGGCGTACCATATCATGTCATTATTCAAGTAAACGCTTGCTTTTTACCTCAATTGGTGGTACATGTAAAAATACAATAGGAGGTACACAATGGGAAAACTTATGAATATCCTTCCGATAAGCGATTTGAGGCAGGACGCTGCCAAGGTCCTGAAAAAATTACGAGACAACAAGGAACCCATTATCATTACACAAAGAGGTCGGGCAGCTGCCGTCATAATTGGTGTCGAGGCGTATGAAAAATCTGAACACGATAAAGAGCTCCTTCGGCTTTTGGCTAAGGGAGATAAGGAAATAGAAATAGGAGAGGGTTATGATCTTGATACTGTTCTTGCTGAAGCCGATTTAATCCTGTCCCAGGAGCCATCGTGAAAGTCCGCTTTACGCCTTCTGCCAGATTCCAGTTTCTGTATGCTCTCGCATATATTCGGCGGGATAAACCTTCTGCGGCAACCAGTTTTCGAGAGCATTCCGAAACAGTTTTGCGAAGGCTTGAGGACTTTCCTGAGTCTGGAAGAATCATACCAGAATTTCCAGAACTTCCCTACCGGGAGGTGATTATATCGCCATACCGTTTTTTTTATAAAATCAAAGGCGATATTGTTTGGATAGTTGCGGTATGGCATGGTGCACAGCTTCCAAAGCAACCAAGGCATTAAATGCCAACAAAAAAATGGAAATGGAGCTGACCACAAAAGCCGAGCCGATTTTTGGTGAATTCAAAGGCTTAGATTGTAACCGCCTATCAAAAAGGGGTAGGATAAAGGCATGACTATGAAAAAGCCAATCTTCAACTATGATGAAATAAGCGACACCCTGTATGTTTCATTTGAGCCTGGTGAAAAAGCGACAGGTATCGAGTTAAATGAACACATTTTGCTGCGCATCAACATAAATGAGCGAAGAGCAATAGGTCTGACCTTTCTGGAATACTCCCTTTTAGCTCAAAAGACCAAAGTCGGTCCGCGTAGTTTTCCTCTCACAAGTCTATCTGAACTATCTGAGGAACTGAGAGAAATTGTACTTTATATTCTTTTGCGTCCACCGGTAAGCGACATTCTTTCTCTGTCAACGTATACCCCTTCAATTGTTGAAGCCATTCCGATCATATCGCTACAACCAGTGGCAATCGCTGCTGCATGAAGTCTGATTTATGATATGAAGGAAAAAAACTACAAACTTCTTCTTGATTCATTTTTGCAAGAAGTAAAAAAGACTGACGGCAGGCATTATCAGCTCACAAATACGGAAATAACATTTTTCCTTGCATTTACATGTTGTATTGTAACGTGGATGAGGTCCTGCGGCTTTAAGTTAATAGCGCTGGATATAGGCAGGTCACATTCAATCATATATTCGGTAAGCAGCACCTGATAATTTTCTTTTCGCCTGGAGAGAACAATAGCTTCTTGTTCCTCTCTGATTTTTCTTTCAAGATATTTCAATAACCAGTACCTGTGACGACTGTGCTGGAGCTTTGATACATAACTCATGGGCTGTTCAAGGCGCTGTATTAAACTTTCTATTTCTTCCTTTGTGTAGGGCTCTTCTAACCCGAGAATTCCCCTTAACTGACGCTGTGTAATCAGGTCAAAACATTTACGTATTGGAGAGGTGGCGGTAACATAGGCGCTTAATCCAAGGCCTGAGTGTTTCTCTGCTTCAGGGCTCAAAATAAAACGGCTCAAGAACTTTCGCTGCATCCAGTTTTGAAAAAGTGTACCTTTTTCTCCCTTATAGAGACGTTCCCTTGGTTCAGCCTGAGACCTGAAGATTGCCGGCATATCATGTTTCAGAAGGAATTCCGCCATAAACCAGTTGGCCATGATCATTATTTCTGAAACAAGTATCCTTCCAGGGCTTTCTCTGTTTATTTTTGTAACATTTACTTTGCCATTGTCCAGCCAGACGTTGATGTCAGGCAGAGATATTTGAATTGCGCCCTGCTTTAATCTTTTTTCCCGAAACTTTTTTGCTATATCGTGAAGGATAAGCACTTCGTGATCTTCATTGGCAATCGTATTGACATCATAATAGGTTAGTTGCCTCTTAACCTTGACCATGCTCGAAACAATTTCGTAATTGATTATTTCAGCCGATCTGCTTAATTTAATTATTATACTTATAGCCGGACGTACTTCCCCTGCTATCAGACTGCATAGATTTTCTGCAAGGCATGAAGGCAGCATCGGTATTTTCCGGTCAGGCATATAAATGGAGCTTCCCCGATTAACAGCCTCTTTGTCTATAATATCTTCTTTTTTAATGAAATGGCCGACATCAGCGAGATGAACGCCAAGACGATAATGATCACCTTTGTCTTCAATGGTTATAGCATCGTCAAAATCAAGAGTTGATTGTCCGTCTATCGTAATTATAGAGAGGCCGGTCAGGTCCAGCCTGCCTTTGAAGTCGGCAGGGTCTTTATGCCTGGAGACCAGGTCTGTTGCATTTTTCATGACCTCGTTAGAGAAGACGGTCGGGATTTCATATCTGTGCAATTCAATGTTTTCATTTTTATCCCAGACACCAAGCTTTACAAGAAACTGGAATACTATTTCTATGTTATCTATACCTGCTTTTTTAAGTATTTCTTTGCCAAGGGAGTAGTGCTGGCTTTCCTTTTGGAAGAGATAGCAGGATTTAAGAATATCCATGCATTCTATTTTATCATCAGGCAAGTAAGGTTTTTCAATATCGAGCATTGTTTTTAGCCAGGCAGAGCCCTCATCTATAATACGATTTTTTCGGGCGGCTTCTTTCTGCTGGCTGGCAATCTGTTCTACCTGCTCTTCTGAATAAGGGAAAAAACGGTCGCGGTTAAATTTAAAATATGATCTGTTTTTAAAAAATGCCCTTACAACTGCGGATTCAAGAATTGGGGACGCTGTTACATTAAGAATTGGGGACGCTGAGAATTGGGGACGCTGTTACATTATGAATGTTATGATAGATATTCGTTTATAACTTTCGTATTGTCAAGAATTTTTCTTCCTCTCTGCCGGCAATCGCTTACACCTCTACCACTTATTCTTAGGCTGCGCGCCACGTCGTCACCACGATAACCCAATTTATCCACAGCCAGGTAACATACCTCGGCCCTTGCCTTGCTGAGGTAGCGCTTCCGGCTTTTGGAGATCAAATCCTTGACTTTAATCTTATGTTCGGCACAAATCCTGGAAATTAGTTCATCCAATGAAATATCAAATTGGGCAGTTTGATCCATGGTTTCGTGAGCATTTTTTATGACATTAGCAACAAAATCCCCACTACCCAAAATTCGTTGATCTCCCTTTTCACGCTCTCCTTTTTTTCTTCCTAAAAGACCTCTTTTATCACCACCAGCACTTCGAACCAACCCTCCGCCCTGCAGCTCTTCACGCCGACTCTGCTTAATTCCTTTTTTTACGAATTGACGGTATCTTCGGCGGGATTCTTTTAAATTTTTTCCAAAAAACCGCAGAACATTTTCAACTGTTTTTTCCGCCAGGCACCCATCTTTTTCATCGGAAGTGGGAATTTCCGGAATCAGAGGATTTTTCTTTTTCCCCATCAAAACGCTGTGGCCAGACCACGGATATTGATCAAGGGATTTCAGATCTTCGACCAGTCTTGCTCTCAGTGGATTCAGATGAATGTATCGAATCAGTTCCAACAAGTAAGGGTCTTCCTCGCAAATAACTGACTTGTACCGATTCTGAAAAAAGGTGCCCGCTTCGCCTGTGACGTATATTGAATGTTACGGCATATCCGGTCATAAGTCGGCGCATCACGGTGCTAAGCGGCGTAGCGCCAGTACGTAACAAAATATGGAAGTGGTTCGGGATCAGCGTCCAAGCATAGCATTGGGTTTGTGTTTCCTCAAGGATGACAGCGAATCGTTCCAGAAATGAAGAGCGATCTTTATCATCCCAAAAGATTTTCCGGCGTTCGATCCCCCGGGCCATTATGTGTTGCAAGACACCGGGAGCATCAAGTCTGGCTTGGCGTGGCATGATTCAGTCTAACGTTTCTTCCAAATATTTTCTGCAATTTCTTTAGTAATTCCAGCCTGCCTCCAAATAGAACTTAATGTACCTTTTGGGATACTCCTTTTATTTCGTGGAACAATCACAACCCTGTTTTCCCTGCCATAATATCCGGCAAAAACATCTTCTTTGCTGTGTCTTTTTAACGTAATGCCTATCTGATCTAATATCCACGCTACATCGCGGCTTGATAGATTCTTAAGCATATTGGAAGCTCAGCGGAATTGCCTTAAATGTTTTTTCTTCTATCTCATGATCCGGAAAAAGAAATGTTTTCAACTCATTCATCGGAACAGGCCTGTAAATCTCTTTCTTACGCCCCTCGGAAACCATAAACTCAATATATGTTTCCGCGGCACGTTTTAGTCCATCAAGAGCATCCTTTTTGGTTCTCCCGCAGGAAGCCACATCCAATTCTACACATAAAGAGGCATATTGGTTACCTTCCTTTTTAACAAAACAAGTTACTTCCATTTTTATCTCCTTATCCTTTCTAAACACTGGGAATTCAGGGGGATGGGCTCATTGGGGTCGGGCCACGCCATCATGTTGAAATATTTAGATTAATGCTCCCAAAATAGCTATTTTTAGCCCCAATATCGCTGTTTTTAATGCCGAAAATGCCATTATAGCAAGCCACTGACTCTCGAAGTTGAAACGCGAGACTGGTGGAGACGGACTGGTGGGGACGTTGGCACTTTGTAAACTTATCTTTTAGCGGCTGAGGAAGTTAATCTGATTCTTCCGGCTTACGATATTGCATTTTATTCTAACATAGAAAACCTGGCCCTCAGGGCCAGGTCACAGTTCAGTGGTTTTACCATCTGAACAACATTTGTTACTCCAAGGTCGAGTTGTCCCGCAACTTAACGAAGGAGTAGCAAA
>Ga0255382_10008_pt1 | contig 21937 bp, 19 predicted proteins | sample ANMaggSeSYBR01H9_FD_182101 | JGI IMG/M metagenome (GOLD analysis project Ga0255382, IMG submission 182101) | Sediment cell enrichment communities from methane seep in Santa Monica Basin, California, United Staets - ANME aggregate JGI... | ecosystem: Environmental > Aquatic > Marine > Cold seeps >... | reverse complement strand
AGGAAGGTATCAAGATCTTTGGTGATGATAGACATGCTCACAGTGCATATCTTTTTCTCCTTCTTCTGATCATTCTTGTTATACCCGAGATACTTACGGCCAGAATCCCCCTCATAGTCATGGAAAGTTGCTTGGTCCTATTAACAATATTCCTCTCATTCAAGTGGTTCAGTAATGACGAATTGAGAGACTGGATGTCGGAGACATGGTTCCTTGTCAGGCAGATCACACCGCTGCTTTTACTTGGTGTTTTCTTTGCAGGTATAATGGTAGAACTGTTGCCGGCAAACCGTGTTGCTGCGGTGGTTGGAGGCACCTCATTTGTTTCAAGTTCCATCGCCTCGGTTGCAGCTGCCCTGATGTATTTCTCAACCCTTACCGAAGTACCTATAATCAGTGCCCTTACAGAACTTGGTATGGGACGGGGGCCCGCACTGGCAATGTTACTTGCGGGTCCGGCATTGAGCCTTCCGAATATGATAGTGATCAGCAGAATAATGGGAGTTAAGAAAGCATCTGTTTACATTACACTGGTAGTGATAGTAGCATCAGTAGCAGGTTTTATATTTGGTCTTTATTTTGTATAAATAAAAAGGAAAACTAACGGGGACCTCGAGAAAAGATCTGACACTTAAACAATTGTTTAATACAATTAATGATACCGATCTGTTATCATCAGAGATCTATCGAAATACTCTATCAAAAGTTGAGGAGATATCAAAATGAAAATAGAAATTCTTGGAACAGGATGTGCAAAATGTAAGAAAACATTTGAAGTAGTAGAGGAGGCTGTAAAAGAAGCAGGAGTCGAAGCCGACATCACGAAGGTCGAAGACCTTGACAGCATCTTGGATCATGGTGTAATGATCACACCGGGTGTTGTGATTGATGGCGATGTTAAAATAACAGGCAAGATCCCTTCGATCGATGCTGTTAAAGAATGGATACAGTAAATGAGATCCTTTAAAAGGTCAATGAATCGTCAGAATCGGTTGGAGAAACCCCATACCATTGGAGTCAGGATATATGAACTATGATATATGAGCTATTCTCCAAAGATACGATAATTTGATCCGGCGACCACTAAGTATTTACATGCTCGATCATGATGAATATACTGATACTGATATGGGAGAGTTGGTGACAAATGACAGACACAATTGAATCCTCACTGAAAGCAGAACATGTGTTGCGACCATCAAAAGAGTTTGCAGCACAGGCAAACATGAATGATCCTGACATATATCAGAAAGCTGAGGATGACCCTGAAGGGTTCTGGGAAGGGCTTGCTGATAATATCGATTGGTACCATAAATGGGACAAAGTACTGGAATGGGAACCTCCTCATTCTCAGTGGTTTGTTGGAGCCAAGGTGAATGCGTCATATAATTGTCTGGACAGGCACATCCGGAAAAACGGTGATAAGGTTGCTATCCATTGGGAAGGGGAAATGGGTAATTCAGAGAGTTACACATACAAACAGTTGCTGGAGTCCACCTGCCAGTTTGCGAATGGTCTCAAGGAAATAGGTGTGAAAAAGGGGGATGTTGTTACCATCTACTTGCCCATGATCCCGGAAGCGGTTATCGCCATGCTTGCATGCGCCAGGATCGGAGCACCCCATAATGTGGTGTTTGCGGGCTTTTCGTCCGATGCATTAGCACAGCGTGTTGGTGATGCAAAGAGTCGGTATGTGATCACCTGTGATGGATATTATCATCGGGGCAAGTTACTCGATCAGAAAGAGAAGGCAGACAAAGGCCTGGATAAGATCGAAGGCGTTGAGAAATTGGTGGTGGTCGACCACGTCGCAAATATCGTGCCCATGAAGGATGATCGGGATATCTGGTGGCATGATCTGATACGTGGTGCTGACACAGAATGCGAGCCCGAAGTAATGGATTCGGAAGACATCCTGTTCCTGATGTACACCAGCGGGACCACAGGCAAACCTAAGGGGGTTGTCCATAGTACCGGTGGTTATCTTGTGGGTACATACGTGACCTCAAATTGGATATTCGATCTGAAGGAAAATGACATCTACTGGTGTACAGCAGATGTGGGGTGGATCACAGGACATTCATACATAGTATATGGTCCCCTTCTTAACGGTGCAACTGTGGTTCTGTATGAAGGAGCTCCAAATTACCCTGATAAGGACCGGTTCTGGGATATCATTGAGATGTATGGTGTTACCATCTTCTACACAGCGCCCACTGCGGTCCGTATGTTCATGAAATGGGGTGCCAAGTATCCCCAGATGCATGACCTGTCATCCCTGCGTCTGCTGGGAAGTGTGGGAGAGCCCATCAATCCAAAGGCGTGGTCATGGTACTATGAACAGATCGGTGGCAGTCGATGTCCTATTGTGGATACATGGTGGCAGACCGAAACCGGTATGGTCATGATCACATCTCTCCCTGGCCTCACTCCTATGAAGCCAGGCAGTGCGACCAGACCATTCCCCGGAATACAGGCGTCAGTGCTTGATAAGCAGGGGAACAGGGTACCTCCCGGACGAGGTGGCTATCTCGCGATCGAGAACCCCTGGCCCAGCATGATCCGTACTGTGTACGGTGATGAGCAGCGATTCCTGGATACCTACTGGAGCGAATGGGGTACTGATATCTATCTGGCAGGAGACGGTGCTCGTGTTGATGAAGATGGTTATTTCTGGATACTCGGGCGCATTGATGATGTGATCAAGGTAGCTGGTCATCGGCTGGGAACCATGGAGATCGAGAGTTCGCTGGTATCACATCCGGCGGTCGCTGAGGCTGCTGTGGACGGGAAGGCGGATGAGATCAAGGGTGAGGTCATCTTTGCCTATGTCATCCTATCAGCAGATGTCCCGGAAAGTGAGGAGCTTAAGCAGGAACTGATCGCTCACGTGGCTGAGGAGATCGGACACATTGCCCGTCCGGCCGGACTTATCATTGCTGCGGATCTGCCCAAGACCAGAAGCGGCAAGATCATGCGTAGGGTGCTCAAGGCAATAACCAATGGTACTGATGTGGGTGATGTGACCACTCTCCAGAACCCGGAAATTGTAGAGGAACTCAAAAGAAAGGTTAAAGAGGCAAGTATGCATTGATTCCCTATCCGCAGGATATGGAACAGAGGTATCTTCAGCTTTGCCGGGGATAGTTCATCAATCTCATCAATTTGATAATGGAGAATTAGGTATGGATAAAAGAAATCGTCTGATCGTTGCTATGGATGTGACAGAACGGGACAGGGCTGTGACGATCGCTGAGGATATATCTGAATATGTGGATGCCATCAAGGTCGGATATCCACTGGTGCTGGCGGAAGGCATTGCTGTTATAGGTGATCTTGCCCGGTTTGCACCGGTCATTGCAGATCTCAAGATCGCCGATATCCCAAATACGGATCGATTGATCTGTGAGCAGGTTTTCAGGGCAGGCGCAGATGCGGTCATCGTCCATGGATTCACCGGCCAGGATAGTCTGCGTGCCTGTGTGGATGTTGCAGACGGGTTTGGAAAGGATGTATATGTAGTCGCAGAGATGAGCCATCCGGGAGGCGTTGAATTCTTCCAGCCGGTGGCAGATACTATCGCAGAGATGGCGTTGACCTCGGGCGCCCATGGGATCGTGGCCCCGGCCACGCGGCCGGAGCGTGTGAAGCATTTGCGTTCCATTATCGGCAACGAGATGAGCATCATTTCGCCGGGTGTGGGAGCACAGGGAGGCAGTGCCCACGATGTGATCCAGGCAGGTGCAGATTGGGTGATCGTAGGTCGAAGTATTTATTCTTCAAAGTCTCCAAAGGACTCGGCCAGTTCCCTCGTATCAGAAATACGATCCTGAGACTATTTCAATGATGTATATTGCCTGTGATGAGAAACGGTTCTGATCAATGATGAACCCTATGAGTTCTGAGGCAAATTAACACTACAATATAACAAAAGTTGATATATGCTGGCATTGCATTATTTATCAGGTTGATATTATGAATGCAGAAATAAATGAAAGCCCCACCTCCTCTTCGGATGAGCGAGAGCGCAGGCTTCTTTTTGAGACCTCCACAGGTGAGCGGGTGTGGGTGGAGGATATGTCCATTCTGGTATCGCTTCCTCCCGGTAGGTGTGCTCTTACTACCTCCTGGTCTAATGGGGGATTCCAAAGGAATGTTGATGCGATATTTAATCACAAGATCCCGCATAAGATGAGTGACTCCCATGAACTCGAAGGTGGTAGCATTCCCGCATATCTTGAGATCGTTGCACACCGTCTTGGAGTCGACCCGTCCCGTAGTTGTGGTCTGCTAACGGCTGCGAACATGAGAAATGTGTCCATTGTGACCCATTCGTTCAGGGGACTGGAGGTCACGGCAATAGTGACTGCTGGGATCGAGGTCAATGGGGGACGGGCAGGCGACCCTGCATCCTATTATCAGGAGGATGCGAGATGTGAACCCATCGGTGGGACCATCAATACGATCCTCCTCATCGGCGCGAATCTCCCGTCCTACGCCATGACACGCGCAATCATGACCGCTACCGAAGCAAAGGCAGCTGCATTGCAGCAGCTCATGGCCCCAAGTAAGTATTCAAGTGGTATTGCTACCGGTTCAGGGACCGATATGATCGCGGTGGTGACCGACACGACCAGTTCTCTTTCTCTTACTGATGCCGGTAAACATTCAAAGCTCGGCGAGCTGATCGGCAAATGTGTCATCGAGGCCACACAGGAATCCCTAGACAGGCAATCCGAACTCTCTCCTCTTTCACAGCGGGATATGCTGGTGCGCCTGGAGCGTTTTGGAATTGACGAGGCCCGTTACTGGAAGGTTGCCTCAACTCTGGATGGCGAGAACCGCAAGGCTCGTTTCCTGACGGATCTTCGTGAGCTGTCCCGGATCCCTTCGATCGTTGCGGCCGGGGTTTCCCTGCTCCATCTGGTAGATGAGATCGGCTGGGGTATGATCCCTGAGAATGCGGGCAAACATGCGGCCTTTGGATTGATGCGGCAGCTTCCCCGGATCCTCGATATGCCACAGGAGATGTCAGTGGACGAGCTATTAAGCGAGCGCGAATCGATCCTGGATAACTGGGTGAAGGTGACTGCCTGGATCACCAAGAACCGATCCCGTGCGGAATAACGTTCTTTTCGGAGTCCTCACATGCAAGAACTGGCAAACTTTTCTGTATATTCCTGTGACATTGAACGTTTCGGGGAGTGCTGGGACGATGTCAGGACATTTTTGTCTCATCATGAGCTGGATGGCGTAGAACTGCTGCTTGGAATGGAACCATTACCAGATATCCCTGCAGAGCTGGTAAAAGGTGTGCATCTGCCATCCCCTGTGGGGATGTATCGGGTGTTGAATGGCGCAACATCTTTTCCGGAGGAGATGGATGAGGATATGATACTGTTCCTGTATGGGGGTAGAAATTACCAGGAGGTGCAGGATATGTACCATCGGTCCCTTGAGAACGCCTCTGTTCTTGATGCCAGTTATGCGGTATGTCATGTGAGCTATGTGGAACCGTTCCAGGTCTTTACCCGTGAACATGGTTGCAGCGATGAAGATGTGATCGATGTCATTGCACAATTCCTGAACCGTCTGGCATCTTCTTTCCCGGATGGCGAGCCTCCGGTACGTATTTTCTTTGAGAATCTCTGGTGGCCAGGTCTGACATTCCTGGATACAGACCTGATCTATCGTTTCATGGAACGTCTTGAGTTCTCCAACTGGGCATTCCTGCTGGATACAGGACACCTGATGAACGCTACCATGTCCTGCGATCGTGAGGAAGATGGCATTGATACGGTGCTTGCGATCCTTGATACGCTTCCTGTCGATATAATCGAGCGCATTGAAGGAATGCATTTACACCACAGCCTGTCGGGTACGTTCCAGCAGGAAACCCTTGAACGGGGCGATCCTGCAGGATTTGATGATCTGCCGTTCCTTGATCGCTATATGAAAGTACTGGAACATGTGGGTAAGATCGATCAGCACATGCCTTTTGGAGATAGCAGGTGCTCCGAGATCGTTGAACGGGTATCGCCCCGTTTTCTGACACATGAGTTCGTTACAGGTTCATTGGATGAATTTGACGCTGCTCTGGATAAGCAGGTCAGGGCTTTACGTGGCAGCAGGTGGGCCTGAGCAAAAGCTATATACTCCGGTAAGGGCTTGCACTACGAAGAATATTGAATGCAGAGTATGTCCTGAATATACAGTAAAAAAGGACTGCAGATGGGATATGGATGGGATATATATGAAGTTCAGAGAATTAATAGCTACGTACTGTGACAGTACCACAAACAAGGGCAATGGTCTCCTCATACACGCGGGTACCGTTGAAGAAGGAAAGGAACTTGAGATGCCTCCTGAGTTCATATATAAAGAGGAATGGTCATCTTCTCCTTCACGCAGGATATGGCTGAGCAATTCCTATCAGACTATTATTGTGCGGGAAGGCAGTGCTCTGACGATGCACGAACATTCCAGGAAAGCATCCTATCGGATACATTTGCTGGATCTGCAGGAAGAATATGAAGAACATGAGGATTATGTCGATCTTGCACAGGCGTTCACGTACGTATACAATGCACATGCGAACAACTTCCGAAAAGGTACCGAGATCCCATACATAGTACATCCCATGGACGTGGCATCGATCCTGATGAAGAACGGAGCGTCCAAAATGCTGACAGCTGCTGGCCTGATGCATGATCTTGTGGAGGATACGGATGTCGGACTGGTCGAGATCAATAATTTCTATGGGTCAAGGATCGCAGAACTTGTAAAGGCTGTATCCGAGCTGGATGAATCTGATCAGCCGTATCCCACTGACGGAAAGGCGCGGTCCTGGAAGGTGCGTAAGGAACACAGCATCAATACAATAAAGGCTGCAGGATGGGAAGTAAAACTACTTTCATGCGCTGACAAACTGGCCAATATCAGGGATATGATCAGTGACCGGAACAATGATGCCGAATATATGTGGGAACGGTACAATGCGGACAAGGATGAGCAGGAATGGTATTATTCCTCGATGCTTGAAGCCTATTGTGAGGGCGATGACAGCATTGTGAACACGCAGATATATGCCGATTGCCGCAAGTGTGTTGACGAGCTCTTTGGGTGAATGGGTTGGAGTCTGCTGGTGTGCTGAGCAGGAATGTGCAAATATTACAAAAGAATCCAATGGTATTGATAAAAAGCATTTAAATTAAATATATTATATAATTCCATTGGAAATAAGGGGGTAAGTGAAGATCAAGGATACTCATTTGTTCAGCAATTATACATCAAAACAAAACGTTAATCTATACTGACCTTCATCTATATCATCCAATGGATGACATTATATTGGCCAGCAACGTCTCCAGGAGCTTTGGGAACGTTCAGGCACTGAAAGGACTTGATCTTGCTGTCAGACGAGGTGAGTTCCTTGTTATATTGGGTCCCAACGGGGCCGGCAAGACCACATTGATCAAGATCCTGTCTACACTGTCCCGGCCGTCGGGGGGATCGGTGATGATCGATGGGATGGATGCGACTACAGATGCGGTGCAGATCAGACAGATGATCGGTGTCCTGTCCCATGACAGTTACCTGTATAATGATCTGACAGCCGAGGAGAACCTGCGTTTTTTTGGAAAGATGTATGGACTCGCGGATGACGTTCTGGAGCGGAGGATCGATGAGCTACTGGAGAAAGTGGAGTTGTTCCACAGGGCAGGGGATAGGGTCGGGACCCTCTCGCGGGGAATGAAACAACGGCTTTCAATTGCAAGGGCGTTGATCCACAATCCATCCATATTGCTGCTGGACGAGCCCTATACCGGTCTGGACCAGCATGCAGCCCAGACATTTGAAAAAGTTCTCCTTGAACTTGACCCCAGTAAGACTACCCGGGTAATGATCTCCCATAACATCGAGAGAAGTCTGCGTTCCTGTGACAGGGTTGTGATCATGGTCCGTGGAAAGGTCGTGTACGACAGTCCCAGGTCCGATATTGGTAGTGTTGAAGAACTGAAAGAGACATATATCGCTCTTGTGGATGGAGAACGTGATGCTTGAGATATTGAATAGATCATGGCCCGGGGTCGATATGATATGATATCGGGACTCCATATCGCAGCAAAGGATCTCAGGGAGGAGATGCGTACCAAGCAGATGCTCAACTCGATGATCGTTTTTTCACTGCTCGTTATTGTTATATTCAGCATCGCTTTTGAGGATATTATCAGCTCTTCGAACATGGTTTCGATGATCGCCCCAGGTGCTCTCTGGATCACATTCATATTTGCCGGATCATTGGGTCTGTCCCGTTCCTTTGCCGCAGAACTGGAGAACGGTTGTCTCGAAGGACTAAAACTCTGTCCGGTTGAGCGCAGTGAGATCTACATAGGTAAGGTCATTGCGGGCATCGTCCTGATGTTCTTTGTGGAACTGGTCACAGTTCCCATATTCTCGGTACTCTTCAATTATCCGATAGATGGACTTTTCAGTTTGATGGTTATCATTGTGCTTGGTACCATTGGTTTTGTAGTCGTGGGGACTCTGCTCTCCGCACTGACCGTTAACACCCGGACGCGCGAGGTACTTTTACCGGTACTTCTTCTTCCACTGGTCATACCGGTGATCATCCCGTCCGTACTTGCCACTGCCCGTGTGCTTACAGGTGGTGGTATTGTCGATGTGTTGCAGGAGATCCGTTTGCTGGTCGTTTATGATGTGGTGTTCTTCATAGTGGCATATCTGGTGTTCGAGCATATTTTGCAGGACTGATGCTTCGGACAACATCAGGTAGCACCAGGGATACAGCCCGTATCTATTTGTATAATGAACATATAAGCATCTTTTAGCATTTGGATACTGTTTAAGAGATGTCAGTACGAGGTAAATCATGTCAGATGGTCAGAGGAACACACGTATATTATCGATCGTAACGGGTGTGGCTATGCTCGTAGCTATGGGCATGCTATTTTTCTACCTTCCACAGATGAAAGGGGAGTCAGGTCAGCTCCTGGACAATAGTTTCAATATATTCTATTTCCACCTCCCCATCGCCTTAGTAGCCTATCTTGCTTTTACCGTGGTGTTCCTGTCCAGTGCCCAGTTCCTTCGATCAGGCGAGCATCGATGGGATGTTCTCTCTGCATCCTCTGCCCAGATCGGAGTGATCTTCGCCTTCCTGGTCCTTATCACGGGGTCCATCTGGGCCAATGCTACATGGGGCTGGTACTGGATATGGGAACCAAGGCTGACCACATCCCTTGCCCTGTTCCTGGTCTATCTGGCATACCTGCTGATGCGCCAGGCTGTGGATGAACCAGAGGCGCGTGCGCGCCTCTCGGCCGTATTCGGGATCGTGGGATTTCTTTCCGTTCCCCTGAGTTTCCTGTCCATCCGGCTGTGGCGCTCAGCACATCCTCTCATGTTCGGAGACGCAACCTACGGTGGAGCCGGCGGGGGGCTGGAAGGCACATCCCTCCAATTGACACTGGTCATGAATTTCATTGCTTTTGTTCTCCTGTATGCTACACTGCTTATGTACAGGGTCCACAATGAGCAGATACAGGAGAAGATCAATACGAAAAAGCGATCAATGGAATGATCAATTCTGATCCCGTTAGAAACTCTCACAATTAAAATTGAAAAATCTCAAAATTCACGTATGAAAACCAAGTTTACCCTTAATTCGTCATACAATAATGGAAACAGCGTTTCGATATCCTCTATCGAAGTTCTTTCTTAAGATCACTGAGATCGAACACAAGATAGCCGCTTTCCCGCAGTTTTTCTTTTCCCGTGATATTCTTCCCGATAAGCCCATAAGACTCTTTTCGGTCTTCATTATGCCATTTTACCAAGGTAGCCTTGCGTTTCAGATCACGGAGTACTTTTCTGGCTGTTTTTTCATTCACGTTCCTCCATTTGCACTCGCAGAAAAAGATCTCCTTACGGTCTTCATTCACAGCAACCACGTCGATTTCCTCTTCTCTGAACCACCATTTGCCAGCAATGAAGTCTTCGGAGATCAGGTAATATACAAGCTCTTTCTCTACAAGGATCTCAAACCTTTTTCCGAAATACCTTGACATATCCGCACTACCAGATTTAAAACTGTCTTTTTCAATCTCTTCCCTGCGGTTATATACAAAATTAAACCAGAAATCGAATACGAAATCCTTGATCAGGTATATGCCCTTTTTGGGACTACCGGCAATTGATGTCTGCCGTTCGATAAAACCGAGGCGTATAAGGTTCTCAAGATAAGGATAGATATTCTTGGTCTCAAAACCGATATAATTGGCGATTTCCGTGGGTTTTGTATTCCCTTTTGCAATTGCGCTGATGATTGAAAAATAGGTTTTGGATTCCTTGAATTCCTGTGAGAGGATGAAGTACGGTTCCCTGTAAAAATACCCAAACCTGCTGAAGAACTCATTTTCAACAAATTCTGCTACATCCGCGTATTCGGAAGCCTTGATGAGATATTCCGGAACTCCACCGATGGTCATATATGTTTCCATCCTGTCTTTCAGCGGCATATTGAGAAGTTCCTGTGCGTCCCGAAACCGGAGACTTTCAAGGAGTATGTCCCTGCTGCGCCTTCCGTAAAGAGGTGAAGCATGGGAAAGCACCATTTCGCTCATCAGGCCCAGTATGGAACCGGAGAGGATAATGCAAAGATTGGATGAAGAAAACTGTGTATCCCAGTGTTTTTGGAGGGCACTCAGAACGCTCCTGTCGTTTTTGATCAGGTAGGAGAATTCATCAATGAGCAGGTAAAATCGCTCATCACCGCAATTGCGCCCAAGATAATCAAAGAGTTGGTCCCAGTTATGTATCTCCAACCCCTTTAATAGCTCATCACCCATGAAATCAGCTATTTTTCCTTTCAGATCATTGATCTGTATCCTTGGTGAAACGTCCCCGGCGATGTAAAAAATACCCTTCTTGTCGGAAATGAACTCGGTCATAAGTCTGGTTTTTCCGATACGCCTTCTCCCATAGAGAATTATGAGGCTTCCGCTGGTCTTGCTCCATTCCTTCTCAAGCAGGAACAACTCCTGCTGACGATCAACAAAAGTACTAACCATGATTAGTACTAATTCACATTAGTATTAATAAATTTCCATCCGATCATTCCGATAATCGGAATGGCATCCTCTTCCCGTACAGATATAAAGACGAGTAAGGGACAGAATGAACGGAAATCTCATGGTGATAAATGTGTTCTACATAAATAGCATCGAAAGGAGGGAAGTTAGCAGATTGAAGGAATTTGCTGAAAAATCATGATGTATTTCCAGGTCTGAAAATCTATTTATATACAGAATGCCTGATTGGATATCATGCTCTTTGAACCTATCAACATCGCGGATATGACAGTCAGCAACCGGCTGGTACGTTCGGCCACCAATGAATGGCTTGCGGAGGACGATGGCACGCCAACAGAGGCCATCGGTGATATATATGAGGAACTGGCCAAAAATGAGGTGGGTCTGATCATAACCGGATATTCCTATGTAGATCTTAAGGGTAAGAGTAATGATCGACAGCAGGGGATCTATGATGATCGTTCTATAGCACCATACCGTGCCATCACCACGCGGGTCCATAAATACGATAGCCGGATATTCCTGCAGATCGTCCATGGAGGACGGCAGTCCCTGGTAACGGATAGTGATTCTATCCTTGCACCTTCGGCAGTCAAGGACACATCCTCGGGAAAGACTCCGGTGGCGATGTCCCAGGAGGATATACAGCAGACGATCCGGGATTTTGTAGCAGCGACACGACGTGCAAAGGATGCGGGCTTCGATGGTGTGCAGCTGCACTGTGCCCACGGCTTCTTACTCAGTAGTTTCATCTCTCCTTACACAAATAAACGTGAAGATCAATGGGGCGGATCGGTGGAGAACCGCACACGTATTATCACAGAGATCATGTCTGGCATACGAAAGACCGTGGGTGAAGACTTCCCGGTAATGGTGAAAATGAACGCTACAGATGGTTTCGATGTATTCTCCGGAAAGGTGGGTCTGGATGCCCCCGAATGCGTGGAGATCGCCAGTCTGCTGGAGAAGGGCGGTGTCTGTGCCATTGAGGTAAGTGGTGGAATATTTGAGACTGGTGAGGTCATGGCACAGCCAGATATCGATTCCCTGGATAAGGAAGCGTACTTTAAACGATATGCAAAAATGATCCGGGATACCGTGAACATTCCTGTGATCCTGGTGGGTGGTATTCGATCGAGGTCTGTGATGGATTTGATGTTCAAGGGCTATGCTGATATGATCTCCATGAGCCGTCCGTTCATCAGTGAGCCGGACCTGGTGATCAAACTGAAGAACGGGGCGGAAAGTGCCAGATGTGTTTCATGTAACCAATGTTTTGATCCGGAAGGGATCCGTTGCAACTTCGATTTTGGAGATGGAATGCCCTGATATGTAGTTATATATGATCGATCCAATATCTTTGATTGTATGAGACTGGATGCATATCTTGTGGAAATGGGGATATTCCGTTCCAGGGGACGTTCCAAAAAGGCGATCCTTAGCGGCAAAGTGAAGGTCAATGGTGTGGTTGTGAGCAAGCCTTCAAAAGACATTTCAAATGAGAGCGATGTCGATGTCGAGGAGGGACTTGACAAGCCCCAGGGTTACTTCAAGCTCAGGAAGATCCAGGAGGTGAGTGATCTGATCGGTGAGAATGATCACGTTCTGGACCTTGGTTCGAGTGCAGGAGGTTTTATCATGTTCGCATCTGAGATCGCAGCGAATGTGAAGGGAGTGGAGTTCAGTCACGAGTTCCGATCTGACCTTGACAATATTACTCATAAGATGGACAATGTATCTGTGATGTTCGGGGACGTGTTCATCCTGCCACTTAGTTCTATGTCACAACAACAGGTGGATGTGATCCTTTGTGATATGACCCTGGAGCCAAAAGCGGCACTGGATGCACTTGAAAGGGTCCTTCCTCTATTAAAGGAAAATGGCAAGGTCCTGCAGGTCATAAAGATTGGTGACAGACGCGATAACGGATATGATGACAGGCGGCCGTTACTGGATCGTATGGAAGGCATGGGCCTATCGATATTGGATGTTATCGAATCCAGGAAGCAGGAGATATATGTCATTGCCAGAAGTGGGTCGCACGCAGAATGATCAATGATGATCTTTGATGTTGCTGAAGTGGTTTAATGTTGATGAAGATATCTGGCAAAGGGAGACCCCACCGTCTATTTGTGGCAGGTCTGCATGGTGCTGAATGGAAGGATACTTCCGACATACTGCTCAGGATGACCCCACCTGCTACAGGGATGGTTGCCGTGTTACCAGTGATCGATAAGGGCGATTACCTATCGACTCTTGATCCTGAATACTACCATGATAGGGGAGCATTGATCCCTGAGGCGATCGAGCAGATAGGTCCGGATGTGTATGTTGAATTGCATTCATATTCTGCAGGCAATCTTGCAAAATTGACAGACAGAGGGCGTGTTGACCGGGTTGGTGTGCCGGGGTTCTGTGCCTTGGAGGATGGTGTGTTGCTCGGTTCGGTATCGCCTCACATACAGCGGGATCATTTGTCATCCGACACACTGTGCCTGTCCTTTGAGATACAACGCTCGAACGAACGTTCCAGGACATTTGCGATCAGGATGCTTGATGTGGTCAAGGAATGTGGTTCAAAAGAGGATTTTCTCAACTATGTGCTGGAACATTATCCTGTGCAAGCAAAAAAGGCTATAGAGGATTATCGTGCATTTCAAAATAGTCTGTAAAAAAGTACCAGGCCTGTGATATATTTTCAACAGGCCTATGGTTTAAGGATATATCTCGATCCTATCAAATTCCGTTATAGTTGTGGATGTTGTGTTCTGGTCTTACATCCATCATTTCTTTTCTCTCGGCCCTGAGCATGTTGTCCACACGTAGGATCATGTTCGTGACCTCTGACGCAGACTTAATGGCCTGTGTTTTCACTCGCAATGGGTCGACTATGCCCTTTGCGATCATGTCAACGGTCTCTCCGGCGTACACGTCCAGTCCAATGTTCTTGTTCTTACTGTGTTCGGCTCTCAGTTGGATGAGAATATCTGTACTATCCATACCAGCGTTATCTGCTATCGCTCGGGGAATGCTCTCGATGGCATCTGCAAAGGCGGATATTGCCAGTTGTTCACGTCCTTGTGCGGATGATGCATAGGACCGCAGGTCCTGTGCTATTTCGATCTCGGCAGCTCCGCCGCCAGCTATGATCTTCCCATCCTCAAAGACGGCTTTGATCACGTGTAGTACATCATCGATGGTACGTTCCAGATTGTCTGTCACGTGTTCGGTTCCCCCTCGGAGTATCATTGTAACGGTCTTGGCACTGGCACAGTCCTTGATATAGGTCTTTGCAAGTGAGAACTCTCCTTGTTGTTCCACAGAACCAGCACTTCCAAGTTCCTTTTCAGTCATCTCATTGATCTTTCTGACCAAACGTGCACCTGTTGTGTATGAAATATGCTTCATATCATCATCATTGGTCCGTTTGATGGCGAGAATACCTTTCTTTTGCAGTATATCAGCTGCTTTATCATCAATGTTCTTTGAAACGAACACTACATTTGCACCGGTTGCAATAACAGTTTCAACGGTTTTCCTGAGATCGTCTTTTTCCTGCTGAAGGAATGCTTCCAATTGTTCAGCGGAATGGATCTGCAACTTTGATTTGTTAGATGTCTTCCTGATCTCAAGAGGTGCGTCCAGCAGTGCGATCTTAGCATTCGTTATCTTTCTTGGCATTGCAGAATGGACCGCTGATTTCGCGATCATAATTCCTTCCACGAGTTCGGTCTCGGAGATGGTCTTGCCTGGGTCCTGTTTTATGAGGATATCATCACTAACGTTCACCTTTCCGTCTTTCTGCACTTTCAAAATAGCATCGATGCATAATCCGGCAAGCAGTTCACTGAATGCTTCAGAGGATTTTCCCGCAATGGCCGTCTTTGCGATATTATCCAGAATATCATGGTCATTTTGCGTAACATCTATCGCGAAGTCCTCAAGTACCTCGAGAGTTCTTTCGGTAGCATCCCAGAATCCATTGATGATCACGCTGGGGTGTACTCCCTCGTCGATCAGTTTCTCTGCCTGTTCAAGGAGTGCACCTGCAAGGACCACCGCACTGGTGGTACCATCGCCGGCAATGTCTTCCTGGGTGCGTGCTACTTCAACGATCATCTTTGCGGTGGGGTGCTCGATGTCCATTCCCTTAAGGATCATGGCACCGTCGTTCGTTATAACGATGTCCCCAACCGCGTTTACCAGCATCTTGTCCATTCCTTTTGGACCAAGTGTTGTTTTGACTATGTCGGCAACTATTTTCGCTGCCTTGATGTTCATAGCAAGTGCATCTTTGCCCTTCGTGCTCTGTTTACGCGGATCTATAATGATCGGCTGACCGCCATATTGTCCTGCCATTGATCTTAAACCTCCTGATAATATAATTAGTGCAATGAGTGATACTTTCGTATATGAATGAATCTAACTGTTTATAGTTCTATAAATACATTACGCATAGTTCCGTATCTCCTACAGGTTCCATCATGGTTGTGGCTGGAACGACTATGCTATGTTCTGTCGTTGTGCTCCCGCGACTACGGCGCTGACGAAAGAAGACATCACCCGGTGATGGAGAACCCTGATATGATTCTACACGACGAACGAATTTAAAGATCAGTCCACATCAAAAAAGCAATCACTGCTGCTTCGTTTTTGTATAATTCGCATCTCCGCCAAAGCCCACATCAACGATTATCCCCTTCTTCACCAGTCCCTTAAGCAGATCCTCTGAACCGGACCGGTTGAGTCCGAACCTGTCGGCAACATCCTTCACAGTAAAATACTCTACCTCATTAATGTAATCCTCTATTTTCTCATCAAGAGTTGTTCTCTGTAGTTCCCTGGTGTGCCAGAACCTGAAGTGATCTGCAGCAGCAAGTGTTTCATTAACGATGAGAATGTCGTTTTTCAAATCGTACAGGTACAGGATGAGACGCTGATGTGTAAAATCCTTTGCCCACTCAATGATATCTTCTTCCCAGACATCATTGACAAGACACAGGCTCATGTACTGGTTTCTGCCAATCGCATTTGCTTTTGACTGAACGAACTGGATGATATCCCGTACGTCATCTCTGGGATGCCAGAACGTCTCAAGCACAAGCGGGGTCTTGAACATGCCGTCCTTGACCACACCACGAATCCTCCTGTTCGTGTGGTCGACCTTCCATGTTTTGTTTGATATGTAATTCCCATTATTTGAGATATCCGGCTGACATTTCGAGTATTTCTGTTCGAGTGTGTTGATGTAGTTATAGAGTTTAGAGAGGGTTTCCGTATCCATTTCCATGGTCATATTCCCGATAGGTTCTACAGGATCAGGAGTTGGCTCAGGCTGTTCAATGGTTTCGGTTTTGGTCTCAGTTTCGGTTACTGTCTCAGTCTTGATGGCTTGTGCTTCATCCCTTGCCCTTTTGGATTCCACTTGCTGTGCCCTGTATTCCTGCAGATGTTCCCCTGTGAGGATCACCCGTTCGTTAAAACTTTTTCCCAGTTCATCCACCATATTGTCCAGTGAGAATGTATCTCCCCCCTTCCCGGAGGCAAGTGCATCTTCCATTTCTTTTTTCAGTATGGTAGAGTTTTCGATGAACTGCTTTTCGGCATCATAGAAATCATCCAGGGAACCTTTCCTGCCACCGAAGGTATCGAGATCTGTATTCTCTATCTCCGAAATCATTGAAGTCACCTTGTTCCTGATCTCCCGAAGTTCGGAACTTGCAGCTGCATCCTTTTGCCGATAGGTCTGATGGATAAGTCGTTCAACTATCGTATGGACCTCTTTCAGATTGCTGACCACGGTCTTCCGGTTGGTTCTCTGGAGGTCTTCTGGGATGGTTTCGTGAATGGTCATAATAATTTCTCTTAATGCGGGAACTCACATAACGATCTTACTTGAAGACCTCTCCGAAAACATCCTCTTCCCCGCTTTTCCTGATCTCTTTTTTTGCTTCCGCATACCAGCTGCGTATAGAAGGTTTTCGGCTCTCCAGCACAGTCACAAAATCCTTCATCTCGATCTTGCGTGGCTCTCCTCCACGCAGCGCCTCACCCAGTGGTATGTCTGCCGCTTCCTTACAGATGGCAGCAATGTCGGCGCCGGAATATGATTCTGTTATCTTGGCCAGTCGACCAGCATCCACATCATTGGCAATGGGTCTTTTCTTAAGGTTGATCTTGAAGATCGTATCACGGGCATCGCGATCAGGCTCAGGTATGTACACGAGTTTGCTGAAACGTCCGGGCCGGCGAAGGGCTGGATCGATGGCCCAGGGCTCGTTGGTTGCAGCAAGTATCAGAAGTTTATCATCAGCGGTATCGACACCATCCATCTGGGCAAGGAGCTCGTTCACCACACGTTTGGCGTAATCCTCAGCCTCGCTGCGGCGCCCTGCAATGGAATCTATTTCATCGAAGAATATGATCGCCTTCTCGCAACGACGTGCAGTTTCAAAGACCTTCTTTATGTTCTTTTCAGATGCACCCACCCACTTGCTCACAATGCTGCTGGTCTTCACACTGATGAAATCCGCACCGCATTCCTTTGCAGCCGCCTTTGCCATCATGGTCTTACCGCAGCCCGGTGGACCGTGGAGCAGGATGCCCTCGCCTGCTTTCTGTCCGTATAACTTGTAGAGTTCTGTATGGGTAAAAGGATAGATAATAGCCTTCCTGATATCGTCTTTAACAGTTTCGAGACCACCAATATCGGAGAAACCGATATTTGGGGTATGTTTCATAATAAGGTCATCCTCAGATAATGCGGATTCGTCAGTATCCCCGCTTTCTTCCTTCACTCCTGAACCCGAATACCGGGTACCGGAGCGTTTGAGGGACTGTGCCTTATCAAGAAGATGTTCTGCAAGGTCGCGCTGTGTGTTCCTGTCGGTCTTGTCAGTTGTTACCAGGGATGCTTCGTTGTAGAACTTAGCTGCCTTCAGGTAGAGCTCCCTTGCCCGCGCCTTCTCGTTATCATCTTCTAAGGTTCTTGCAGCTTTTGCATACCCGCGGGCTTGTGCCGCCAGTGAACTTGCAGACTCCAATGTAATCCCTCCACTTATTGATACGTTGTGTGGTGTTTCATTATTCAGAACTTTACCACAACAACGTCAGCTCACTCACTCTCTTTCATCTCAGATTCGATCTTCTTTGATAAATTGTCCTCAGACACGGTATCACTGCTGAGTTCTGCCAGCAGCTCAGCCCTGAGGGAATCCTGCATATCAGAAAGTTCATTTCCACCAGACATAGCAGCATCCATGGACGAGGTCATCATATTTGTTGCACTGTTCACCTTTTCCATTGATGTGCGGATGTTGGTGACTGCACCCTCCAATTTGGCAGTATCAAATCCAAGCTGTTTTTGCCATTTTCCAAGATTATCTCCGATCTCAACGACCTCTTTCAGACCGGTTTCCATCTCTATGACATCTTCCATGGATTGTGCCATCTCCACCATACTGCTGATGGTGTTGACCTGTCCATCTACCATGGAGTGACGACGCGATGCTACTCTGAATTCGCGGTCATTGCCGCTGTTGAGTGCATCCTTTGCCTGTTCACGTGCCTTCTGGCGCTTTTTGATCAGTTCGTTCTCGCGGGCGCTCAATCTCTGCTCTGATATTGCAAGTTTTGTTTTCAGCTCTTCAGGTGACACTTTCTTGAACGGATTCGTAAGTCCCATTTAGAGTTCCTCCTCCATTTTCTTTTGTTTGGCATATCTTATGCATAATTTCAATGCTTCAGATGTATTAATTGCCATTCCCATTTCCACAAGTCCACTTAAATATTGCTTAATATCCTCTGAGACTCTTGCGCTCACTGGGTAGGATCTTTTCATAATATCTCCGCTTGATATACTATAACATATACCATTGTATACAATGGAAAACACTATATATAATACTTGCTATATACATGTAAATAAGGAAACTCATTTTCTACAGGTGCAGAAGATCAAGGAACATAATAGGTGTGCTAAATATGGTATTCAAATGGAAAAAGCAGTCCGATGACATTGCCCGTGTGATATCAAAAAGAGATGTAAGCGGTGTGTTCTCCAAATCGATCATACTTTCCCCCAACGAAAAGGCCGTTATGATCAAGAATGGAGTGGTCGAAGAAATAATCGATAGTGGCAAACTGCGTGTAGGTGGTTTGTTCAAACCAGGTAACATAAGGGCAGATGTCGATGTTGCACTCATGGATACGTCCGTAAAGGATCTTGAATGGGAATACGCTGATATGTGGACCTCTGACGATCAGAACGTGGGGTGCAAAGGTCTCTTGCGGTTCAGGATCCAGGACCCAAAGCATTTTTTCCAGATGTTCTTTTCTTATACAACTCCTGCTAAGAACGGTGAGAGGACACTTTCCATTCAGGATATCTACCAGCATCTTAAGAGCGAGACTATCACCAGAGTACTGGAACCTGAGATAAGACAGGTGAGTATCGAGAACATCTACGGTAACCGGGATCTTCAACTTACAATGGAGAACGAACTGGAGATGCAACTCAAGTCCACCCTTACCATGTGGGGACTTGAATTGATGAAGTACACGGTGCAATGGGATCTTGGAAGCTATGCAGAGGTCATGGCGAAGAGGAACGAATACCAGACCCATGAAGAGCTCAAAGAGATGGATACACTTTCCATTGAAGGTGATCATGAACGTGCGGGGAGAGTGGATGTAGCAGGAGTTCGTGCAGAGCAGGCAACAGTTTCTGCCGGGGTGGATTTTGAGAGGGATCAGCAGTTAAAAGGTGTGAAATCACAGCTTGAGATCGAACGTCTGGAGGATGAATCGGACATCAGGGCAGCCCGTGAAGCCCTTAAGTTAAAAGAAGACATGCATCTTTCCAAAGCCAGAGGTGTGCGCGCCGAGCTTGAAGTGGAACAGGATATGCAGGATCGGGAACACGCACGTGATATGGAATATGTCAGAACTGTTACTGAGGCGGGTGGTGCTGATACGGCAAAGACCATCAGCGAAGGGCGCGAGTTTGGCAGTCTATCACCGGAACAGATCGCAGCACTGGCCAAGGTCAAGGAAAGCGAGGCAAGAGCAAAGGATGACAAACTCGATCTTATGATGAAAGTGGAAGACCGTGAACGTGAAGATTCCTATCGAAGACAGGATCTGGACTCGAAGATGATGGGTGCTGCACAGGCAAAAATGTCTCCCAGCGTTCGCAAATGTCCAGCCTGCGGCACGACAATACCGGCTGAAGCTAACTTCTGTGGGCAATGTGGAACTAAGATGTGAATATATGAGCAATATCTATCTATGTAGCCGGGTCGAAAGTATTGTTTTGGTTATGTAAAGATGCTGAGATAGCTGGTGATATATATAGTAAATACAAATACTGCAATACGGGTATCAATAGGGTCAGTTTTAAATTATACACATGAATTGGGATCAGGCAGGAATTTCTGTGCGGACTGTGAGATCATATTTGAGTAACAATTCCAATGTGTTTATTTGAAGAAGCAGGTCAATGTAAGTTTTGAATATTAGAAGGTCTTAATTATAATTGAGACAAATAGAAGCAGGATAAAACAACGATAACAGGTGTCACAAATTGAGGATCAAAGACCTAGGGACCATTTTGAAAGTGTTTGTGTTGATCAACCTGATATTTGTCAATGCTACAATAGCCCCGGCGGTGGATGAGTATATACTGACGGAAGGAGAAACAATTGAGCTCAGCGATAGGTATTACCTGAACGTTATTTCTGTGGATACATATTATGATTATGTGCAGTTATCAATAACACGAGACCGGATAGTCCTGATCGATTGGATTTATTATAAGGACGATAGCTTTTATTATGATGACGATTACCTGACCCTGAGTTTTGATATTGTAAAGACAAGATCAGATTCATATGCTGATTATGTTGTGATATCAAATATCTACCATTATTCCAAGATGGGTAATTCAGGTTCTACTGTCATACCGGCAGTATCTGAAAAGGCCGATGTTGACTACCGTCCGACTTATGTTTACGATCCGGTTTCCGATGTTTCTTCAACGGATCAAAATGTGGAGGATGCCGTTGGTATTGTCATGGTAGTGGTGTTCTGGATACTTGTTTTTATAGTGGCAAGAAAAGTGGGAAGACGGATAAAACGTAGAAGGGAGAGTAAGTCTTCATCTAAAAAAGGGGTTCCGTCTCCATCACTAAATCCCATGTCAGGAAAAACAGTTCCTGCACCCGTCAAACAAAGAACACAAGGACCCGCATCCTCAAAGGTCGAGTCAGGTTTTGTTAAAGTAAAATCTGCCTTTTATTATAAAGGTGCCATGATATTCTATAAGGTCAAGGTAGAGAACCACACCACAGAACCGATAGGTGACATCAGGATCAACCTTTTAGTTCCTGATGTATTCATGCTAAGAACTAAGGAATTATCCATTTCCATGCTTGAACCGGATGAAGGCAAGACTGTTACGTTCAAGATAAGACCCACAGGGGAATGTGGCGAATGTAATGTCTCTGGTGATATCAGTTATTATGACTATAACACCAAAAAACATAAGAGATGTGATATGAACAGCAGGATGATATCTATCATATGTCCGGTCTTCAAGATCAAAGAGGTTGATGAAGGTTCATGGAGACAGGCTGTCAGTGATATGCTTATGGCCGAGGAGGATTCAAAAGATCTCGGAATACCTTCCGAGAACCTGTTCGACATCGTTACAAGGGTCCTCAGGGATATGAACATGTATATGGTCAAACCCGAAATAACTTCCACTCCGCAGTTGTTCACAGGTGTTGCAAGGTTCTATGCGGAGGGTATTGCAGACATGCGGT
>Ga0255382_10007_pt1 | contig 22189 bp, 22 predicted proteins | sample ANMaggSeSYBR01H9_FD_182101 | JGI IMG/M metagenome (GOLD analysis project Ga0255382, IMG submission 182101) | Sediment cell enrichment communities from methane seep in Santa Monica Basin, California, United Staets - ANME aggregate JGI... | ecosystem: Environmental > Aquatic > Marine > Cold seeps >... | reverse complement strand
CATCGTTCGGGAATACACATTCTCAACGATCAGCAGAGGCACAAATATTCCAAAAATATAGCCAATGTAATGAACAAAGATGTTCGTAACCATTCCTTCAGCAGAGACAATATTGATGGGGAATAGGGAGAGTGATATCCCAAACAAATATATGAACATGAGTAGGAAAGCTTCTAATTCTAAAAAGTCCCGGAATTTGCTATTATGTGAGTTTTTACAGCATTCATAGTTTCTCGCAATCCTCCGAAGGATATGTTGTATCCCATCCTTGCTGAGATATGCATTAACAATAGTGAGTATGCTGAGCACTACTGTTACTTTTAGCCAGTGATAGGTCAGCGACAGTATCAACAGGTTGAATATACACACGAAATAGACGAAACAGTTGTTAAGGGATATCTTCCATTCACGTTTCACAAAATCATAGACCGAATAGAGCAGATAACCCATCAGTCCAGCACAAATTCCTGATAGTCCCATCCCGTAACCGGAAAGTGGATGGTAGATCACTGATAATGTTGAGAGCACAACAGGTAACACCACAAAGATCAGACACATGTTGATGTAGAACTTCATCCGATCGTTCCTCAGGGTGAAGATGAGGAGGATGGTAATATAGTACCCAAGAAGATTTTTAACTATGTGTCCAACTGATACATGTGTGTAACTGGATGCTATCAGACTGAGTGGGGTCGGATCCTGGTAGTTCAATGCAAGGGAAAATATGAGTTGTGGATATTTCTGGACGAGCAGGAAGATCATTATGATCAGAAGAGGGATGAAGAGGAAGAATAATAAACAATCCAATTTCGGATTACGTGGATCCCTTAGCATATATTATTCCTCTTACAATCTTAACAGTCTTACAGGTTATTATCGGTTACATGACCGTACCTGATCTGTGAGTGGATAACGATCAGCATGTTCATTATTTCTCAGTATCCTTTCATTTGAATTTTAATGTCAAGGATCGGACTTCCATTTATAGCATCAAACTGCTTTACAAAGAGAGTTGTTCCTTTGATATCAACCAATTCCACGTTCTTGACCGCAAGTCTCGAAAGTCTATCAGGGGTACGGGAAGCGAAGATACCTACTTCTTTTCCATCCATTCCTCGCTTAAATACCGATCTGACCATTCTGGATTCATGGAGCTGATAGATGATCATCAGGTGTTTTTCGTCCTCTAATCTATACATGAATGGTTTCTGCGAATCAAACAATTCGATCATTGAGATCTCTTCTTTTCCTTCCAGTCCAAAGTTATCTCCTCGGGTTTGTTTATTGCGGACAAAACCAATGGGGAATACCTCAAATGGTTCATGTCCCTGATACATGCAGTTCACACATATGTGGTTATTATCAACAACACATACATTCTTTTCTTCGACAAGCTTACCACATTTAACACATGTATATTGATTTTTGGTCATATCTCTATCACTCATTTTTATGTATTTACTACCCATTTGTCCAGTCAGTCGGGTTAGTGTCTTTATTTTGTTGTAGATCTACATTCCAAATGTCTTCATCCCTTAGTCTTCTTCTATACTAAGTGCATCCCGGGGACATTCATAAACACATTTGAAACAGCTTATGCAGGTTTTGTCTTCAACCACATCTTTTTTTGACACATTTATCCACATGGGGCAGACCCTGTCACATATACCGCAGGAATCACACAAAGAACTATTCCGTTTTATTTTTTTGAGTATTACCAGATTTATCAGAGATGCCGCAGCACCATCTTTACAAAAGTATTTGCATGCTGCCCTGTCCACAAAGAAAGAGAGTAATATGGAAATTACCATTATTGCGATCAGTCCATCTACTATTGCAGATTCCAGTGACTCACCGACTATCTGTAATTCATATAGTACAACGGTCACCAATACGAATATCATAATTATGTAACGGAAGTATCTCAGTCGGTTGTGAACTTCTTTCGGGATCAGCTTGTTGTATCGCTTACCAAGAACTTTTCTTCCCATCAAACCTGCGAGATCCTGGAACATGCCTCTTGGACACATCCATCCACAGTAGACCGGACCTACCAGTAATGCCAGGGGAATGGTCAGAAGGATCACATAGATTGTTGATTCCATGCCGAAATACATAAAGATTGATAGTCCCACAAGCTGCAGAACTGACCTATAGGTATTAATTCTCTTAATGTTTTTAAGTTTTGATGTGATAGTTTCTGCTTTATTCAAACGGATACCCATCCTTTGTTCCAGACTTCATATTATTGGAAGTACTATTTGATATTATACCAGGCTGCACAGAGAATAGACCTTAAAGAAAATGATGACATCACAAGTTGTGATAGTGTCCTTATTTTTGCTACAATTCATCCCTTAGCTGAGAACAGATCGAACACAATAAACAGTAGGCAACGATCAATATAATTCATTATCCCATATTTTACGTATCACCAGATTACAATAATAACCCCAACGATACCCAACATGATACCATTCTGCATGATAAGAGATATCGCCATGATCCGCACTCCGAGATCTGGCTTGAATATGCCCACATAATATGGCAACATTGTTCTGATCCTGACAACACTTGCCAATATCCTCCCCACAAGAAGGGCGAGAATTATGTCTCCCGGGGAGAGCATCTCTGCTGTCAGGAGATTCCCTGCTATGGTATATGCTGCTATGTTACTGGCAAACCATCCGGCTATTATAGGTAACCCTTCGACAGGAACATATCGAACCAAAAAGGAATCTTTCATGACAGATGCTGCCCAATCAAAGATGCCCGTGTCCATTAGCTGGAAAACAAGGATCGATACTATCGTCAAAGTAAGGATGATCCTTGTCAATGACGGTCCGGATCTACGCAGGGCTTTCACTGAAGCTTTCCTGTAACTGATTTTCTCTGTATTATAGTGTATTTTCACGAAATGTTTTGGTTTGATAAGGAAACGGGCTGCCAGCAGTGCGATCAATGTTTTCAGAAAACCTATGAGCACCACGATACCCAGGTAAATAAGGCCGGTAGTGCCAAGTAGCGTAACAACCACCGGCAGGAGGTCCCTTGAGAGCACGATACTTGACGGAAAGGAATTTACCATGGTTGCAATGATAGTCTCTTTCCTGTCGATGTGTTTGTCATCATGAAGTTTTGCTATCATTGAATTTCCAGCAGCTGAAGAACCGAAAGACGTAAGAAAACTAATACCGATCTCCTCTCTGAGATTGCCAAAACGCATCAGAGGAGATGCCAGAAATCCCAGCTTATTCACCCATCCCAGTTCCACCACAAGATCCATTATCAGGATCCCGATTACGATCGGAGGGATGATCTTGATCAGATAGTCAAAAGTCAGGTACAGTGCATCGAGCCACATCTGTGGCTTAATCAACCATATCAAATAAGAGTTTTACGCAACTTTGAGGCAGGATCATCAACCCAGGCCCCTTCATCATTTACGACTCATTTCCAGGTAAACTCCCGAGATCGCTGCCTAGATCACAGCACCCGGAATGAGAATATCGCAGACCGTTTTGTGCCGGGCTGCCACCCTTCCGGCTATGTACAGGCCTTTGTAAGCAGAAAATACTGTTTTAAGTCCTTCACCCCATCCGGAAATCGAATTCAGGGAAGCAGTGCCGGGTATTTTGAATTCCGGTTGGTTGTTCATTAGCAGTAATTATTATTTTCATCATGAACAGGTCTTTTGGGTGTGTTTGAACCCCCTCCTGCAAGAATCATTTATTAATGATTAGCAACAACGTATATTCTGGTGCGTAATTACATCATGATCTGTACGGAAATAATTAAACATGGTCATATGGATTTCCTGTGGTAAAAACGAAAATGTAGCTATAATATGGTGTGATGGGTTTGAGATTTAACGTAATTCTGGGTGTATTGGGTTCTATTCTCTGGTTGCTTGCCGTATTTATGGTAATTCCATTGATCGTTGCTATTTATTACGGGGAACCCCCTGAAACTTTTACTATTCCCCTCATCATCACAGTATTTTTTGCTACTATTTTGACTTTTTTATTTGATAGAAATGATGATGAATGGAATGTAAAGGAAGGATTTTTCATTGTGGCAGTGGGCTGGCTTGTTGCAGCAGTGTTTTGTTCATTTCCATACATGCTTGAAGGCGTACCCCCGATAAGTGCCTTATTTGAATCCATGTCGGGAGTAACGGCTACAGGAGCGACTGCACTTACCGATATCGAGAATCATAGCAAAAGCCTGCTTTTCTGGAGAAGTATGACCCAATGGCTTGGCGGTATGGGAATTATCATGCTGTTCATAGCTATCCTTCCCAAACTCGGCATTGCAGGACGACAAATGTTCCGTGCAGAGGTCCCGGGTGTTCAGGAGGAACAACTGCGTCCGAGGATCAGGGAGACTGCTAAGATCCTATGGTTAGTTTATATTGTGTTATCCCTGATGGAAATGATATTCCTTAGCATTGCAGGATTATCTCCCTATGATGCTATCACACATACGTTCACGACCATCTCATGTGCAGGTTTTTCTCCTTATTCTGACAGTATAGCAGCATTCGGCGATCCTCTGGTTGAAGGAATTATTATGGTATTCATGTTCCTTGGCGGGGCAAATTTTGCTCTCCACTACAAAACAATGTTTTCTAATAAAAAAAGCCTGATAAAGGATCAGGAATTCAAGTTCTACTTTTCGATAATTGTGGTTGCGACCCTTGTGCTTGCCTATATGCTCTTCAGTACCAAGGTCTATTCGCTTGCTGATGCTTTCAGGTACAGCAGTTTCCATGTTATTTCCATTCTTACGACCACGGGCTATGCGACAGCGGATTTCAATCTCTGGCCGGATTCTTCCAGGTTTATACTCTTTTTACTAATGTTCATAGGAGGTTGCGCAGGTTCCACATCAGGTGGTATAAAGGTAGTGCGTTTGCTTCTCCTGATAAAATATGCGCAAAAAGAGCTTTTCAAGGTAATTCATCCAAAGGCTGTCATACCGATCCGCCTTAACAACAAAATGGTCCCTGAAGAGATCATGCATGCCATTGTGTCTTTCATGGTTATATATTTCTTTATCTTCTTTGCCAGTTCAACCCTGCTTTCTCTTATGGGAATGGATTTTGTGACATCCCTGAGTGCTTCCATTGCAACCCTTGGCAATGTCGGCCCGGGACTTGGTATTGTAGGTCCGATGGCCAATTTTGATGCCATACCGGACATGGGCAAGCTGGTCCTCATCGCAAATATGTGGATCGGAAGGCTTGAGGTGTTTACGGTTATAGTGCTGCTGACACCAGCTTTCTGGAAGCGTTGAGGTGTGGATATCGGTTACTTTGGATGGTTTGGATATGACTCCTGCAGAACATTTACGATAATGGGTAACTCTAAGCAGTTAACAATATGCTGAATTTGGCGATTATGTCTCACTTTCCGCAGATACCTCTTTGTTTTTACTATTTTTGCTGCTATCGTTTTTCCACAAAAAATTCACAGGGGCATTCTTAGCAAGTATTGCGGGTGATATTTCACGAGAGATGTCTATTCTCTGTGTCCTCTGTGGTTTGCTTTCCATGGTCGCCAACTGATCTAAACCACGGAGTACACAGAGAACACAGAGTGTTTTAATTCACATTGTGTCTTATTCCATCTTTATCCACCAAACTGTAAAAACAACAACAACAAGAAAATTAATCGTGTATTTATTAGCACCTGCGGAAAGTCAGTTGTATCAATAAGACAGTTCAATTGCCACAAATAGTATTAACCTTGAAACTACTAATCTACATCAGATCTCTATACAGGAGAATTAAAAATGGTCTCAAAGACACTTCCATTTACAAAGGAACAAATTCTGGAAATAAAAGAGCAGTATCCGACTCCTTTTCATGTCTATGATGAGAAGGCAATAAGGGAAAATGCAAGGAAACTCAAGGATGCTTTCAGCATTATCGAAGGATTCCAGGAGTTCTTTGCTGTTAAGGCATTGCCAAATCCTTATATTCTGAAAATATTGAAGAGCGAAGGCTTTGGTGCAGATTGCAGTTCATTGCCTGAATTACTTCTTGCTGAGATGTCCGGTATCGTTGGTGAGGACATAATGTTCAGTTCCAACGATACGCCTGCAGAGGAGTTCGTCAAAGCAAAAGCGCTTGGTGCGATCATCAACCTCGATGACATCAGCCACATAGAATATCTTGAAGACATGGCAGGACTTCCCGAGCTTGTTTGTTTCAGGTTCAACCCGGGACCCCTGAAGGAAGGCAATGCCATCATCGGACATCCTGAAGACGCAAAATACGGTTTCACAAAGGATCAGCTCTTTGAAGGCTACAGGATGCTCAAAGAGAAAGGTGTCAAACGCTTCGGACTGCACACAATGGTAGCATCCAACGAGCTGGACCCATCTTACTTTGTGGAGACCGCAAGGTTGCTTTTTGAGACCATTGTGGAGATATCAAAGGAACTGGATATCCGCTTCGATTTTGTGAACCTTGGCGGTGGAATTGGTATCCCTTACAGACCTGACCAGGAACCAGTACCTTATGATGTCATTGCAAAAGGTGTCAAAGAGGAATACGATGCAATGATCAGGGCAAACGGACTTGATCCGCTGAAGATCTACCTTGAGTGTGGCAGAACCATCACAGGTCCGTATGGGTATCTTGTGACCGAGGTAAGACATCTTAAGAAGATCTACAAGGATTATGTGGGAACCGATGCCTGTATGGCAAACCTCATGAGACCTGGTCTTTATGGTGCATATCACCATATAACAGTTCTTGGAAAGGAAGGTCAGCCTGAAACACACAGGTATGATGTCACAGGTTCCCTTTGTGAGAACAATGATAAGTTTGCCATTGACAGGATGCTTCCTGAGGTTAAGCGTGGTGACCTGCTTGCAGTTCACGACACCGGTGCCCACGGTCATGCAATGGGATTCAATTACAACGGGAAACTCCGCTCTGCTGAACTTCTGTTAAGGGAAGACGGCAGTTTTGCCATGATAAGGAGGGCAGAAACAATTGAAGACTACTTTGTAACCCTTGATATCGAAAACCTCGGGGATTTTAGTTAAGCGGAGATATTATTGCAACTATATTTTGCGATTGGAAATTGCTAATGGATCAGGCTTATATGCATTGCAAGCAAACCATCTTATGCATATAGTGTTATTTTCCTGTTACAATATATGGGATGGGGAATATGGAGGTTGAAATATGAGTAAAAATTTAGAAACTGCAAGACAATTCTTTGAGGCATGTGAAACTGGAAAGGGATGGGAAGGCTGCAAGCAGTACTGTCATCCTGACGCAACATTCTCTGCTCAGGCAGGGGCACTGGATGGAATAACCACGGTGGAAGGTTACACTGACTGGATGAGAGATTTACTGATTCCATTGCCGGACTGTAATTATGACCTGCTCTTCTTTGCGGAAGATGAGGGCAAAAATAGCGTTGCAGCATGTGCCGTGCTCCATGCGACACAGACCGGTCCCGGAGGTCCGGTGCCTCCAACGGGGAAAACTGTCACAGCAGACTATGTCTACATGATGGTATTCGAAGGAGATTTGATCAAACACATGACCAAGATCTGGAACGATACGATTTCCCTCCAGCAAATCGGGTGGGCATAAACTCTGTAACTAATGTTCTGAGAGTGGATTTTCTTTTCTTGAGAAAGGGATCAAATCTCTTTCTCATTAATTTCTGGTATTCGTTCTAAAAGGTAGTTTCCCTATTTTGCTGTAAATTCACCTGTACTCATCCCTCCTTAATAGATAGATACCTGTTTAGTTTTGGTTATTCTATTATAGGTACAACTCCTCAGAATTTACAGCACTTTAGTGGCGCTATCCGCTCACGATCTGATAATGGATTTATAGTGTCTTTATGGTGTCTTTTATAGTGTCCTTTTCTCCCTATTTGTCTCCCTATTTGTCTCCCTATTTTTCTCCCTAGTTTTCTCCCTAGTTTTCTCCCTAGTTTTCTCCCTAGTTTTCTCCCTAGTTTTCTTTGATTCGGTGTCCTTTATAGTGTCCTTAACCAACGGGAACGTGATCCCAACCACAGTAGTTGTTATCCCTCTCGGCCTACTTCTACAGTAGGCTGCAAGATACTTTTTTGTTGTTCTTGCAATAAGGAGTATATACGAACCACAGAGGACACAGAGATCACAGAGATCACAGAGATCAGCTCTGAAATTTATTTGTTGAACTACCCCCTCATTCCATTCAAAAGCCTAAAATACATTACAAACCATTATTCTTATTATGAGCTCGATCCATGAAGATCTGATCCAATCGCTTGATTCAAAACAGGCAGCTTATGTGAATTTAGAACTGACGGACCCGACCAACGGGGAGTACCTTCTCGGGGTTTTCCATCTGGTTGCCGGGGGAGAACTGAACATACTTCAGGCGGCTGCGGAGATTGCAGCCGAATCATCCACAGGGACAAACTTCAAGGTGAATACTGAAACTCCCTTCTCAAAAACCATGAATGCCCTGGTCTATCAGCTTGACCTTGAAAAGAACCTGATCTGGATAGCTTACCCGTGGAGGCTTTTTGACAGGGGAGGAAATGTCCAGAACATTCTTACATACATCGTCGGGAATATTCTGGGGATGAAAGAAGTGGCAGCATTAAAGTTGCTGGATGTATGGTTCCCTCCATCAATGCTTGAGCAGTATGATGGTCCAGGTTACACCGTGGATGATATGCGCAAATACCTGGGTGTATATGACCGGCCGATCCTTGGTACTATTGTAAAACCGAAGATGGGACTTACCTCTGCTGAGTATGCAGAAGTATGCTATGATTTCTGGGTAGGTGGAGGAGACTTCGTCAAAAACGATGAACCCCAGGCAAATCAGGATTTCTGCCCATATGATAAAATGGTAGTCCACGTAAAGGAAGCCATGGACAAAGCAGTGAAGGAAACCGGAATGAAAAAAGTCCACTCATTCAATGTTTCAGCTGCTGATTTTGACACCATGATCGAAAGGTGTGAAATGATAGTCAATGCCGGCTTTGAGCCAGGAAGCTATGCATTCCTGATCGATGGGATAACCGCCGGATGGATGGCAGTCCAGACGCTCAGGCGCAGGTATCCTGACGTATTCCTCCACTTTCACAGGGCAGCCCACGGAGCTTTCACAAGACCGGAAAATCCATTTGGCTTCTCGGTACTGGTCCTATCCAAATTTGCGCGTTTAGCCGGTTCTTCAGGGATACATACAGGCACAGCAGGTGTCGGGAAAATGAAAGGAACACCTGAAGAGGATGTTGTTGCAGCACATGGGATCCAGTATTTGAGATCCAAAGGTCATTTCTTTGAACAGGCATGGGCAAAGATAATGGAAACCGATAAGGATGCCATCGATCTTGTAAATGAGGATATGGCACATCATGTGATCCTGGAAGACGATAGCTGGAGAGGCATGAAAAAATGCTGTCCGATCGTTTCCGGCGGGCTTAATCCAATAAGGCTGAAACCCTTCATTGAAATAATGGAGAATGTGGATTTCATCACAACAATGGGTTCAGGGGTCCACGCCCATCCTGAAGGGACCAGAGCAGGGGCAATGGCATTGGTCCAGGCATGTGATGCCTATCTCAAAAATATCGATATTACGGAATATGCGAAAGATCATAAGGAACTGGCACAAGCCATCGAATTTTTCCCGAAATTATGAAAGTAATGCAAATTTCCGTTAAGGGATCCTGTGGTGTGTCCCCGATCAATAGCGAGAAATGATCACTCTCGCTATTTTTTTCTATGAATGCCATTAAGATAGGTCAGAATACGATCTTTTAAACAGGACTTATTGTCACATCATCATCAGGTAGACAGTTCGTCCAAGATATTCTTTAGGGTAACCAACTCTGGTAATGTTGTCGAATTTTGTTCATTCTCTGACCAAATATCCTTGAATATTACCGATTTCCAGAACATTGGACAATAATATATTTCAGGTAAAAAACAAAGAAAATCTTTCGGAAACACTGCCATAATCAAAACATATATATTCCATGCCCTTAATATCTATTAATTACTGTAAATTGTGGAAATGAGGTGTTGAAATGAATACGGCAAAAAAGGAATTTGAGAATCTTGTATATCGAGGGATCAAATCCCAGGGACTTGATGAACTTTCCTCTAAATTATTATCAATACTTTATTCTGAACCAGATCTACTGACATTAGAAGAGCTTTCTACAATGACTGGATATAGTTTTTCAGCAGTTAGTGCAGAAATGAAAATGCTTAGTGGAATGAATGTTGTAATAAAAACAAAAAAAGCCGGTTCAAAAAAATTGTACTTCTCGGTTCAAAGAGATATGCTGACAACGACCATTAATACAGTAAAGTCCAAGAATGAATTCATGGTCATCCCTGCGATTAAAGATCTTCCTGCAATAATTGAAAAATGTAAAAAGAGTAAAGCAGAAGACGCAGAAGAAATGCTCACAATAATCGAAGAGTATTATAAACAAATGATTGCATTGGAATTAATTTTTAAAAATCTTGTTGAATTTACAGAAAGGATTCAAATGGGGGTAAATAACAAATGAATCAGAATGCAAGAATAACATATTTATTCTTATTAGTTTTTGCAATTATCTTTACAGGAATCTCTACTGCTGAATCAGAAGGTTCCGGGTATGAGTGTGTAACTGCAGTGATACAGGAAATAAGTCCTAGTTCTATAGGCATCGATGAAGAATTTACCCTGGGAATTAATCTTGAGAGATGTGGTACTGCAATTCCTGAAGATGTTACTTTTGAAATTATTAGCATTCCACCAGATATCATAGTTACAGAAGATCTAGTTACCAAAATTCCAAATTTATATTATATTACAAGTGAAAGATACTTGAGATATCACATGAGAACAACCCCTGATGCCAAACCTGGTCCTCATATCATAAAAATGAAATTAACATATGGAAATGAGATCGTTAAAACAAAAATATATGAAGTTGAAATAAAAGTGATAGGTGAAGATGCAGAACCAAGAATATCTTCTGTCAAAACCAACCCTGAATATATCTATGAGGGAGATACAGTTGACTTAAGATTGGATATAGAAAATTTTGGTGAAGCAATTGCAAAATCTGTATCAGTTAGCTTAGATCATGAGTTTAAAGGAATTAAAAGTTCCACAATTGGAACTCTTGACTTAAATGGTAGCCAAACTGCATTATTCAAGTTTAAGGCAAGTGAATCCGGAGAATTTGAAATTCCTGTCATTATAGAATATGAAGATGATTTTGGTAAACAAAATGATGAATATGACATTAAAATAACTGTGCTTGACAAAAAAGGAAGTTTGAATCTTGCATCTGTAAAGGTTGATCCTGTTCTTCCTTACATGGGTGATACTGTAGAATTGACTATGAGAGTTGAAAACTCTGGGGACAGAACAATAAATTCAATAAGAGTCTATGCTGATCATCCATTCAAAGGACTAAAAGAATCTTTTATAGGAACTCTTGATCCGAATGAAGACGGACCTGCAGTAATTACATTTATAGCTGATCAGGCAGGAGAATACGAAATTCCTGTAACCATAACGTATAGTGATGATTTTGGGGAAGAACAAATTGAAACTAAAATAAATATTATTGTCCTGGAAAGTAGTGATGGGGCAGGAACTGCTGCAGTTATATTGCTTATATTAGTAGTTATTGGAGGACTAATTTACAATAATTATAGAACAAAAAAGGCAAAAGATGAGGTAATTAGGCAGTTAATGGCAGGCAGCAGTAACTCTGCTAACAACGAAAAATAATGAGGGATATCCAACATGATCAATGATATCAGGGTGGGAAGCCTCATTGCATACTGCAGTGTAAAAAGAGGAAACAAAAAAACGCTAATATTCATAATTTTTGTTCTCTCTCTCATTTTTATGAACTTAGTGTTCCTTCCATCCATGATAGGAGGAATGATGGTTCTATTTACTGGATATATGCAGGACTACCCTTTCGGGGATGTTGTCATTGAACCATCAGGTGATAACACCTACATTAACGATGCTGATAGCGTCTTGCAGAAGGTAAGGGCTGTCGAAGGGGTAAGGGCCGCAACAAAGAGACTGGATGTGGGGGCATCTATTGAGCATAAACAAAATATCGTGGGGGTGGCTGTGACCGGTTTGCTTCCCACGGAAGAGTATGAAATTTCACGATACCCGTATATCATCAGTGAAGGGGATTTCCTGGGGGATCTTTCCCGGGACGAGATCATCATTGGTGCTGCAATCGCAGGCACAAGTCCAGTTTTTGGAGAAATATATGATGACCTGGGTGAAGTTAGGCCCGGATCGCTTGTTGATGTAACATACAGCAATGGCGTAAAAAAGACCTATAAGGTCAAAGGCATCATGGAAGGAACATTTGAACTTGTTGACCTTAATGCCCTGGTTCACTACAAAGAGATCGAAGATGTGTATGGTCTGGAAGGGAGCAAAGCTACCAGTGTGGTTGTAAGGGTTGGCAAGCAGGGAACTGAAGAGCAGGTCCAGGATAAAATCAGGGAAGCCGGGGTGAACGAGCAGGTCTTCACATGGACCGATAAATCAGAGACTCTCATAAAGCAGGCAATGCAAAGTATGGGTGCTATAGATGTCATGTCCAAGTTCGTGAGCTTGATCGTGGGTGCAGCATTGATCCTGATCATCATCTATATCAACATACTAAATAGGAAAAAAGAGATCGGCATTTTAAAAGCAATAGGCATTACCCCAAGATCAATAGTATTGTCCTATGCGTTCCTTAGTATGTTCTATGTTTCTTTGGGAATACTCGCAGGACTGGTTTTATACTTTTCACTTATGCTTTACTTCCATGCAAATCCAGCAACGTTCTACGAAACCATGGAAATAAGGCCCGTGATCGATCCTATGCTGCTTATTCAAAGCATAGTTACCATGCTTACACTATCAGTGATAGCCGGAATACTTCCTGCATGGAGTGTATCAAAAGAGAGCATACTCAAAGCCATATGGGGAAGATAAAATGATCGTTGTGAAAGACCTGAAAAGATACTATGGGTCCGGGGGAACTGCTGTCAAAGCTCTCAATGGTGTTTCGTTCGAAATAAAGAAAGGGGAATTTTTAGCCATTATGGGTGCATCCGGAAGTGGAAAAACGACTCTGTTGAGGATATTGGCATTATTGGACGATGCGACCGCCGGAGAATACACCATTCGGGGATTACAGGTTTCCAGCTTGCCTGAAGCAGAAAGAAGTTATTATAGGCTAACGCAGGTCGGTTATGTATTTCAGGATTATGCACTTATTAATGAAATGAGTGCTGCAGAAAATGTTTATGTGCTTTCCATGATGGAAGGAAAATCAAAAAAGGAATCTTATGAGATTGCTCTTGAAGCATTAGACAAGGTTGCCCTGAAAGGAAAGCACAACCGTATCCCGGATGAATTATCTGGTGGAGAAAAGCAAAGAGTGGCAATTGCAAGAGCCATAGCAAAAAAACCTGACATAATGTTTGCTGATGAACCATGTGCAAATCTGGACACCGGAAACTCAAAACAAGTACTGGATGTGTTCAAAGAATTAAATGAGAAACATGGTCAGACAATTATAATGGTAACACATGAACTGTGGCATACTAATTATGTTGACAGAGTAATTACACTCGAAGATGGTAAATTAATTAGCGATGAGAAGAAAGGAAAGCCTGAGGATAAAACAAAATGAACACTATAAAAAATAGATCTGCCCTCATCTCAGGCATTGCACTAATAGCCTTTGGTATGTGGGTGATATTTTTAGATATTGACGATCTAAACGATAAAAGTGTTTTCGTTTTTGCATTGATCTTTGGGGGAATATGCGGTATATTAGGAATCTATATGTTGTTGAATCCTGAAAAGGAAGACTCTATTGAACAAATCAAAACAAGGAAGTAAAAAAATGAGTGAAATAATAATTTCGACCATAAATAAAATTCCTGGAATGGAAATAACTGAACATTTGGGAGTTGTCAAAGGAAACACGGTAAGATCTAGAAATATCGGAAGGGATATTGGAGCTGTATTCAAAAGCATAATCGGAGGAGAGATTAAGACTTATACTGAAATGATCAACCAATCTCGTGAAGAAGCCATCAATAGAATGATCAATCAAGCAGTTGATATTGATGCAGATGCAGTCATAGGAGTGCGATTCATGACTTCAATGATCATGGCAGGATCCTCTGAAATGCTTGCCTATGGCACAGCAGTAAGATTGAAAAAACTTTAAACGTTATTATCCGACAGTACCTATAGGGATAAATGATAACATTAAAAAAGTTGAAAATGTCTGCGTAAAGTAGGGTGGTAAAAAATCGCTTTATGTCCCTACATATGATGAAACTTGAGAGTAAATGATCAAATAACCTAGCACTAACATTCCCATTGAGATCAACCAAGCCCATCTAAGTATACGTCGAAGATTTTTTGGTTGTGTTAGTCTTAAAAAAAGCCTGTCAGCCAGTGTTGGCCGATCAGGAGGTTCCATATACATGGTCTTATGATTTTTTGATCCGTTTGAGGCGGAAGGTGTTCTCCCGCTCCATCTCGTCGAGACGCAGAGTAATGAACTTCATGGCTTCCTGCAGTTCAGGAATTACCTTGAACTCAAGTGCATTCACACGTCTCTTTGTCTTTTCGATGTCATCAAGAAGTCTTTTAATTGTAGTCTCTATCTCTGCGGCAAGAATGATCTTTTCCACCATCAATTCGTATGCATCAGCTGCTTCATCAATGTATGCGCTTGTTCCGAGAATACCATATCCACGCTTGTTTATTGGTTTGTGAACACTGGATGATTCTATCTTTGGAACTACCACACCCATAATGCTATGGCTTTCGATCATTATCTGTGGTGTATCTTTCAATGCAAATGCAGTTGACTTTACAACAATCCTTCCTTCAACAGATTCCGCGATACCGATCTTCTCGGTGGCCTTTTCATAGACGGCATCCAACTCGGTTCGCACATCTTTTGCCTTGCTCAGGATCTCAAAGAACTCAAGGATCAAACCATCTCTTTTCATCTTAAGCAGCTTGTGGCCACCCTGAGACAGTTTGATCTTCTTCTTCAGTTCTATAAGTTCTGAACGAGTCGGTTTTACGTCATTTACGCCCATAATCGATCACTCGGTATTACTCAGCTTTCTGTTGGTGTGCAGGATGGTACTTATCAATGTACTTGTTATCGATCCTAGTAAGCTGTGATTCAGGAAGATCGGATAGGATTTCCCATGAGATTCTCAATGTGTCTTCAATGGTCCGATTTTCGTCTTTCCCCTGGCGCACGAACCTGTCTTCGAACAGATCTGCGAACTCAAGGATATGACGATCCCTTCCAGACAATGATTCCTTGCCAACGATCGCTACAAGTCCACGGAGGTCACGACCTTCAGCATATCCTGCATACATCTGGTCAGACACTGCTTTATGGTCCTCTCTTGTCTTACCTTCTCCAATACCTGAGTTCATCAGCCGGGATAGGGATGGGAGCACATTGATCGGTGGGTAGATACCTTTTCTGTGCAGTTCTCGTGAGACCACTATCTGTCCTTCGGTGATATATCCGGACAGGTCAGGGATCGGATGGGTGATATCGTCACCAGGCATTGTAAGGATAGAGAATTGAGTAACTGATCCTTTCAATCCTTTGATAACACCGGCCCTTTCATACAATGATGCAAGATCAGTGTACATGTAACCTGGATAACCACGTCTTCCGGGAACTTCTTCACGGGCAGCGCCCATCTGTCGAAGTGCTTCACAATAGTTTGTGATATCTGTCAGAATGACAAGAACGTGCATGTCATGCTCATATGCCAGATATTCGGCAGCTGTCAGTGCCATCCTTGGTGTGATGATACGCTCGACAGCAGGGTCGTCTGCCAGATTGAGGAACACCACTGCTCGCTCCAGAGCACCAGTCTTCTCGAAATCTGCCATAAATGACTGGGCTTCTTCGTTGGTGATCCCCATTGCTGCGAATACCACTGCGAACTCTTCATCTGATCCAGGTACCTTTGCCTGTCGTGCGATCTGAAGTGCGATCTCGTTGTGAGGTAGACCAGCTCCTGAGAAGATAGGTAGTTTCTGTCCTCTTACAAGGGTATTTGTTCCATCAATGGTTGAGATCCCTGTCTGGATAAAGTCCTCTGGTGGCATCCTTGAATACGGGTTCATCGCTGCGCCATTGACATCCACTCTTTTGTCGGGAACGATCTGGGGACCGCCATCAAGGGGTTCACCAGCTCCGGAGAGGATCCTTCCAAGCATATCCTTTGATGCAGAGAGCTTGATGGTCTCTCCACTGAACACTACACCAGCTTCACTGTTGAGTCCACCGGTACCTTCGAACACCTGCACAACCACCATGTCTGCAGATGTATCAAGAACCTGTCCACGTTTGCTGGTTCCATCGGGCATGTTGATATGAACAAGTTCTCCATAACCCACAGGCTCTGTCTTTTCAATAAAGATCAGTGGTCCTGCGACATCTACGATCGTTTTGTATTCTTTGGTCATAATCACTTGCCTCCGAGTTGTGCAAATTCGTCACTCATTTTAGTCATAACACTCTCAAGAGCCGTGTCAAAGTCTTCCTCAAACTTCACTTTTGCAAGTTCATCCTTGGATTCCAATGTTACGATCTTTTCAATGGCTGCTCCGGATTCAAGTGCCTCGTTTGCCATATCGCCATATTTGGTTATTGCTTTCAACATTTTATACTGTTTCTCGAAAGGACAGTATGTGTCAACCGGATGGAATGCGTTCTGTTGCAGGAAATATTCCCTTATCATACGGCATATCTCAAGAGTGAGTTGCTGATCCTCTGGAAGTGCATCAGAACCGACCAGCTGCACGATTTCCTGCAGTTCGGATTCCTGTTGCAACTTGTCCATAGCAGCTCCTCGCAGCTCATCCCAGTCACTTCCAACATTCTCGGCGAACCATCCAGACAGCGCCTGATTGTAAAGACTGTAACTGGAAAGCCAGTTGATGGATGGGAAATGTCTCTTCTGTGCAAGCTTTGCATCCAGTGCCCAGAACACCTTTACGATACGGAGTGTGTTCTGCGTCACAGGTTCAGAGAAGTCACCGCCAGGAGGGGATACTGCACCGATGACGGTGATGGATCCATTCTCTCCACAAAGTGATGTTACTACTCCTGCCCGCTCGTAGAATTCAGATAGTCGTGCGGATAGGTATGCTGGATAGCCTTCCTCACCAGGCATCTCTTCAAGCCGGGATGAGATCTCTCTCATTGCTTCTGCCCATCGGGATGTTGAATCTGCCATAAGTGATACGTCGTATCCCATGTCCCTGTAGTATTCTGCGATGGTAATCCCTGTATAAACAGATGCTTCACGAGCAGCCACAGGCATGTTGGATGTGTTAGCGATAAGGACGGTACGTTCCATCAGTGGACGTCCGCTCTTCGGGTCTTCGAGTTCGGGGAATTCATTCAGAACATCCGCCATCTCGTTGCCACGTTCACCGCAACCAATGTACACCACAATATCGGTGTCACTCCACTTTGCAAGTTGTTGTTGGGTCACGGTCTTTCCGGAACCAAATGGTCCTGGAATTGCGGCAGTACCACCTTTAGCCACAGGGAACATCCCGTCAAGGATCCTCTGTCCTGTAACAAGAGGTGCTGTTGGCATGAGTTTCTTAGCCACCGGACGTGGTCCTCGTACGGGCCACTTCTGCATCATACTGATCTGAGTACCATCTGATAGTGTACAAATAATTTCTTCAACATTGAACTCACCGCTCTTGATCTCATCAACTGTGCCGGATACATTTGGAGGCACCATGATCTTATGTTCAATGTTGTATGTTTCCTGAACAAGACCAAGTACGCTTCCACCTTCTACTACATCCCCTTTGATGACAGTCGGTTTGAAATCCCACTTCTTCTCACGGTTAAGACCATCAGCACTAACTCCTCTTTCGATAAAGTTACCCATCTTCTCTTGCAGTGTTTGAAGAGGTCTCTGAATACCATCATAGATACTTTCCAGCAGACCAGGTCCCAATTCCACAGAAAGGGGCATCCCTGTATTAATTACAGGTTCACCAGGCTTTATTCCAGAAGTATCTTCATAAACCTGGACAGTGGCCTTGTCGCCCTCTATCTTGATCACTTCACCCATCAGACCTTCGTGACCGACATGCACCACATCGTACATCTTTGGTTTAATGCCAGCAACTGTGACAACAGGCCCTGCTACACGATAAATTTCACCTTTTACTTCCACAGATCTACACCTACTGATTGTTTTATTTTATCCCTTAAGTTTGAGCTTTCTGCAGCTCCGCCTAGGGTGACAAGCGTTGGTTCAACAGATTCACTGAGAGTTCCTCTCATAGTTTCCGGTAGTTTATTAAAATCGTCATTATGCATTACTAATATACCAACGTCCGAATCCTCGAACACATTCGTGACCGTTGAATTCAGTTTATTGCTATCATCTACTGCGAATACTTTTTTCATGCCAGCCAGTCGAAATCCTGTTACAAACTCGCTGTTTCCTACTACTGCTATTTCCATTAGATCACCAATTGATTCCTTATTACTTCCTCATTGAGGTTGGATGCTTTCCCGCGTATGATTATGCGAAGATTACTTACCTCATTTCTCTTACTCACGATGTAGTCCATAATTGGTGCTATGGATAGTGGATGTGCATGCGAGAACTTTGTAGCAGATCGAATACTGTATTTTGTAAGTTCTGTCTCCAGAGCGATCAAAGAATCCATATCTGATCCCACGACGTTAGAGATAGCTTTCCAATATGAGTATTTCTCAAGTGCTTGACCAAACTCTTCTGTAGACAATGGTATCATTTTTTCAATATCATCCATTTTGAGTTCCAGGCCACCAGCAAGGATCAGCTGGGGTATCTCTTCTTCGTCTTCAATTGTATATTTTTTCAATCTGAACAGGGTCCTGATATTCTTTATATCTATTTCAGATCTTATGAAAGTTGATAACAATCTACGATCACTCACTCCCAATCCACCGATTGCATGGAAAAGTCCACTGTAGTACATCTGGTCCAGCATGTTCTCTATATCTGATAAATTGGTTCCATCAAATTCCTTCAAGACGGTATAATATGGTGTGTTCTTGAGCCCTTCGATGACATCTGTATAAGAATCCATATCTGCCAGACCTGCCAGAAAGCTGTAATTGAGTTGACCAGCTGAAACAATACTCTCTTTGATCTCGTCCACAGGGGCATTATAGTATTTACCACGAAGAAGTGTTTTAATGTTCCAAATATCGTAGTTTCGAAGGTATTCAGTGACCAGATAACACAGTTCCCCTTCGGTAAAACGGATGATCTTTGAAAAAGTATTGGCGAGGTTCGTGCTCAATGCGTGTTCGATCAGATCCACACCAGTATACTCTCGTGCAAGTTCATCAACTTCCTGTTTATACTGTGTTTCTTGTATAAACCGGGTTATTTCATTGATGCCCATGTTCATGAGCCGTGGGTATGTATCTATTGGAAGCAGATTGCTTTTCATTGCCCGAACACGTGCTGTTGCATAAGCATAGTTTGAACTACCTCTGTTCTGTGCCGATCTACTTTTTCTTCTGATCTTCTGTAAAAGCCGCATTTAGAGATCACCCAAATAATATCTCAGATGTATTCTTCAATGAATGTTCGTAAACATTTTTGAGGATAACATCATATCTATAGTCCAGACGAATCGTTCCATCTTCATTTTCGATTACCACGCCACCAATACAATCGATGTTACCGGCATATTCAAGTGAAGATAGCTTTTTCACGATGTCTTCTGATTTTTCGTTTGAGTATATCCTTGCACCACTACTCTGATTTGTTTCAATGATTGCTTTTAAAAGTTCTTCCTGTTTAGGATCAGGTAATGTTGCAATCAGATCCACTGTATTATTGTAGACCTTTTCAAGTGCTTCTTTGCGTGCATTGAGTATCGCGCGTTTCACTTCAAGCTTTGCACTGGATATCTCCTGTCTACGCATTCGTTCAATATCTAGATTAGCTTCTACAAGACGATTTCCTCGGATCTGTTTTGCATTTTCCTTTGCCTCATCCAATATTTGGGATTCTTCGACATCGGCTTCTGTATTTATCCGGGATATCTCCGTATGTGCTGTATCCATGATATCATTGATTACTTTTTCGAGCCCCATGCTCTCTCACCTTAAATAATTTAAGAGCAAAAATATGCTCTTAAATCAGTTTAGCTTATAAGCAGTGCAACAACCAGTCCGAAGATGACGATACTTTCTGGAATAACGGTCATGATCAGACCTTTTCCAAACATCTCTTCTTTCTCGGTCATCGCTCCGACCGCTGCAGCACCAATATCCTTTTCACCAAGACCTGATCCGATCCCAGCTAGTCCTACTGCAAGTCCTGCACCTATTGCTTTCAACCCGGATGGGTCCATCATCATCATTTCTTCTCCGACCATATATTTATTCCTCCGTATATTTTCTAATATATCCAAATGGATTGTACTTTCTGCCCCCACCTTCATAGAATTTTGTAAAGAATTCGACATACTGCAACCTGAGTGAATGCAATCCGGGGGCAACGATACTCAGTATGGTATTAATCAGATGTCCAATAAAGAAGACAATTAATGCAAAGATCGTCATTATGCCAAACTCATCTGGCATGATCCTCTCAAATGCGAGTAGGTTGACAGTTGATGCAATATAGACCGAGGATAACCCCACAGCTGCCAAACGGGTGTATGACAGTGTGTTACTCAGAAGTGTGGGTAATTCCAACGGACCAGCAATGCCTTCTCCCTTCACAAGCATAATAAAACCTATTAAGAACACAACTATTCCTGCCGCCATTGGAATATATTCCAAATAGCCAAGAACAAGCAGTCCTATTGCAATCTCTATTATTACCCAGCTACCTTTCTCGAACATGGCTGATACAATACCATGATTTCGATTCTCATTAATGAATCCGAGCAGGTATCCAATATTAATATGGATCACTCCAATGACTACACTCAATGCAAGCATTGTCATTGCCAGATGGGTCCTATGGACCGGAAATGTAATAACTTCATTTCCGATTGGTGAATGGAATAGTTCGATGGTCTCAAACCCAGGTATCAACCCGGCAGTGATCCCATGTGCAGTGTGCATACTTGCAAGTGAGAATCCAAATATTTCACCGTACAACACTCCAAACACCAGTGAGACGATCTGACAGTAGATCATGACATTGAAAAAAGGCTTCAATGCCTCGATCTTCACATATTTCTTGAGACCCAATGCTATCAGCAACAATGTGGATGCATATCCAAGGTCGCCGAGCATCAGTCCATAGAATAAGGGGAATGTGATAAATATAAGAAAGGTAGGGTCGATCTCTGTATATCGTGGACGTGCATACAGATCCATTATCGCTTCCAATGGTTTCGATACCTTTGGATTATCATACTCGATCGGAATGATATTTGTCTCTTCTTTGGTTACTTCCTGTTTTGAAACAAACCCTCTTCCATTGGTAGCATTATCTACGGTGTTTGCCAATAGTTCATAATGGTCATCCGGTATCCATCCATCGATTACGAATGTTTGTTCTGATGTAGCGATCCTCAAAGGTGCTTCGGATTTTTCAGATTCGATCGAAAGGATCTCCTCACTCGCCAGTATAAACTCAGAGTATTTCTCTTTCAGCTTTGTAATCTCTGCTTCGAGGGATACTATCTCTGTATTTATCTCAGATTCTTCCATCTCGATGTTAGCTAGCAATGAATTTGGGATCCCGTCCACATCCGGTACTCTCAATTCCTGGAATTTGAAATTGGATAAGACCTTCAATACTTTATCTCTATCCTCATTTCTGATGAACAACACAACAGTTCCAATTTCAAGATCCTGCTCAATTTCATATGATTGAGTTACTTCCGCGACAGCAACTGTGACATCTTCCTTCACAGATCCCGTGATGACCGTAATATTCTTGTAACCTCTATACAGGCCAAGATCAAGAGAAAATCCAGAGAATGGAATAATATCTTTCTTGAGAGTTTCAAGTTCTTTTGACTGGTTCTCCAGTCTGTTTTTGTGGCTATTTTTTTCTGCGACCACGTTCTCAAGTTCGAGTAGTTTGGAATCAAGGTCCTTCAACAGAT
>Ga0255382_10005_pt1 | contig 25356 bp, 13 predicted proteins | sample ANMaggSeSYBR01H9_FD_182101 | JGI IMG/M metagenome (GOLD analysis project Ga0255382, IMG submission 182101) | Sediment cell enrichment communities from methane seep in Santa Monica Basin, California, United Staets - ANME aggregate JGI... | ecosystem: Environmental > Aquatic > Marine > Cold seeps >... | reverse complement strand
GCTTGATCGATTCAAAAAGACGCTGAAGCATGTTCAATACTTTGATGTATTGGTCGGATATTTCCGTACCAGCGGCTTTCATCAATTATGTGAATCTTTCGAATCCATTGACAAAATCAGAATTTTAGTCGGGTTGAATATTGATCGGAAAGCATATGACATTATTGAATCAGTGCGATCCATGGGAGAATTTGATTTTGAATCCCACAGCAGGACAAAAAAGATATTCAGCGAGCAGACAGCATCTGAGATAGATGAATCTGAGGACTCTTATGAAGCTGAAATCGGCATTAGAAAATTTATAGAATTTCTTACCGCTGACTGTCTAAACAGAGAACAAGACATAGCCAATGGCGGCAACGGGAAAAAGATGGAGCTTCGCGCTTATCCCAGTGAAAACATCCACGCCAAGGTTTATATCAGCCGTTTCAAAGAAGGAGAGTTGGATTTTGGCAGGGTAATCACAGGTTCCAGCAATTTTTCCGAAAGCGGACTTGTCGCTAATAGGGAATTCAACGTCGAATTAAAAAACAAGGTTGATGTTGATTTTGCATTAAACCAATTTGAAACGCTATGGAAAGACGGTGTAAACATCTCGCAGGAATACGTCGAAACTATCCAGAATAAAACATGGCTCAATGACACTATCACACCCTATCACCTCTATCTTAAAATGATCTATGAATACCTGAAGGAAGACATCAATCTTGATGAGGAAATTGATCTATACCTTCCAGAAGGCTTTATGGAGCTGAAGTATCAAAAGCAGGCTGTCGTTTCTGCCAGGAAAATCCTGGATGCATACAACGGTGTATTTCTGGCCGATGTTGTGGGTTTGGGTAAAACTTATATCTCTGCGCTTTTGGCTCAACAATTGCCCGGCAGCAAACTGATAATCTGCCCGCCTGTCCTGAAGGATTACTGGGAAGAAACATTTTTTGAATTTGGGATTCAAAAATTCAGGGTAGAATCCCTTGGAAAACTTGATCAAGTAATAAAAGATGGGGCGGATAAATATGACTATATCTTCATAGATGAAGCCCACCGTTTCAGGAATGAATACACGCAAAGTTTTGAAAGCATACATCAGATATGTTTTGGCAAGAAGGTTGTCCTGGTTTCAGCCACACCGCTAAATAATACTTTTGATGATATTCTCAGCCAGTTAAAACTCTTTCAAATTCCCAAGAAATCCACCATTCCCGGAGTGCCGAACCTTGAAAAGTTTTTTAAAAGATTAGAGCATAAACTCAAAGGCATCAATAAATGCGATTCGGCATATATGGGAATCATACAGGAAGGATCAAAGGAGATCCGTGAGAATATACTCAAATACATCATGGTTAGACGAACACGAGCCGAGGTTACCAAATATTTCGGCAATGATATTGATGAACAGGGTCTGTTTTTCCCTGAAGTCGAAGATCCGAGGCGATTCATTTACCAGTTTGATGAACATATAAGCGCTGTTTTTAGTCAAACCATAGATTTGCTGAAAAAAATTAAATACGCACGCTACACGCCTCTTCTCTACCTGAAAAAGGAACTTCCTGAATTTGAAAAGCAAAGCCAGCGGAATGTCGGCGGCTTTATGAAGGTCATTATAGTTAAACGGCTTGAAAGCAGCTTCTATGCCTTCCGTAAGACATTGGATCGCTTTGTTGAATCCTATGTTAATTTCATTGATATGTTCAATAAGGGAACGATCCTTATCAGCAAAAAAGTGGATGTTTATGATCTCCTGGATGAAGACAATGAAGAAAAAATACTTCAGCTCATAGAGCAGGAAAAGCTTGAAAGATATAATACCGATGAATTTAAGCCGGAACTAATAGAATATTTGAATGCAGATCTTAAATCACTTAAAGCAATTCGGGATCTATGGGCAGTGGTAGATTCAGATCCTAAAATAGAAACATTTATTCATGACCTGAAAACCGATAAAGAACTCAAAGGCAAAAAGATCATTATTTTCACCGAATCTAAGGAAACAGGCGATTATTTGTTTGAAAATCTGAACAGACATTTTCCAGATAAAGTCTTGTTCTATTCCAGCAATGGAGGTCTGTTATCTGACGGCAAAAAGCCAGTTCCCGTTGCAAGAGACTTGATAAAGGAAAATTACGATCCAACATGCAAAGTCCAAAACGATGAACTGCGCATCCTGATCAGTACGGATATACTCGCGGAAGGCATCAACCTGCACCGTTCCAACATTATCATCAATTACGATCTGCCGTGGAATCCGACAAAAGTGCTTCAAAGGGTGGGACGGGTAAACCGCGTCGGCACTGAACACAAAAACATCTACATTTTTAACTTCTTTCCTACTGACCAATCAGACAGGCATATTGGTCTTGAAAATAACATCAAAGCCAAGATCCAGGCGTTTCATGACACGCTGGGCGAAGATGCCAGATATCTTACAGAGGAAGAGATTGTATCATCTCATGAACTTTTTGGTGATAGCTTATATAAACGGCTTACAAGCAAAAAGACGTATCAGGGCGATGAGGAGGAGGAAGGGCGTTCTGAGCTGGAATATCTCAAGTTCATCCGGGATATCAGAGACGACCAGCCCGAACTTTTTCAAAAGATCAAATTGCTCCCTAAAAAGGCTCGCTCTGCCAAAGACAATGATGCAGAAACCGACCGATTGCTTACATTTTTTAGAAAGGGCAAATTGAAAAAGTTTTTTATTTCCGGTGGCAAAAGTTCCAGAGAGCTTACGTTTTTTGAGGCAGTGGATATTTTTAAATGTGAGCCTGACACACCACGACAGAAAATTCCAGAACAATACTACACGATGCTCGACAGAAACAAGACACGGTTTGATTTAATAACATCCGGCGATGTAATGGGGAGCAGAGAATCAAGAGGCAGGGGAGGACTTTCAAATGAACGTTATGTAATAATGCGTTTGAAGGCGAATGAATTTAGAAAATATCAGGGCTTTACCGATGACGACGAGGACTACGTCAGACTGGTTCTGAAAGGATACGAATACGGCGTGATTCCAAAGAACACCACTAAAGGAATCAAGAAAAAGATCGAAAAAGAGATCAATCCTCTCAAGGTTCTGGCAATACTGAAGAAAAGTATCCCCTATAATATCCTGAGCGTGGAAAGACCGGGCCAGCCGGTTGTATTATCAAAAAGAGAAGTTATTTTGTCTGAATATTTAGCCGGAGAACAGAAAAATAAATGAGGAGAATAATATTACATTGAGTTCTATTTACAAACAATAACGAAAATGAAAGGAGAAAATTTTATGCATAACACAGGCTTAAAAATAGCTGAAATTAACAAAGATTTAGCTTTTCTTCCCGAGAATAGATTAGATGAAGTCAAAAATTTCGTCACCTTTATTTTGTCTCAAAATAAGGATAAAAAAAGAAAAATTGTTCGGATGAGAGGCATCTGGAAAGGTAAGGGGTTTGAAGGTCTGGATATAGATAAAGAAATTAAGTCCGTCAGGCAGGAAATGTCTGAGTCCATCCTAAAAAGGGAAGTGTGATCTATGGAATATCTTGCAGATACAGTGACGGTTATTCGACATTTTTCCGAAACAGGAAAAATTGGGGAAAGGGTGCTTGAAGTCATCAACAGCAAAATACCTCAAAATCCCTATACTGACAAGTGATAAAAAATTTTCCAGTACAAACTTTATAGAAACTATATGGACTTGAGTTTTTAACCGGAGGGGGACGAACTTGGATAAAAGATCAGCAATCAGCTTGATTCGAGATACTTTAGAAAATCCTTTTGATAAAAGGAAATTTGCTTATCTTGTCAGCAACATGCTTGATCATATTGAGGCTGCGCCGTTTATCTACCGTGGCAATTTTATTCCGGATGCTTACAAACCATATATTCGCACCCTTGAACGCATTGGAAAATACGAAGATAGAGAAGGAAACAGAATTGATCTTTTGATTGTCCAGCTTAAAAAAGAGACTTCTCTTGAACGCGCCCGCACAATGCAGAGGAATTTTATAGCCTGGTATCTAAACGGAAGTCGTGGTGACATTTTAAAAGATGCTGCACTGGCCGCTTTTGTCTCGCCCGATACCGAAGACTGGAGATTTTCCCTTGTTAAAATGGATTATCGGCTGGATACCTCCGGCGAAAAAGTGAAGGTCAAAAAAGAACTTACCCCTGCCCGGCGCTGGTCGTTCCTTGTAGGCACCAATGAAAAAAGCCACACAGCACAAAGCCAGCTTGTCAGTATCCTGGCAAATGACAAACATGACCCGACCCTGAAAGAAATTGAACAAGCCTTTGATATTGAAACCGTCACCAAAGAATTTTTCCTCAAATACCGCGAGCTTTTCCTGCACACCAAGGAAGAACTGGATAAGATAGTAACTCAGGCTTCCAGCCTGAGGAATGAATTTGAAGCCAAAGGTGTTGATACTGTGAACTTTGCCAAAAAACTGCTGGGCCAGATTATATTCCTCTATTTTTTGCAGAAAAAAGGCTGGTTCGGCGTAGGCCGCGATGATGACTGGGGTACAGGCTCAAACCATTTTCTACGGGAACTGTTTGGGAAAACACATGGAGATTATAACAATTTCTTCAATGATATTCTGGAGCCGCTCTTTTATGACGCCTTACGTAATGACCGGAGCCATGACGATGGTTACTACAGCCGTTTTAACTGCAAAATACCTTTCCTGAACGGCGGTCTTTTTGATCCCATCGGCAATTACGACTGGGTGCATATTGATATAATTATTCCTGACAAGCTCTTTTCCAATAATGTAAAAACCAAAGAAGGTGATAAAGGAACAGGCATACTGGATGTGTTTGACCGCTACAATTTTACCGTTAAAGAGGACGAACCGCTTGAAAAGGAAGTGGCCATCGACCCGGAGCTTTTGGGGAAATCCTATGAAAAATTCAATGCCATCCGGCCTGGATAATTATGCTGAATTTAAAAAAACATTAAAAAGCGGTAAAAAAGGAGAAGAAAACAAATTCAACAAAAAGTTCGGTGTCTATTACACCCCCCCGTGAGATTGTCCACTATATGTGTCAGCAGAGTTTGATAAATTATCTTGATACAGCCGTTAACATTCATAAAAAATCAATCACCACAAAACCGGCTGTTCAAAAGAAAATATTTGGGCCTCAAAGTCCTGTGCAACAAACTCTTACTTCGGATTTATATAAGCCCATTATTCCTAAAAAAGATATTGAAAAGCTGATACACACTGGCGAACAGTTCGGCGAAAACGAGGCCATGGTACTCCGCAAAGGAGGGGAGACAAAAACCTATTCCCATCAACTGCCGGAAAGTATCCGAAAAAATGCAAAACTGATTGATGAAAAACTGGCGTATATCACGGTTTGCGATCCGGCAGTGGGCTCAGGCGCCTTTCCGGTAGCCATGATGAGCGAGATTGTAAAAGCCAGAAATGTGCTGTCCGTTTTTTTAAATGATAAAAATAGAAAAACCTATGACTTCAAGCGCCAATGCATTGAACACTCCCTTTACGGAGTGGATATAGATCCGGGCGCAGTGGAGATTGCCAAGCTCCGGCTGTGGCTCTCGCTGGTGGTGGATGAACAGGATATTAAAAATATCAAGCCGTTGCCTAATCTGGATTATAAGGTTGTATGCGGAAATTCACTGCTCGGCTATCCTTATAGGCCAAGAGGACTTAATAAAATAGAAATACTGAAAGAACGTTTTTTAAACGAAACAAGACCTAAAGACAAAATCAAATTACACGAGGAAATAGATGAGGCAATATATGGATTGTATGAGAATACGAAGAAAAGCCTTGGATATCAAGTATCAATGGATTTTAACATAAATTTCTCCGAGGTGTTTCACCGTAAAGGCGGGTTTGATATAGTAATTGCCAATCCGCCGTATGTTACCATTGCCTTAGGTAAAAAACAGAAGTTTTTTTCAGTTGATGAAGTTGCTTCCCTAAAACAAATTTTTAAGGATGTATATGAGTTTAAAGGAAATACTTTTTCCCTTTTCTTTGCAATGTCAATTGCTCTTCTAAACGGAAAAGGAGTATTGACATTTATTACACCGAATACGCTGCTATTAAATGCTACATTACAAAAGACAAGGAAATATATTCTAAACAATTGCAATATACAAAATCTAATCAGCATAACGGGCGGAGTGTTTGAGAGTGGTGAAACTGGGGGGGATTTGATCTCAATATTGAGTAAAGGCAATGATTATGAAAACATAGTAAAAACAAGCGAAATTAAGGATACAAGCGCTTTTAATTATAAACTAAAATTCAATTATATCGAAAAATATCTTTATAATGAGATTGAAGGGAATAAATTTTACTTAGATATATATTCTTTAAAATTAATGAAAGAGATCGCCAAGGACACACTACACTTAGGCGATATAGTTAAGTTTTATCAAGGAATAATCACAGGTGATAACAATAGATTTCTCTCCGATAAAAAAATTAGTAACAAACATTATAAGATATTGCGAGGTCGTGATATTCATAAATACTTCTATAATTTTGGGAGTACTTATGTTCTTTTTGATAAAAAATTATTATGGAGTAATACAAATGAAGAATTATTTCACGTTGAAGAGAAATTAATTAATCGTCAAACAAGTTCTGACCTTATTGCTGCTTATGATAATATGAAAATATTTACCCTTGATAGTACCCATATACAAATATTAAAGAATAAATGCTTTAATTTAAAGTATATCTTGGCATTGTTTAATTCTAAGCTATTAAATTTCTACTATCATCAATTAATTAGAGAAGAAGGTAGGGTTTTTGCACAGGTTAAAACAATAGTATTAAAAACGCTTCCAATTAAAGACATTCCTATTGAACAGCAGCAACCCTTTGTCTCGATTGTCGATAGAATCTTAACCATAACCGAACACAATGATTCTCTTAAAAATTTCCAAAAACAAGCCAAAGTAAATTTCCTTGAAGCAGAAATCGACCAGCTCGTTTATAAACTCTACGACCTCACCCCGGAAGAAATCAAAATCGTGGAAGGGAAAAATGAAAACGCTGATTGAGCAGATAAAAGCGCAGGACAGTTTTACGCAGTTCAACTCAATCACTGTCTGCGTGCATAGCACAGGCAGGCCGGGCAGGATTATATAGACACAAATGCTTTGCAATAACTTCGGGATTTTGGCGAATATATCTTTGAGCATTACCGGGAAAACGAAGATTTTTTTCAGACATGAAAAGCTGAAATCAAAAAGGGCACCCGGCGTACTATCGGATAGACTCAAGGAGTTTTCTGAGCAGAGGGAGCGGATGAACCGTGATTGTCCGCAACCTCCAAAGTAGACATATAGGAAAGCTAAGAAAGGATTTTTTCACTCATCTTTTATCCCGACCCAAACTGGAGGGCCAAGGCATGAAGCTCAAAAGTGTTCACATTAAAAATTATCGTTCCTGTAAAGACGTGCCTATCAAGATCGGTTCAATGCAGGCCCTTGTTGGGGCCTACAACGCCGGCAAATCATCAATAATCAGAGCGTTAGATTTCCTATTCAATCCCTCCACCACCAAAGTTGACAAAGAGACATTTTGGAATTGCGATGTTGAACTGCAGATATGGGTTGAGGCTCTTTTCGACGAATTGTCTGACGCTAAAAAAGAGAACGAAAAATTAAAGCCATTCCTTAGGCCGGACGACACTTTCCATATTGCACGATCAGCCACTTGGAAAATTGAGGAGCCAGGAGAAGAAGGTGCTCCCCCTGACGATGGCAAGCCCGTCATTAGCCAGCATTTCTGCAAGCCGATGCCTAAATATGATTGGCTCCAGGACGGTAAAATAAACGGGAAAAATATTGATGAGTGGTGGAAAGACAAAGACAACTTGAAGGTCGGGGATGCTAACTTTCTTGATTATGTCGGAGCGGCAAAACCCAAAGTGGTGGCCTGGAAAGAGAAGGCAAAGGGATTCATTGAGAACCATCTTTCATCTGATGACTTCATAGATGCCTGGAATGATAACCCTCAGGGCTATGCTGGTGTTCTGAAAGGGACTTTGCCTCATTTTATTTTTGTACCGGCGGTAAGAGACATCACTGATGAAGCCAAAGTCACAAAGACCAATCCTTTCGGCAAGCTCCTCTATGCAGTTTTGGAGAGTGTTACTGCTCAGCAAAAGGCCGAGCTGGAAACCACGTTAGAGGGTATTCAGAAGCGGCTTAACCGAATTGGTGGTGCTGACCGATTGGAAAGCATTGTGGAGACAGAAAGGAAGCTGAACGAGGTCTTGAAGGAGTACATGGCCTGTGATCTTGAGATTGAGTTTCAGGCCCCTTCAGTCGAGACGCTTCTAACCACGCCTCATCTGTTTGCGGATGATGGTTTCCGGAACATGGTTTCGAATAAAGGGCATGGACTTCAGCGGGCTATTATTTTTTCAATCTTGCGTTGTTATTCCGAGCTTGTGACCGGCACAGGCGATGAGAAAAAGAAGCCTATGATTTTTGCCGTTGAGGAACCTGAATTATATATGCATCCACAGGCTCAACGAAACATTCGAAGGGTCTTCAGGGGGATAGCTGACCATGGCGACCAAGTGATGTTTTCCACTCATTCTTCGTTGCTTTTGGATGTTGCTTATTTTGATGAGGTCATACGTGTCGAGTCGGTCCAAGAAAAAATTGATCAAAAAAACACGGTCAGGAGCGTGGTTTGGCAATTGCCTATGGAGGCTATGATCAAAGATCTGAAGGCCAGACATGGTATAGACGCTACGGATGATTCTATGCGGGAATTGTATTCTCATGCCTACCATCCTAACCGGAGCGAAGGTTTTTTTGCGAAAAGCATCATTCTTGTTGAAGGGGCGACGGAGCAGTACGCTTTGCCTATCTATGCTGAAACGGCTGGCCACTCATTAGACTCTTTGAATATAAGCGTGGTCGATTCCGGAGGAAAAGGAACTATGGACAGGCTCTACCGGATCTTCAATGAGTTGGGCATACCGTGCTTCATGCTTTTCGATTATGACAAAGGCAATGATACTAAGAATATTGTGGACAAATCGAAGGAACTGCTTGAACTGCTGGGCGAAGATACCGATCCTCCAGATAAAATATCAATTGGTGTTAACGTGGCTTGTTTTCCGAATAAATGGGAAACGGATCTTGCAGCCGAAATACCGGATGTTGAGAAACTGACAGCTAACGCAAGAAAGGCAATGGGGCTGCATAGTGATTCTGGGAAGCCTTTGATTGCGAGGTACGTCGCCAAGAAGCTTACATCCCAGGAACCGCCAATAATCCCTGATTCGATCCGTTCTATTCTTGAGAAAGCGGTTGTTGTGAAATGGGAAAAATGCTGTTTGTGTGAACTTCCGCAAGGAGGACAAGAATAGGCAAATAGGGGATGCATTAAACTTGCTACATAATGTATGTTCCAAGATCAAAATCGTGGGAGGAGATTAATTGCGAATTATGAATAAAGAGGAAAAGCCTAAAAACAAAAGGAAAAAATCCAAATGACAGAAACTCATGGATTCGGAGTTAACTGAACAGAAGAAAAACTCAAACGTGTAGAAAAATACCTGAAAGCTTATGCTACCATTATGAATAAGCAAAACTTTCGGTTTGCTTATATTGATGCCTTTGCCGGTAATAATGTCAAAAAACTCATCTATTGAATGGACAGAATCCACGTGGAATCCCATTACAGGCTGTTCTAAGATAAGCCAGGGATGTAAAAACTGATAGGACTTGCGGTACATCCTATAATCCTTCTGTCAAGCATAAGGTGTGCGTTTTCAATAAACGAATTTTATCCTGCAAACAGGGGATGTTAAGAAAAAAGATTTAATAAATGCTCCTTTTACGCAACTTCATCCGCAGGACATCAAGGGTGTTTTTAACCCAACTGAAATAGATGAAATTCTGGATATGACATATAAACTTGTAGCTTAGATTAAAAAGTGACTAAAGTTTGAAGTGAACTAAAATGGCATTACCGATAAACATAGACAATTTATTGACAGGCCAGATTGTTGAATGGGAACGGCTGGAATTCAAGGCCGGATAGAATCCTGAAAAGATACTGCATACTATCTGCGCTTTTTCCAATGATATTAACAATTGGGGAGGCGGGTACATAATTGTGGGAATTAAAGAGGAAAATGGAAGGCCTGCTTTGCCGCCAAAAGGGTTGATGCCTGAAAAAATAGACACCATTCAAAAAGAGCTGCTAAACCTGTGCAACTTTTTAAAGCCTAATATCTTTCCTGTTGTTGAACCTGTTATATTCAGGAAAAAATATATTCTGATTATCTGGGTGCCGGGCGGCCAAAACAGGCCGTATCAGGCACCAGTGTCTCTTGGTAAAAAAGACAATCAGTATGCTTATTATATCAGAAGATTCTCAAATACCGTAAAGGCAAGGACTGAAGAGCAGAAAGAACTGATTGCCCTTGCAGGAGCCATACCTTTTGATGACCGTATCCATCATTCTTCAGAAATTACCAGTCTGAAGCTGACGCTTATACAGGCATTTTTAAGCGAAGTCGGAAGCGAACTATACAAACAGTCTGCGGACATGCCTTTTGAGCAGCTTTGCAAACAGATGATGATTATTGAAGGCACAAGTGAATATATAAAACCGCGTAATGTGGGGTTGCTGTTTTTTAACGACCTGCCGCAGAAGTTAATTCCCCTGTCCCAGATTGAAGTGGTACAGTTCCCGGAAACGCCTGGAGATGATAGGCTTGATGAAAAAATATTTCAAGGCCCGATACACCAGCAGGTTCGTGATGTGCTGACCTATCTGAAAAATGTAATCTTAAAAGAGTATGTTCGGAAAGTGCCTGATCAGGCAGAGGCGATTCGATATTTCAATTATCCCTATGTTGCTCTTGAGGAAAGCATTGTCAATGCCATGTACCATAGAGGGTATGATATTAGGGAACCTGTAGAAATCAGAATTCATCCGGACAGGATAGAGATCCTGAGTTTTCCGGGACCTGACCGGTCAATCAAACAGTCTGATATTGCAAAAGGAAAACTTGTTGCCCGAAGATACCGCAACCGAAGGATCGGCGAGTTTTTCAAAGAACTGAAGATGACCGAAGGAAGATGTACCGGAATACCCAAAATAATCAGAGCCATGAAAGCAAACGGTTCGCCGCCACCGTTGTTTGAAACTGATGATGACAGAAGTTATTTTTTGACAACTTTAAAAATTCACCATCAATACATTAAACAACTAAAGGGGAATAAAGAAGCTTTTATCCAACCAAAGTCGCAGATAGAGTCGGGGGTAGATTCAGGGGTAGAGTCAGGGGTAGAGTCAGGGGTAGAGTCAGAGCCATTAAGGATACAGATATTGCATTTGTTGAAGAAAAAAGAGCATTCAAAAAAAGAAATGGCCATCTCTTTTGGCCATAAAAAAACCTATCGTCATCTTGATGAAACCGTTAGAAGTCTGGTTGAAGCTCAAATGATTGCCTATACAATCCCAAACAAACCTCAAAGTCGTCTGCAAGAATACCGACTGACAGATAAAGGAAGGAAATGGCTGGAAGCGCTATATAGAGTGAAAAATAAGTATCAAGGGGTCGCAACATAAGTACCGCGTTTACACTCTTGACAATAAAGGACGGGCGAAAGGGTAACAGTTCGGCCTTTTTTAAAAAAATGGCAAAAGTTCACCACGGAACAACACGGAGTTTCACTGAAAATTGCAAACAGAGACGTTCGCTAATGATGAGAAGAGTGTTTTGATAATTCAGTGTAATTCCGTGAAAATCCGTGGTGAACTATTACAAATAAGGAAATAATATATATGATCATTAAAGAAGCAATTGAGGTTCTTAAAATAGAGGCAGAGGGCATACTTGGATTGACAGAGAGAATTGACGACAATTTCTCCAAGATGGTGGAACTTATCTTCAATTCAAGCGGTCGTGTAATAATAGGTGGTATCGGCAAATCCGGAATAGTTGGCAGAAAGATCGTGGCCACACTTAACAGCACTGGTACAAGATCAATATTTTTACATCCTGTTGAAGCCATGCACGGAGATCTTGGCATGGTATGTCAGGATGATATATTTATTGCTCTTTCCTACAGCGGTGAAACCGATGAGCTTAATATCCTTTTATCAAGCATATGCAAGATAGGGTGCAAGGTTATAGCTTTTACAGGGAATATACATTCAACCCTGGCAAAACACAGTGATATAGTAATTAACGTTGGTGTCGAAAAAGAAGCATGCCCTTTAGGCCTTGCACCTACTGCCAGCACAACCGCCATGCTTGCAATGGGGGATGCGCTTGCTGTTGTTCTCATTAATAAAAAACATTTTAAACCCAGCGATTTCAAAAAAATTCATCCAGGAGGCATATTGGGCCGGCGGCTTTCAAGTAAAGTTAAAGATATCATGTTAACAGGAGAGGCTGTACCAAAAGTTTTCGCTGGAACAAGCATGGAAATCGCCATAGATGAAATCAATCGTCTTGAACTGGGAACAGCTCTTGTAATAACAAAAGATAAAATCCTTACAGGTATAATAACCGATGGTGATATAAGGCGTATTATTGCAAATAAAAAAAACATTTTTGAACTTGCAGTCGAAGATGTTATGACAAAAAATCCACGAACTGCCGGCCCTGATTCTCCGGCTTATGATGCACTTAATATAATGGAACAGTATCAGATAACTATCCTCCCAATAACTAATTCAATTGGAAAAATTGAGGGTATTTTGCATCTCCACGATATATTAGGTAAAGGTGATTTTAAATTTAATGGTAAGTAAAAAAATTGGCAACTGTGAACTGTGAACCGTAAACCGTGAACTGTAAACTTTTAAATTATTGAGGTTGATTATGGATTATAATTCCATCGACGCAGAAATAGAGACTTTAGGTGAGCCCAAAATATTATCACCGATTAGAAAATGTGGAAAAAGCGCAAAAAGTCAAAATTTCGTTTCCGATAATAACAAGGTATTAATAGACGTAAAACTTGAAAGGCTTATAAAGACAGTCAAGGCAGGGAAAATACCCACATCATTTGAAATGGCTGGTCCCAGAAGTAAAATATTTTTTGATCCCGGCAAACTAAGGTGTGCAATTGTAACATGTGGCGGGCTATGCCCTGGTCTTAATGATATAATTCGTTCAATAGTTTTGGAACTTCATTACAGTTATGGGGTCCGGAATATCTATGGTATAAGACACGGCCTCCAGGGTTTTATTTCAAAATACGACCACGAGATAATGGATCTTAAACCTGAATCAGTTGTCAATATACTTGAAATGGGTGGTTCAATCTTAGGGTCTTCAAGAGGAGCGCAGTCAATAGAGGAAATTGTCAATACCCTTAAGAAAATGAACATAGGCATCCTTTTTATGATCGGGGGCGATGGAACACTTATGGCTGCAACCAGGATAATAGATACTATAACAAAAATGGGCCTGAAAATAAGTGTCATTGGAATACCGAAAACAATAGATAATGATATTTATATGGTATCAAGAACTTTCGGCTTTGATACTGCTGTTGAAATGGCCACACAGGCTATCAGGGGAGCCCACAATGAAGCTACAGGATATCCAAACGGAATAGGACTTATAAAACTTATGGGAAGGTATTCCGGTTTTATAACGGCAACAAGCGCTCTCGCTCAACAAAATGTAAACTTTGTGCTGATACCGGAAGTCGATTTTGATCTTGAAGGGCCAAAAGGTTTTCTAAACGCGCTTGAAAAGCGCATCCATCTCAGAAAACATGCTGTAATACTGGTGGCTGAGGGAGCAGGCCAGAAGTTTTTTGAAATCGATAAAAATAATGAACGTGATGAATCAGGAAACATCAGGCTCAAGGATATAGGGCTGTTTTTAAAAGACAAAATAATATCTTATTTCAAATCCAGAAACATTAATCTATCACTTAAATATATTGATCCCAGTTATATGATAAGGAGTCTGCCGGCAAATGCCAATGACCATGTTTTTTGCAGCTTTCTGGGACGCGACGCTGTTCATGCCGGCATGGCAGGAAAAACGAGAGTTCTAATCGGCCACTGGAACAACTATTTTGTTCATATCCCAATGGGTGCCTCAGCCGGCAAGCGAAAAAAAATTGATCCAAACGGTAAATTGTGGCTAAGTGTGCTTCATGCAACAGGGCAAAGTTCATTTAAAAATGACTAACCGTTTACTGTTGTCAGTTTACGGTTTACGGTTTACGGTTTACGGTTTTTTAATGAACCATGCACCAACTGCAGCCTTTTAACCGTGAACTGTGAACCGACAACCGTTACTATTCCAGCTCAACAAATTTATTACCCTTAATTTTAAGAAGATAAAGATCTTTCTTAAGCTCCCCGTTATTATCAAATGAAGTAAGACCTGTCACCCCCTGAAAATTACTAAGTTTCATTAGCTCATTTTTTACTGCGCTTCTGAATCGGACATCCGGACGGCTGACTATCTGAAACAACATCATTGCGGTATCATAAGCTACAGCTTCTATAAAATCGGGCTTCTCCCTGAAAGTCTTCTCAAAAGTCCTAACAAAATCTCTCACCTTTTCTGAAGAGCTTTCTGCAAAAAAGATATCGGGCATTATGGCATTCTGTACATATTGGCGCGCCATTTTGATTAAAATGTCTGAATGCCATAGATTGGTACCAAAAAGATATACATTATCAACATCATAAAATGACAACTGAGGAATAATAAGTCCTGCTCTTTTCGGTGAGTCAGGAATAAATATAGCATCAAAATCAATAACAGGCTTTGGCTCATCATCCTCTATAAGTTCCTCATCCTCCACAGAGCCCTCTTCCTCTATGGGCTCATCAGCCTTATTTTCATCCTTAACTTCTTCAAATTCATCGCTTTTATCTTCGCCTTCAATCAGCTCGTCTGTATTTTTTAGATCCTCCGGCAATTCATAGTAAAGCCCCACAAGTTTCTTTATTGGATCAGCAAAATCAGCGCTGTCAATCTCGTACGATTCAACCCCGACTACTTTCCCGTCATAAGCCATAACTTCATCCCAGAAAAGATTCATAAACACTTTACCATAATTTTCATTAGGATAAAGGATTGCAAAATTTTTCAGCTCAAGCTCTTCAATTGCATAAGAAACAATTGTTTCAACCTGCATTTTGGGGGTAAAAAAATTTCTGAAAACATAATCTCCGGTATCAGCGATATTATCTTTCTGGGTTATAGCAACTATAGGGATCCCCCTGCTTTGTGCTTCTAAAGCCGCAGACTCAGCAGTAAAAATTGGTCCGATAATCGCTGCAACATGCTCTTCAAACAACTCATTTACTGCATTGACAGCAACATCCGGATCAGAACCTGTATCCTTTATTATTATTTTAACAGACTGCCGATCTCCCTGAGCACAAAATTGCCCAAGTGCAAGTTCAATTCCTCTCAATGCCTTGACGCCAAAATCTTTGTAATAACCGCTAAGAGGAAGCAAACAACCTATGGTATAGCGGCTGTAAACAGCCTTTGCGCTGAGTTCTTCTATAATCTTTTTCGCCCGCCCAACATAATTATGCTTAGGGAACCTGTCGACAAAGTAGGAAAGCATCATTGCAGCGTCATCATATTGCTCCTCTTCAGCCTTTTTAAGGCCGTACAGATACATAAGCATACCTGCAGGCGGTTTATATCCCATGTATTTTACAATGGACATAATATCTGTCTTATCAAGCTGTACGACTGTCTCCTTAAGTTTCGAAATAACTGTCTCTCTTTCCGGATCTTTTGACTTCTCAAATGCTAATGTATAAAAATGCAAAGCATCCAGCGGTGAACCGATTGCAATATAAGTATCACCCACAAGAACATACATTCTCAGAATGTGAATCCTGGATACAATTTTTTCCAGAACGCTGTCAGCTTCCCTTATTACTCTTTCGTATTTACCCTCATTATAAAATGTAACCAGCCCTTCAACTCTTGCATCAGGCACAAAAGAGCTGTCAGGATATTCAACAATCAAACGTTTATAGCTATCACGCGCTTCTGCATAATCTCCAAGCGCTGTATAAATTGCCCCTGTTTTTATGAGCGCAGCATCGGCAAGAGGTCTGTCAGGAAATCTGAAAAGATACTCATTATAAGCATTAAGGGATTCCTCGTATGATTCAGCCTGATACAATTTTTCTGCTTTTGAAAACAACTCATCCCCAGGGCCAGGCTTGACAGGAACAGGCAAAAAAATATCTTTTAACCCGCATGAGCATAAAAACAGGACTGCTATTAGAACAAAAATTAAATTTATTTTTCTCATAACTCAAAATTGACAGCTTCGAAAAAGGTAAATAGTTCAGCCACAAAGGCACTAAGACTCCAATAAAAGTTTATAAAAACTACGTAACTACTCAGGTGGATAGGCTGAAGACTGAAGACTGTTAGGAAAAAGCGCAGAAGCCATGTTTGGTGCAAGAATTAGATGTTTCCGCTAAAATACGGCAATCGTGCTCTTCTGACCCCTTCAGCCTTCAGTCTAAACAGCTTCAGCCGGACTACGTGAGTAGTCACAAAACTACATGAAATTTTACTATTGTCAAATAATTGTTGCAAGAATGATTTACACACTTGCAAGAATTACAATCAACTTAAAATTTAAATGGAAGTTGTCATTCATAACAATAAGGTGTATAGCTCGATGCAAAAAATACATAAAACACATCTGGAATAGCAACCTGTGCGGTTAGCCATTAGCTTTTAGCGTTTAGCCGTTAGCATTGAAACAGTTTTATCCAAAAACTAACAGCTAATGGCTAACCGCACAGGTTGAAATAGTTTGGCCAGAATATTTCATAAATAATACCGAAAGTTACGAGTGCCTAAAGTGAGCTAAAGTGCCTAAAATGCCTAAAGTTAAGGAATGCGCCTCCGGCGCTGTTAATTTTATATGAATTAATGGAGCGAAGCGACACCTTAACTTTAGGCACTTTAATATACTTTAGGCATTTTAGGCACTTATGACTAACTAATTCATTAAAACGGTAAAACCTTTTTATAGCGTTGCTACCAGAGGTAGTGGTTTAAAGCGATTAATCAAAGGAGTTTTTATGCCCAGACGTAACGACATCAATAAAATATTAATTATCGGTTCAGGTCCAATAATAATCGGCCAGGCATGCGAATTCGATTATTCGGGGACACAGGCCTGTAAGGCTTTGCGAAGCCTTGGCTACGAGATAGTACTGGTGAACTCGAATCCTGCGACTATAATGACAGACCCTGGAACGGCCGATGTAACTTATATAGAACCTCTCAACCTTAAAGTATTAACAGAGATTATTGAAACTGAACGTCCCGATGCTTTGTTGCCTAACCTGGGCGGCCAAACAGGACTTAATCTTTCATCCGAGCTGGCAAAAGCGGGCGTTCTTGAAAAATACGGCGTTAAAGTCATCGGAGTTAACATTGACGCCATTGAGCGCGGGGAAGACCGTACAGCATTTAAGGAAACCATGAATCGACTCGGGATTGAAATGCCGAAAAATCAGACTGTTAACAGCGTCGAGGATGCGGAAAAAGTTGCAGAAAAACTTGGTTACCCTGTTGTAATACGTCCGGCATACACCATGGGAGGAACAGGAGGCGGTCTTGTTTACAATGTTGAAGAACTTCGTACAATAGCCGCTCGCGGCATAGCTGCAAGTATGGCAAATCAGATTCTGGTCGAAGAATCCGTGCTGGGCTGGGAAGAACTTGAACTGGAAGTTGTACGTGATTCCAAAAATCAGATGATCACAGTGTGCTTCATAGAAAACGTTGATGCAATGGGTGTTCATACAGGGGATTCATTCTGCACAGCACCAATGATGACGATCTCTCCTGAACTTCAGAAACGTCTTCAGAAATACTCCTATGATATTGTTGAGGCAATAGAAGTCATCGGTGGTACCAATATTCAATTCGCACATAATCCCAAAACCGGAAAAGTTGCGGTTATAGAAATCAATCCCAGGACTTCCCGTTCGTCAGCGCTGGCCTCAAAGGCAACCGGCTTTCCGATTGCTCTTATTTCAGCGCTTCTGGCCGGAGGCCTTACTCTTGATGAAATTCCCTACTGGCGGGATGGAACTCTGGACAAATATACTCCATCCGGTGATTATGTTGTAGTTAAATTTGCCCGGTGGGCCTTTGAAAAATTTCCAGGTGTGGAAGATAAGCTCGGCACCCAGATGCGCGCAGTTGGTGAAGTAATGAGCATAGGAAAAAATTATAAGGAGGCTTTTCAGAAAGCTATACGTTCGCTGGAAATCAACCGGTATGGGCTTGGATTTGCCAAAGACTTCAACAATAAATCATTGGACGAATTAATGCATCTGCTGAACATTCCTACCAGTGAACGACACTTCATCCTGTACGAGGCGCTGCGCAAAGGCGCTGATATCCAGGCTCTTTATGAAAAAACTCACATAAAAGCCTGGTTTATCGAACAGATGAAAGAGTTGGTAGAACTTGAAGATAAAATTTTAGAACACAAAGGCCGAATGCTTCCGGATGATCTGTTTTTGCAGGCTAAAAAAGATGGATTTGCAGATAAGTATCTTGCCGGGCTTCTTGACATTCCCGAAAAGGATATCCGTGAAAAACGCATTTCATTGAATATAGTCGAGGCATGGGAACCTGTTCCGGTAAGTGGTGTCGAAGATGCAGCTTATTACTACTCTACCTATAACGCATCTGATAAAGTAAAAGTAAGCGACCGTAAGAAGATTATGGTTCTCGGCGGCGGGCCAAACCGAATTGGCCAGGGGATTGAATTTGACTATTGCTGCGTGCATACGGCTTTTGCCATCCGCGATGCAGGATATGAATCCATAATGGTCAACTGCAACCCTGAAACAGTCTCCACAGACTACGACACTTCGGATAAACTGTATTTTGAACCTCTTACAGTAGAAGACGTATTAAGTATTTACGAAAAGGAAAAGCCTGAAGGAGTAATTGTACAGTATGGAGGGCAAACACCGCTGAACATTGCAAACGATCTGGCTGAAGCTGGTGTAAAGATACTCGGCACATCTCCTGAAGCCATAGATCTTGCAGAAGACCGTGACCGCTTCTACAAAATGATGCGAAAGCTGGGGATTCCCAAGCCCAAATCCGGCATGGCTCATTCATTTGAAAAAGCTTTGGATATTGCAAAAGATATCGGTTATCCTCTTATAGTTCGACCTTCTTATGTTCTGGGCGGACGCGGAATGGAAGTTATACATGACGAAGAAATGCTCAAACATTATGTGGCGGCAGCCGTAGATATTTCACCTCAGCGGCCTATTTTAATTGACAAGTTCCTTGAAAATGCCATTGAAGCTGAAGCAGATGCAATTTCAGACGGAACTGACGCATTTGTTCCGGCTGTTATGGAACATATCGAGCTTGCAGGTGTGCATTCAGGTGACTCTGCCTGCGTAATCCCGCCCATCAGTATTCCTCCCAAACACATTGAAACTATCTGTGAATACACACGCAAAATCGCTATCGAGCTGAATGTCATCGGGCTTATGAATATCCAGTACGCTATCGCAAATGACACAGTTTACATTCTTGAGGCAAACCCAAGAGCGTCGCGGACCGTTCCAATAGTTTCAAAAGTCTGTAATATCTCCATGGCGCGGCTTGCCACACAGATCTTGCTGGGTAAAACAATCTCAGACCTCGGTCTTAAACAAAAACAGATCAAACATTTCGGAGTAAAAGAAGCGGTCTTCCCGTTCAACATGTTCCCGGAAGTAGATCCGCTTCTCGGCCCTGAGATGCGGTCAACAGGAGAAGTTCTGGGGCTGGCGGATTCCTTTGGCCTGGCATTCTTCAAATCACAGGAAGCAACACAGTCATCGCTGCCAATTGAAGGAACGGTTCTGTTTACCATTGCGGAAAAGGACAAGCCAGGTTCGCTGGAAGCTGCAAGGGTCTTCAAGGAGCTTGGATTTAACATACTGGCAACAAAAGGGACGCATCAATTCTTTACAGAACATGGAATAGATTCAAAACCTGTCCCAAAACTGGGATATGGCAGACCCAACCTTGTTGATGCAATTAAAAATAAAGAAATTCACCTGGTAATAAACACGCCGAGCGGGAAACAGAGCAAAACAGACAGTTCCTATATTCGTAAAGCAGCTATTAATTATAAAATCCTGAATATTACTACAATAGCCGCCGCTCTTGCTGCTGCAAGGGGAATTGCTGCTCGAAGGAAAGGACAGTCTAAAGTCAAGTCCCTGCAAAAATATCATGAAGATATTTTATAATAAAAGGCTATGAACGTCGAACATATTAAAAGATAAACGTCCAACATCGAACGTCGAATAAGGTATTCTGACAATTTATAAACCGGCGGAGCGAAGCGATTTCATTATTCGATGTTCAACGTTGGATGTTCGACGTTCAAAAAACGCTTTACTCTGCCGTTACTTGGTCACCGATGTCTTGGCACTTATCAGTTAACCGTCAACCGATAACCGTATTTAAACAACTTCCATGGTTGACGGCGGCTTCTCAGCAATATGATAAGTTACGCTGACAACACCCTGAAGTTCTTTTGTAATGCGGTCAGCAAGATAAAACAGGGTTTTGTAATCAACTCTCATTGGGGTAGCGGTACGCGCATCAGTACTTTCCCAGCATCTTATTTCAATCTGTCTGCCGAATGCTCTCATGCCGTTTCGCATACCAGTCACTCGATCCTTATGCAAAATAGCCATATTCTGAAATGAGTCCATATCCCCAAAGACCTCTTCCATAATAACGGTCGCGTGCCTGACGAGCTCAACATCTTCAGGCGTAACAGCGCCAATAACTCTTGCAGCAAGCGCAGGCCCTGGAAAAGGTGGTCTGTTAAAAATTACTTCAGGAAGTCCGAGGCCTTCAGCAACTTTTCTTACACCATCTTTACGAAGTTGTAATAATGGCTCAATTATTTTGTATCCGAATGTTTCCTGAGGATCAATGCCCAATTGTTCAAAGACATTATGCTGCCTCTTGATACCTGCAACCGTTTCATCAACATCGGTTAATATAGTCCCCTGAAGAAGATGCTTTGCTCCGCTTTCTTTAACAAGTCTCCCAAAAACTTCTTTATAAAAGGTCTGGGTAATGGCTTCTCTTTTTTTCTCAGGATCATCTATGTCTTTCAATGCTGCAAAAAATTCCTGCCTTGCATCAATTATTTCTACTTTAACGCCCATTTTGCTGAAGATAGAAACTACTTCTTGCGGCTCATCCTTTCTCATCAAACCATTATCTATAAAATAAGTTTTCAGTTTTTTATCCAGAGCCATATGTCCAAGCAGTGTAACAGTTGAAGAATCAACGCCGCCTGACAGGGCATTAATAGCTGTATCATTCCCGACGGCTTCAGATATCCCTGCCGCCTTATCTTTAATAAACTTTTCAACATCCAGTTCATTTGTCGTTATTTCCGTGATTGGCACTGTTTTTTCTCCTTATTCATTCATTGAGTTATAAGCCAAATTGTTGTATGAACTTAAAAATATTGTAACGGTTCTCGGTTTTTTTGTAATTTTTAGGATAATATTATGTTCCGAATAGGTTCCAGATGAGCTGTTAAATAGTAAAATTAGTTAATCTTTTCAAGGGACAATTATATAACTATCGAGAGTCTGATTACATGAAAGACTATTTTTTATACTTCCGGCAGCGGGAGTCGAACCTACTGCATAGCCCATAAATAAAGGGTTTGCTGGGAGTCTAATTAACATCTAATCAACGTACTTTAAGTTGTCGTTTATTTTAGAAAATAAAAATATCTAACCGATATTATAACCTTTTTATGAATTGTATGGGTTCGAGGTATATAGCAGAGATCTTTAACGTTGCGGTTCACTTGGCGCAGAGGATTCCACAAAACTGCCTAAATGCCAGAATGTGATTTACAAACACAAAAACTTTTTAAGCGGCACGGCTCCTGCGATCAGGTGAAATCGCCTTGTACGGCGGTTTTTGCCGATTTTTTTTGTCGATGGTGAGGGGTAAATAAATCTGCCCCCCTTTTTATCATAAGTGCTGGAGCTACTCACTACTTGCGGCAATTGCCATTCCGTACATCCCAACCAAGGAAGCTATTTAAGGATTCAATTTCGTGGGTCAACTCCTCGGGCTTCACACCAGCTTTCATCCCCGCTTTTTGAATCAGCTTTAATTTAACAGCATCGCGTGGATCCCGAGGGGGCATAAATCCATCAACGTCTTTTGAGAATACAAAACCTCCAAATTCCGAGTGGCGACGGCCAAGAACCCAGGCGGCCACCCCACGATTCCACGCTATATTTGACTCTATGGCTTTATTCCGCAGTGTTTCCTCAGATTCCATTTCATAAATTTCTGGCTCCACTCGTCGAGCTGTATATATCCCGGCCGGATCGGCTCTGTAATCAGCTAAAGCATTTTCACGGTCATGCAGGGCAGCATACAGGTGCTCAATTAAGCACCCCTGGTCTCTGCAAACGTCAACCCACGTTTTACTGGTATTCATCCGCCGCCTTGATAAGGGTAAAATTTTTTTTAGCCTAAACATAGTCATAAACATAATCGTACTCATAAGCATAAGCATAAACATAAACATATTACTGTTTAATAGTATAAACTCGGATGATAGACCTTTCAATGAAAAAACCGATAAAGATAGGACTGGAATGAAAATTATTGACATGAGCGAACAAAGTTGAAATTTAAGTAAACTTGATATGTCATACTTGGATGCAACAAATGGCAGCAAGGCAGATGTTGATAGTGGATGAACGAAATGCCTATACAGGGTGCCTCGCAGTCCAACAGAGTTCTCAAGTTCATTATGGTGACGTAAAGCCGCTACGGAGATATACCATACCTTTTTGGTAAACCAGCTTGGTCGCAAAATCTGATCCAGTAGGAATGATGTAACGGCCGTGGGAGCAAGTTGGGAGACTGGATCACCAGCCCTACGCCAAATAAGCAGTTCACCGAAATAACTCCTTACAACATTATTTCGTAAGACATCTCCGAAGGCAACATCCATTACCGAGTCAATCGCATATATATCCTCGTCTTCTGTACCTGCGTGTTTTCGCTCGGAATAATCAGCTGCTAAATACTCAAGGAACGACTTGTGGCCGAATCGAAAAGTACCATCCATCACGTCCTTGACTAATAGGCCGCAAGCCCTAACGTCATCCTGTAATCGACCAAGAAAATCGGTTGATTGCTCAATACGCCGTTTGATGGGCACATTCGGACTACTATCTATCGCATTTGATGAGAGTGAAATCGAATCAGGACAGGCCTTTGCTAATTTCTCAGTAACTTCATTCAAATCGGCAAGATGAATCTGATTAGTCTCTCCTGTTAGCATCATATGAACGCCAATACCAAGCATGAAATACCGTCGTTCAGCAGAGTTAAGAACCATGTAATTTTTAGGTTCGATTTCATGTGTGCCACACTTTTCGGTTTTGATTTCACGCCGCTGAAATTCCCGCGCTTTTTCTGTCTGCCGTTGCAGCGAGGCGTTTAAGAAGCGGTGCATAACTTCTGCGGGGGTCAGTTGGGCTGCTCGATATGAAAGATCGCCGTCACCCCAAAGCACTGACAAAACATGGAGTAGAGACGGCCGACTTGCGATATCCAGAAGGCGAGTGTTGACAGTAACGGCTTTCACGATGCCGTTACGCACATCTTCAGGTATACTCCGAAGTGCCATAGTGATTTCATCGAGATTAAATTTCTGAAGATACCAAGCTTCGCAGGTGAGTTTTCCGCTACCACCCATTTTTATACCAAGAGCGGCTTTCAGTTCATTGTCATCAAGGAAAAGATTCGGTCGACCCGTCAAAATCATTTTCGCTGTCGGATGATTGAAACTCCATAGAGTTTGAAAGTGTCGAAGTCGGTCATGCGGATTGCCTACGAGTGCCATCTCATCAAAACCGTCAAAGATAAGAAGCAGACGACCAGCTTCATGAAGAGCTTGAAGCCGCCTACTTTCTATGCCATATGCATGCCCCCACGTGGCGAGAAGCTCACCAGTAGTCATTGTTCCCGGACTCTTGCCACGTAGTTCTATGAAAATCGGGATTCGATTAAGTTTCTCAACCCCTTTCTCCAATAGTCTATGAGTAAGCATGAGCGCAGCAGTGCTTTTTCCCTGACCGTATTCACCGAGGATTGCGAGCTGTTTGTAGCTGGTATCTTTAAGCCAATCGTTGATAGCTCGTTCTATATCGCCATCAGCCGTTGTTGACGCATCATGGCAGAATCGTGGTTTCACATAGGTCTTATTTAAAGTAAGGGTGGAATCTGGAAGGGGTGTCGTTAAAACCCGTTCCCTTATTTTCTCCCTGTACTCGGCAAAGTCGATCAGACCATCCAGTAAATCGCTCTGCGAAATAACCTCAATCGACCGCCCATCAACACGCACCGACGGGATATTTGTTTTTGCCTGAACGCATAGAATTAGTTCTTCTGGAGAATTCTGCATCTTGGATACATATCTGACGAATCCTTCTAAAGCGGATTCGGCTGGCATATCAACGGAGCACTTGATAGCGACGCAGTGATTAAAGTCCTTATGGTGTGCGAGCCAAAAGTCGTGTTCCGTACGCCAACCACTGAACGTTAATGTGTTTCGTTTCATTTTCAGAAGGCTTTGTGATAGTTTTCGCCATGGAACCGAATCGACTGGTTGTGCGAGGTCAGGCAATAGAGGGCTTTCTGTAGGTGGTTTGAAAGCAGCAATCGACGGTTCCCTTGCCAAGATGCGGCGCAACTCAATAAGTGCTTCTTGCGTTAGTGCTCTGTCTCTCCCGGCTCGAATCGACAAAAACGTTTCCTTCGAAGTTTGTCCATCCCAACCCCGAAACATCAAATATGCAAGTGCATATATTCCAAACAAAGATATTACTATGAACGCAGACAATATGGGGCTTAGAGAGGTATTGAGAATTTCGCCTTCGCGCAAATAATGAATGACGGCGATTATCTGTTGCCATGGTGGAGCATTGCCGGCAATCGTTCCGGCCGCTGCGATAGTCAAAGTCACGCAGCTAGTAAAAATAAGGAAAGCGAATCGCTCTCGTGTGTAACTACGACGGCGAAACCAGACATAAATAGAAAGACCAATGAATGATAGACATGCGAAAAATGCCAAAATTGAAATGTAAGCAGAAAATATTGTCATCTCGGATTACCTTCATCTTGTGTAAAAATTGGTGTCAAAAATTGGTGTCAAAGCTTGAATTGTGAATTAAGTTTTTCAAATTGGTTTTTCACTTTTTTATCTTTATTCATCTTTTCTTTAAATGTTTTCACACAATGACTGATAGCAGAGTAACTCATATTAAAAAG
>Ga0255382_10004_pt1 | contig 26594 bp, 23 predicted proteins | sample ANMaggSeSYBR01H9_FD_182101 | JGI IMG/M metagenome (GOLD analysis project Ga0255382, IMG submission 182101) | Sediment cell enrichment communities from methane seep in Santa Monica Basin, California, United Staets - ANME aggregate JGI... | ecosystem: Environmental > Aquatic > Marine > Cold seeps >... | reverse complement strand
GCCTGGGCGTTGCGGAAGCCGTAACGGCTGCCGTCGATATATGCCTGTTCCCAGCAATCGTGAGCCGCCTTGAGCAGATCGTCAGGACACAGTTCCGGATCGATATCGCCCACGGCCTGGCGGTGAAGGTTGATAACATCGAGCATTGGCTCGCGATTGAGTTCGAATCCGTCAAACGGACTCGACGAGCGGGCCAGTTCGGCACTAACAGTATAAGCGGTACCGGTCATAACGGAGGTAATCGCCCCGGCCAGTGCGCGGGCCTCATCGCTGTCGTACGGCAGTCCAAGCGACATAACCAGCGAACCAAGATTCGCATAGCCCAGCCCAAGAGGACGAAACTCGTGTGAATTACGGGTGATTTTCTCGTCGGGATAACTGCCGTGATCAACCAGCAACTCCTGAGCGATAATCAAAATGCGTATTGCCTTCTGGAAACAGGGTCTTAAGGCACTGGCTATCTATCGCGACGGCTCCAAACGGTCGCAGCCGCTCTCGACCACAAAGAACAGCGACGCTGAAAAAGCCGACAGTGTCGCTCAAACCGAAAGTAATGATTCCGCAAAGGCTGTTGCGGATAACAATGGGACAATCGAACGCCGGCCACAGCGCATCCGTCTGCCCCAGACGAGGCGCAGCATTACCCATAAATTTGACGTGGCCGGTCACGAAGGTTACCTGACGGTGGGCTTGTATGAGGACGGAACCCCGGGTGAGTTATTTATCACCATGGCCAAGGAGGGCAGCACCGTCGGGGGCCTGATGGACGCTTTCGGCACATGCATCTCGATGGCGCTGCAGTACGGCGTGCCGCTGGAGACGCTGGTCGATAAGTTCAGCCACGCCCGGTTCGAGCCGTCCGGTATGTCCAGCAACCGCGACATCCCAATTGCCAAGAGCCTTATAGATTATATCGCACGCTGGCTGGGTATGACCTTCCTGCCCGGCTACCGCGAGGCCAATGCCCCCAAACGCGGCGGCGCCAAACCGGAGCCTGTCAAACCGCTCTGGCCGAAAAACGGCAATGCAGACCAGAACACAAACACAAAAACCAACAAAAAGGAAAAACTTGGACATATCAGCAACCGCATTGGTGAACTTATTGACATAGTCCAGCAATCCGGCCCGGAAACCGACTCTCAAACCGAAAACCGCGGCCAGCAGATACAGACCTTTAACCGGCAGTTCACCCATTTTCAGTCCGACGCACCTGTCTGCGACGTCTGCGGCTCTATCACCGTCCGTAACGGCAACTGCTATCGTTGCCACAACTGCGGCGCCTCCCACGGATGTAGCTGATTTAACAGGAATTCTTTAACCAGTTTTATTAAATTATTTGTATTGAAACACTAAACAAGTTGCAGATAAGTGATTGTGAGTATGGATTTAAGCATTTTCATTATTCGGTTGTCCTTTTTAGCATTACCAGGTTTGTTAGCGAGTAAATTGTATCGAAAATTAAGGGGAAAAACAGAAAAGAAACACTGGGAAGATTTTTTTGAAATTTTACTTTTCTCTCTACTCAGTTATCTTTTGTTGGCATTTTTGGTAGGTTGTTACAATGCTTTGTTCCACCACTCTGATCATACCTCATTTTGGCCGATAATTCATGCCTTTAGTAGTTTTATCAACGAACAAGAACCTATTAATTGGTCGGAAATAGTAGGTGCATCATTTTTAGGAATTCTTTTAGCAACATTTGCGTCATACACGCACAAATATAGTATAATTCCAATATGTTTTAGATATATCCGCGCATCTAACCGAACTGGAGATGAGGATCTTTGGTATTACTTCATGAATAGTCCGGATACTATTACATGGCTTTACATTAGAGATCATAAGTTAAATTTGACATACTTTGGCTGTGTGCAAGTGTACTCAGAATTAGAGGAAGAACGAGAATTGATTTTGGGCGATGTAACCGTTTATGACAACAATGGTAGCAGGCTCTATGATACACCAGTAATTTATATTTCTCGCAAGAGAGATGATCTTACCATAGAGTTTCCACATATAATGACTAATCAACAAATGCAAGAATTTCCGGAGACACAAAATGACCAGTAATAAAAACAATATGAACACAGTAAAAATAAATACTATTAAAATTCAGGAAGGGATGATTAAAGGTGGCGGCGTGAAACCGAAACCAACTCAACCTAAACCAGAAAATATTTCACCCCCTCCACAGAAGAAAAAATAAAAACACCGACAAGTAACGTGAAAGATTATCATATAAACATATTTTATAGTGAATTGGACAGCGGATACATTGCCGACATCCCCGACTTGGCACACTGCTCCGCTTTCGGGGATACTCCCGAGGATGCCCTCAAAGAGGTCCAAATCGCCAAACAGGCCTGGATCAGTACCGCCAAAGCCGAGGGAAAACCCATCCCACGCCCGAAATACCGCCCTGCCATCTATCAATTCGCTTCCTGAATATAGTATTGATCCGCCAAAAGTACCGAATGACCATAAAAATATACGATCCCAGCCTGATATCACGGTCGAGTTGAACTTTTGACGCTGGCGTCAGTATTTACCAACTTTTTCGAAGTTGAACCGGTTTTTCTATTCACTTATTGGCTGAATTCCTTTACAATGCCACAACTGTTGGTTTTTGTGTGTCGGGCCACCGGTTAATGAACAGGGATTGGATATCCGCTCAAACCGGGCGATTTCGGGTGAAAATGGATTAATATCCAGAATGGACCTGTACGAAAGGATAAAGAATGGAATCAACAAACCTGATTCAGATAGGTGAAAGCGTTCACGCCAGCATCCCCAGACCGCATGCGGCTATGAAGGAGCTGTTGGCGGCGGGCGCCGGATCCCTCGAAACCGCCAGTGAGCCGCTTGATTTCATTATCTCGCTTATCAATGACCAGATCGAGCATCGTGCCGATTACCTTGAGGTCAATGTCGATGCCTTTGGCGAGGACGATCAACAGATAGCGGTCGAGATGATGCGGGATTACTCGCGGTTGATAAGGAAACACAGCAATAATGTGCCTATCTGCATTGACAGCAGTAATGACGATGTGCTTAAGGCGGGCCTGGAGGCGTGGTACGAAGATGCGTCCGCAGATATCATTGTGCCTATGTTGAATTCGGTCAAGACCTATACAATGGACAATATCCTGCCACTGCGCGAAAAATATCCTTTTAAGGTTATCGCTTTGCTGGTGGGCGAGCAGGACTCTGCCGCCGAGGGTATTGAGGGGGCGGACAAGCTGCACGAGATGGCACGGCGGATATTTGACGCCGCGACCGGCACCTACGGATTTCAACCGGACGACTTGTTCTTCGACACCACGGTCTTCCCTTTGGCAATTGATATGCCTATGATGCCCGGAACCTGCGGTTATACCTACCGCGCCTTCGAGACTATTCGTATGATTATGAACGATCCGGATATGAAGGGTGTTCATACCTCTCTGGGCGTCTCCAACTGCGTCAAGGACCTGCCCGGCCGCAAGATAGGTGTCTGTCGGGCATATCTCGCCAAGGCTGTCGAGTATGGTCTTGACACGGCCATTGTTAATGTTATGCACGATTACGGCCTGAAACCGACAGCCTCGGACCTTATGGAACTGGTGGAGGCATTCGCCCGCCAGGACGGCTCATCCGAGACCAGCCAAAAGGCCATGGAACTTATGGGCCTGTTCTGCCAGGCCTGTCGAAAATCGAAATAGTCCTGTATCGCAGGCGTCCCGCCTGCAAGTTTTGTAGGATGGGGCTTTGCCCCCCGCGTTTATCTGCAGCGCGACATAATGCCGTCCCTTAAAAACAAACGTGAAACGTAATTGATTATGACCGAAGAAACCGAAAAGAAAGTTTATGAAGGCCTGTTGGAACTCACCGACAGAAGACATGGCTTTCTGCGTACGCTGGCGTTTAATGTACCAATCAAACCTTCCGATCCGTTCATCCATCGAGACTTGGTGAACAGGTATGCTTTGCGCGACGGGATGGTCGTAAAGGCGCATGCGAAGAAGGTCCGCGGTCGTGGTAAAACCGGCCCTGATATTACGGAAATTATTGCCCTGAACGACAATATCCCTGATGAATATCTGGACGTAACCAAATTTGAGGACTTTGTCGTCATCGACCCCGATGAAATGATCCATCTGGAGACCGGACCCAAACCACTGGGAACACGGGTAATAGACTTACTGACGCCGATTGGCAAGGGCCAGCGAGGGTTGATCGTGGCTCCGCCCCGGACCGGCAAAACCATTCTGCTGCAGCAGATCGCACAGGGCATCCACGTCAACCATCCGGACATCCATGTTATAATGCTGCTTGTCGACGAACGGCCGGAAGAAGTTACAGACATACGTCGAAGCGTTCCCAGCAGTGAGGTATTCGCTTCTTCTAACGACAAGACTATCCAGAGTCACGTCCGCGTCGCCCATCTGGCCATTGACAGAGCCAAACGCCAGGTTGAGTTCGGCCGGGATGTGGTGATATTGCTGGACTCGGTTACACGGCTGGGTCGTGCTTTTAATGCCTGGGTCACTTCCAGCGGTCGTACTATGAGCGGCGGGGTCGATATTCGGGCTTTGCAACTGCCGAAACAGATTTTCGGCAGCGCCCGTAATGTCGAGCACGGCGGATCCCTGACAATCCTCGCCACTGCGCTGATTGATACCGGCAGCCGTATGGACGAAGTTATCTTTCAGGAATTCAAGGGTACCGGCAATATGGAACTGGTATTGGACAGACAACTGGCCAACAGACGAGTCTGGCCAGCCATCAATATCTCTGAATCCGGAACCCGCAAGGAGGAACGACTGATTGATGCAAAATCACTGGCAAAGATTGTACGCCTTCGCCGTCACCTGGACTCACTGAACGTCGGCCAGGATGTTACCACCCTTATCAGAACACTTGAAAAACATTCATCCAACAAAAAATTCCTGGCCGCCATGCCTTAAAACCTGTACCGCAGGCGTCTCGCCTGCAAGTCTTGTAGGGTAGGGTCTTACCCCACGCGTCTTTCTATTATGCGTCATTTCTCTTTTCTTCTCTTCTTCCATTTTTCATTGTTTATTTTATATTTTATATTGCCTTATTGTTCGATAGTACCGTTTATAGCCTGAATATCTTCTTCGTCCAGAACCAACTCGCCCGCCGCCGCGTTTTCGACAGCTTGCTCTTGTGTCCGGGCGCCGCAGAGCACGTGCGTAACGCCGGGTCTTGAAAACGTCCAGGCGATTACCAGTTGACTGATAGTGGCGTTATGTTTCATGGCGATGGGTACGAACTCGTTCAGCATCGCCGCGACCTTCTGCCGACTTTCGATACTGAAACATGGGTTGCCTCTGCGAAGGTCTCCTTCCTTGAACTGCCGGTCGGGTGTTATCTTACCGGTTAGCAGACCATGGACCAGCGGCGAATAAGCCAGCACGGAAATATTATTTTCCCGGCAGTACGCCATAGTGCCGTCCTGTTCCATACGAAGGTTGAGCATACTGAATCTTTCCTGGTCCGTATCGATATTGCCGTAAGCCTTGAGTTGCTCTATGTTGGTATTGGAAACGCCGATGGCCCGAATCTTGCCCTGTTCTTTCAGTTTCAGCAGGGCGGCTATGGTATCTTCTATCGGCGTAGTGGATTCCTGCCAGTGCGTCTGATAAAGGTCGATGTGGTCCGTGCCCAGCCGCTTTAAGCTCCGTTCGATTTCCTCCTTAATGGAATCGGGATGCAGATATTTATAGACCTTGTACTTTGACGGCTCCAGAGAGATACCCTGCTCAGTACCATGAAAGTAAAAATCGCCTTTTTCCAGGTCCCATCGGAGTCCGCATTTGGTGGCCAGTACAACTTTATCCCGGCGACCGCTGACAGCCCGGCCGACAATTTCTTCCGAGCGACCGTAACCGTAGATTGCCGCCGTATCGATAAAATTCACGCCGTTATCCAGACTGGCTTGAATAGTTTTGACGGCGTCTTCTTCTTCCGTACCGCCCCACATCCAGCCGCCAATGGCCCATGCGCCCAGGGCCACTACCGATGCCTCAATTCCCGAATCACCAAGTTTCCTGTATTCCATATTTCTCCTATTAGGCCCGAAGGGCCGAAAGAGCGCATAGCCGGGGGCGTAAGCCCCCGGAAAAAGATTCACCATCTTTTTTTAGCCCCGACGGGTGGCAGCGTCTGTCTTCAGACAGGCGATGGCGACTTTCTATTATTCGCTATTGATTCCTCATTCTGGTTTCTTAATTTCTTCTTATTCGATGTTCGATGTTGAATGTTCGATGTTTAACTCTTTAATCTTCAAAATACCCGCCCTTCTCGAAATATTCCAGCGATTCTTCGATAGTGCTGAAGACTTTTGTAGCGGTTTCCGTTACAAACGGTGAGGGCTGTGCCTTTGGCCGCCAGATGACAAACACTTCGCGGGTGGCTTCGTAGGCATGCTGCAGTTCGCGTTCGACCCCGCTGGACAGTCCTGGTTTGCCTTCGGGCAACTCCGGGATATAACTGATAATCATATCGGCCTGATCTATCAGCATAAAATCACGCGCATAAATCTGGGCGTGGATGTCGCCGGCCACCCGCATTACCTCTGTTACGTCAAAACGCATTGGTTCGCCGAGCACTTCCACCTCCATTACCTTTTGGCCTTCTTCTAAGGCGCCCACCGCTTCCAGGTAGAGTTGCTGTTCTTCCAGGTCGGACGGGTCGAAGATGGCAAAGTGCTCTCCCATCAACTGCCGGAAACACTTTATTTCCTTTTGAACCTCGCCCATCTCGGTTACATGCGTCATTGGAAAACTCAGATAGGCCTTACGCATCCGGGGCTGAAATATCAGACGGCACAGGGTCAGGGCGGTGGAGTTATCCCGGCCGAGCGCCAGGGCGTAAAATTTTGCCGACGGCTCGGATCTCCGCAGACTGCACCCCATCATCATCATCTCCGTAGCCAGTGTTTCCTCTTCACGCCAGACGAGCAGGTCTTTGAGCGAATGATCGACATTATGTTCCAGCAGACGGCAGTGCAGGGCATCCACATTATCCATCAGGCAGATATACAGGTCGGCGTCGAACTGGGCCAACTGGTCGAAATCGAAGGCTGGGAAAAGACCGTGCTTCCAGCGAAACGTCGCGTGAGTATTGACCACAAGGTTTTTTCGGTTCTGGGCCATGGCCAGAATATCTTTGAAGACGCTTCGTCGCAGTTGATGCAGCCGTGCCAGCGGCAGATCGAGAATCCGGCCCGGCGCCACATCCGGCGCCTCGGCATACATACGTTCGCCCACATGGCAAACGGTCATTTCATCTCCACCCTGCTCGGCCAACCGTTCTACACACTCCAGAAAATTCGCCTTGTTTAATCCGACGGTTCCGGTAATAATTATTCTCATACGAACATTATGAACATAAGTGAACTTTTTTCCAGTATGAAATATAAATAGCCCACGCTGTACCGCGGGCGTCTCGCCTGCAAATCTTGTAGGGTGGGGCTTTGACCCACGCGTTTTTCGAAATAAACAAATGAAATTGACAGGTTTGAAATTTTTACTGGAGTTTATCAAAGACAAGAAAACCGTCGGAGCTGTCGCGCCCAGTTCTCCCGCCCTGGCCCGCGAAATTGTCTCACACGGCAATCTCTCTGACGCTTTTGTCGTTGTCGAGTACGGCCCCGGCACCGGCTCTTTCACTGCCGAAATCCTGTCCCGGCTAAACGATGGTGCCTGTTTCCTGACCATCGAACAAAACCAAACCCTCGCCGCGCACCTCAAAAAGCGATTCCCCAACTTGCGACTATTTGTGGACTCCGTCGAAAACGTACCCCGAATCATCGAATCCATCGGCCATACCGAGGTGGACTGCATCATCAGCGGCCTGCCCTGGGCCTCGTTCAGCCCCGACTTGCAGGACAGATTACTGCGACCAACCCTTTCTGTATTACGACCGGGCGGGACATTCTGTACTTTTACTTATGTTCAAAGTCCGCTGTTGCCGTCCGGTAAGCGGTTCCGTAAAAAACTCCGAAAACATTTTTCCGAGGTGTTCACTTCATCGATCGTCTGGTGGAATCTGCCGCCTGCCTTTGTCTATCAATGTATTAAGTAGCAACCACAACCCTTATCGGTGGGTGGCATGCCTTTGCCGGCATAGCCGGGATAGGCATGTATGCAATCCCACATGCTTATGTTGTGCCACGTTGGGGTGGCAGCCACCGAGTCTTTGAGGTGGATGGTTCAAACGCCGGCTGCCACCTTTCTGCGTACAGACCGTGTCGCAATTAAACAGAAACACCCTCCGTGCAAGTCTGGTAACCATTGATTTGCATTGTAACATATCAATCGGTAAAATAAACCGGTTTCTGTATTGATTGTGACACAGCATTGATAGTGGGGGCTGTTAAAGAAATCCTTCGGAGGGATAAATGCCGTTATTTCGGTCTGGATAATTTGGATACGTCTTCGTTGGCTGATACCGAATCGACATGACCATCTACAAACACTGCGTTGCCACGGCCCTTATTGATGTCTCCGCCCGGCGGGTTATGGTATGTTGCCACGCATTCCGAGACATATTCGCCGAATATATATGCCGGAGAGCGAATAAAAAGAGCTGTATTATTAAGTACCGTATAGCTTTTTCCCTCTATCGTCCACATATTCTCCTCAGCAAACCAAAAGACCGTTGCGGGTCGTCTGACGTGAGAGATTTTCAGAACCGCGTCTTTCCTTGATCGGCCCAGTTGGGCGTTCATACTATAACTGTATTGAGGTTCAATCGGTATGTCAGGATGCTCATAATGATATGGATGGGCCGGGCCATATTTCTCGGCGAGATTATTAAAGGTAGGGCATAAATGGACATCCCTGTTATTCAGATAAGGCCATAACGAGCCGGCGTTTTCCGGCCTGTTAATCGTGTTGTTTTTCTCATCGTGCCATTGGCAGGAGCCTGTGATACTCACGTCATAAAGCCATTTATGAGGGTTGGGAAAATAGTCGTTGTTTTCAGCCGTATAGGTGCTTCCGGCAATGCCGTACTGATGCAGATTGGACTGACAAAACGCAAACTTCGCCTGGAGCCGGGCCTGATTTAAGGCCGGCAGCAATAACGCGGTCAGTATGCCGATTATGCAAATAACGACAATCAACTCAATAATTGTTAAGGCGTTTCTATGACACACGACATCAAGCCTGCCAATAGTAACAAAGCAAAAAAAAAAACGCGGATAAACGCAAAGCATAAAACACCATCGCCTGTCCTGCGGACAGACGTTGCCACCCGTCGTCGCTGAGTTCCATGCCGAGGATTATATAGAAGCACCTCTCCGCCTTCGGCGGAAAGGTGGCACCTAGTTGGAATACCATGCATAAGCTATGCGTAAAGCATGCCACCCGATGAGCCATCCACCTCGAAGACTCGGTGGCTGCCACCCGTCGCATGGGAACAGTAATTCTTTCAATTGATCAAAGACGGTTCGGTTCCTTTGAAGTGTTTGTCGGCGAAGTCCATATATCGCTGCCAGTCGTATTCGGTCAGGGCGTGTTTGCCGGTGCGGATATGATAGCCGATTCTGCCCTTTTGGACAGGACTGTCCAGCGCGGGCATATTCTCGACTTCCAGCCCCTTAAGCCCAAACAGATGATAAACCGGCTCAGCGTTTTTGCACGAAAGAAACTCACCTCGCTGGTCGCAATAGAGGTCCGTATCGGCACTGGCCGCATAGACAGGCCGCGGCGCCATAAGCGAAATCAGAAAATGCTGATCAACCGGCAACAGGGTTTCTTTGTCGTTGAATTTTTTGAAATTATCGCAGAACCAATGAGGAAAGGTGGTATTAATCTGCCTGACGGTCTCGCTGAAGCACCTCCGCGACAAGGATGCGCCGCCACAGCCGGAGTTGTTGGAAATCACCAATGCGAACCGTTCGTCCTGTGCCCCGGCCCAAAGGGCCGTCTTACCCAAACGTGAGTGCCCCAGTACAGCGATATGTTTGTGGTTAATATCCTTGTCACTCTCAAAGTAATCCATAGCCCGGCTTAGTCCCCAGGCCCACGCACCGATGGTTGCCCATGCATCCGGCGCACGTTTGCCGTCTATCAGCTTATCAAATACGGGATGTATGCCGTTTTGGAAACCGTCGTGGACATCAGAGTCAAGGTCACCACAGTATATTGTTGCCAAGCCATAGCCTCTCTTAAGAATCTTCTCCACCGGGAAGCGGGCGGAATTGCTGCCGCGGGACTCGTCCGTGGCTCGGTGATTGACAACTCCCCGACCTTGATTACGCATCCAACTGCTCGACAGTTTTATACCCGTGTCTGGATGGATGGCATGATTGCCGTAGAAATTCAAGAGAACGAAAGTCGGTACAGGCCCTTTGGCGGCGGGCAGATAGATGAGGATGTCCATACTCGGCCCTTTCTTGCTGCCGGTAAAGTTCACCGTTACCTGCTTGCGAACGGCCAGTCTGTTCAGGGCTTTGTGGTCCAGATCGAAGACCTTGAAAGTCATCCCTTTCGGCCGGTTAATCGGCGCTCTGCCATAGACATATTTACGGAAAAGTTCAAGAATTTCTGGTCGGCGCTTCGTTCGCCACATTTTAGCACTCACGACCTTTGTCCTGTTTGCCATAATTAGTGGGTTCGGCAGCGTATATTTCGGCACCATCCGCTCGTAGTAGATTCTCTCAGGGCGTCGTCGGGTCGCGTCGGCGGAAAATTCGCGACTGGCCTGCCAACTCTTTTGGGGTTTAGTTTCCTGAGTCTGCGCCAAGGCAGAAATAATAGTAGTAAGGCTCAAAAACATCAGGCAAGCCGTTAGAATGAGTAAATTTTTAGCGTTCATCGCAAAAGCTCCTTTTCGAATACATTATCATCTGTAACCCAGGGCTACTGCCAGTGAACGGTTACTCCTATTTTATACGCCAGGGTATGGTAAATAAGTCGGCCTCTGCGCCATATACCTGCGAAATCTGCAGGCCGTTGGCTTGAGACGTATAAAAGATTCGGCCGTTGGAAACTACCGCACCCATGCATTCCCGCGCATCTACGCACGGGCCGGAAGACACCAGTTTATTACCGTCTGTTGTGTCGATTATGTCCATATTGGTTCCAATAACATAAGGCTCCGAGAAGGAGAAGCGGGTGCAGGCATATTGTCGATCGAAACCGGACAGGATTTTTCCGGTATCCTTGTCTATCAGATAACTGGGCTTACCCGTGGAAGCGTGTATAAAGAGGAGTTTGTCACCTATCGTAACCACATTCACGGCCTTGGCGACCGGCTCTGACTGCCAGATTAACGAGCCGTCCCTGGCGTCCAGACACCACACATAGCGATTATCTGTTTGTTCGTTGGGTTGATTATATCCGCCGAGGTACAGGCGACCGTCTTTCCCGGAAATAGAGCAGCCGGCGGTAACGTAATACCGGCTCGTCTGCCACAGGACCTGACCGGTATCGGGGTTTATTGCGGCGGTAAGGCCTTTTGCCTTGGGAATACCTTTTTTTGTTTTTGCTGCATAGCCGAAAAAAGTGGAGTAATAAAGCGTGTTACCCATTAAAGACAATCCGGAATCATTACCGCCGGAGCCAAATTCGGAAAAGTCCTTTGCCCAAACCACCTTTCCCGTTTCCATATCCCACGCTCGGATCAGTGGTTTATTATCCGGCGGGTAATACGGGTTATTGTGGCTGTAAATCCAACTCATTATCTCATCATCTTGTGGCGATTTTACGGGCTTGCCCTTGTGAACGTAAGCCTTTTCCGTGCCCTGGGCGGCGTATCGGCCCGCGCCAAAGGAATAAATAGCGAGATTTTTGTGAATAACAGGAGGCGCCTGCCTGCTCCAGCTTGGCGAACCGGCGAAAGGCGCTTCCCAAAGTAACTTTCCGGTAGCCGCGTCGAGGCAACGCATAATAGACTTTTTCATCCCCGCCTGCGGGACTAACAGCCGCCCTTTATAGTAAATTGGAGCTGTAAAGGAAACATGTACTCCGGGCCAATACCGCCGCCACAACAACCGTCCCGTCTCCTGCTCGACAGCGAATATTTGTCCTTCAGCGGTATGGGTGTACATCCGGCCGCCGCCGCAAACGGGAATGTGCTTGAAAGTACCCTCGTATCGGCGAATCCATTTGACTTTGAACGGCGGCCGTGCCCCCTGATCGTTAGCGTTCGTACAGGCCATATTGCCGAAGTTGGTGAACCAGTCATATTCGGCATCGGCCAATTTGCCGGTGAGTGGGCTGCGAATCCCGCACAATTGCAGGTCTTTTTGTGGCAGGTTTTTTTGCGGCAGTGATGCCTTTCCTTCCGGGCCAAGGACATACAGATAACCATCCTCACAGCCGAAATATATTTTTCCGTCGCACACGGCAACAGGAGCGATAATCGCCTTTCCGAAGGGGGTCTTGAACGACCACACATCACCACCGCCGCGCAGAGGTACTATGTAAAGGCAGCCGTCCAGGCCGCCATAGATTCCCTTGTCGCGTAGTAGAATCGGCGGAGTTATAGATGGATAGCCGCCCAGATATTTAGTCTGCTCGCCGGGAGAATGACGGCAAAAACCAAAACCCGTTTCCGGACTGCACCGGTACACGTCCCGACCACGCGGACTCACCGAACTGAAACTCAGCAGCCGGGGCATATTAATCGCTGTCTGCGTACCGGGTACAAAGTCTGTTTCCGCCTTGCCGCCGCGAAGCCGGATTATCTCTACTCGGCCCGTATTGTCCCGCCGATGCCATTGCCGATAGATTGCACCGTCTTGTCCTACGCTCAGCCCAAGGGTGGCGGGAGATTCCGAGCCGGCATACGCGGGAACGGTTCCCATTCCCAGCAGCTTTGCGCTACTGCCAATATCCTTCAGGCAAACAGCCGAACCGCCGGCGGGAATAACTATCATACGTTTATGGACAGCCAGGTCCTGCGAACAGCAGAACTGATCGCGCCATGTTACCCGATTGCCTTCCTTGTGCCTGCACCACTGCTCACCACTCCATCGGTCGCCTGTAAAAGACATTATCTCTCTGACGTAATCCCACATCCAGCAAATAGTCCCGTCAGGCTCAAGAGCATAAAACTGAGAACCCAGCGTGGCAAAATAGACGCGGTTATTGGCTACTACCGGCGTGCTGAAGATCGGCTCGCCGCAGGGAATCTCTGTTACGACTGTTCCGTCGGCTGTATCCAGCACATAGTAGCTCCCTGCCATCGTGCCGAAGTGCAGGTAACGGCCCGCAATGGCCGGAGACGATATATTATTACAATTGGCCCTGCCGCCACCGGTGGCAAACTTCCACACTACGCTTAACGATAAGCCGTCGATACAAAAGGCTGTCCCCGCTCCATCCACTACGTAAACGCGGCCGTTGGCCACCACCGGCGCCGTAAAAATCGCATCTGTCAGCGGTACTGCGCCGAGTAATCCCAGGTCGGTCGCGACGCTTCTGTCGGGAACATCACCTGAATGACGACAATCGTATTTGAACTGCAACCAGTCCTCACCAAAAGTTACATTAGTTCCCACTGTAGAAAACAGAATTAACCATAAGAAAAATATTACCTGCCTTAGTTTCATAATTTTCAACTCCTGTTCCATATTATTGTAGTCCCGTAGGATGGGCTTCAGCCCATGCTGTTTTCTCACCACTCACAACTTATTCATCAGGTCGAAGATATAGCACGGCGTATTGCGCCGGTTGCAGTAGTTTTCTTCGCCGGGCCGGGCTGGATTGTCAAAGTACTCGTAGTGATATTTTTGTTTCATCAGTTTGATTATTTCCCGGCGCTGTCGATCACGCAACTCCCAGCCTGCCAACATTTTGTTTTTGGGGTCCTGTAGTAATTTGATTAATTGCTCATGGGACAATTTCTTCAACCGTTTTTGGTAGTCCGGTGGAACCCTCGCGCCGCCGATGGACTGATCGGCGTCCGGAATAAAATAGCGGGTAAAACGGCCGGTCCGGGCCTTCTGCTCGATTTCGGGCATAGTCCGGGCGACAATCATATCCCGGTCGAGGTACCAAGCGTACTCCGGTCGGTAGAAAGAGCCTTTGGCGGGGTGCTGCTTGATGACGAAGTCTTTAAAAGTCAACAGTGCCTTATCAGGCGGTATCTGTCGGTTAAGCTCCTGGAATAATTCAATGGTCCGTGGGGACTGCCATCTGATTTGCCGATACGCGGCAAGTCCGCGTGTGCAGAACGCCGCGATAATTATTATGCCGGCTATCACACCCGCCACCGCTGCCCGGCGATGTATCTTCCTGAGGATATCACCGATCATCATCAACCCCAACGCCGCACCGATTGCCACAAAAACAGCAAACGGCCTCAGCCAGTATTGGTGCTCCCTGACCAGGCCCCGGAACACAATCAGTAGTATTACGCCAGGCAGTAAAAAAAGCCATATCTGGGGAAAGTCCCGCGGCAATCGCGGTTTGTCGGGCATTGTCGATGATGTTCCGTCCGTTCCGTCGCGTGGGCCGGTGCGCCTGGGTTTCCTCCCACCAGGTGAGGCGCCGCGATAAAACAAGACCGCCCTGCCCGCGAGCAGGTATCCGCAATGAGCAATCAACAGGATTAGAACAGGCCAGGTAAAATTGCTGACTGAATGTTTAAGAAGAGTGTTGAACCACTTGCCTGCCTGAATGTCGCCGCCTTCATCCTTAGTGGCCCGCCACTTGTACAGATCGAATATTTTCTGTGTGTCGCCCCCGTATCCGGCCCACATTACCGTGAAGTTCAGCGACAAACTTGCCAGCGGCATCACAATCAGAATCACCAGTACCGCCGGCCGCAACTTATCCCGGCGAAACACACAGCGCAAAACATAATGCAGCCCAAAAGTAAAGGCGTAAAACAGCCCCGACCAACTCAACTGGACCATCAGAAAAAGGGCTATGGCAAACTCAACGAGGTGCCGAGTTCTCGGAGTCGGCCCATCGCTTAGGGACTCAATCAGCACGAGATACCGCCACAACGCCCACGACGTTATCACGAACATCCAACCGCCGACACTGAAATAACCCATCAACGGAAGCAGTCCGAGAAACAACATTGCCAACAAGACTGTTTTTTCTTCGAACAGTCCACGCAGTAATCTCAAAAGTATGAGCATCCCAATGACCGTGGTAATCACTCTCACCAGTTGCGGCGTCCAGTCGTTGGCTCCGAAAACGGCCATCGCCCCTCCCATCAGCAGAACCGACAACTGGGGATGATCTACATAACGTTTTGGATTTTCGGTCGGCGGATCGCCCACCGCCCAGGTCGCAAAGCCCCTGGTATAGCCCAGTCCGTAATGGGCATGCGATCTGGCGGCCCACGACCCGGTGGCCTTTGCCCAGCTGTGCAGTCCGTAGAACGGCCCATTAAACGGCCGAAACGACAGCGGACTCAATTCCACCACCATAACGACTACCGTAAGCGCAATCAGCGCCGTTCCGATCAGCCAATAGTATCGGCGGAACAAGTCATCAAAAAACGATTTATTTATAACAGCCCCACCGGCCCGGACGATTTCAGACGCAGGTTGTTTTTTCCTGAGGCTGTGCTGTCTCGCGGGGGGCGCTTTACGTTTGGCCATCTGAAACCTTTCATAGCGAAAAGTGGATGTTATTTACGTAGTACATAATAAGCCTCTACTGCCTGCCAGTCAAGTGTATGGGTGTATGGGCATATGGGTATATGGGGATGTCTGCCTGTTTATCTACCTTAACCACCAATTGTGGGGCGTTGGTTTTTTTAATTGTTTATTTTATATTTAATATTTAATATGCCTTTATGGCAGTTACCAGGACCGTTAAACAAGACAAGCCTACCCATACCAACATAGACGACCTGTTGCCGGGCGACCTGCTCAGCGATGACGAACAGGTTGTCTTTGCTGTCAAAGCGTCGCTCTGGACGATTGCCTTTTTATGTTTTCGCACCGTGCTGATCGCGGTGTTAGTGGCGTTGTTGGGGCTGTTTGTCGGTCCGCTGCTGGGATTGGAGCGCTGGAGTGCGCCCATCGTACAGGGCTGTATTGTGGCTGTGCTGGGTCGGGCAGGGTTCGCCTTTTTGCAGTGGATCAGCCGCACATACGTCCTTACCGATAAGCGTGTTATTCGTATCCGCGGGGTGTTGACTATCGACATTTTTCAGTGTTCGCTTGTCCGAATCCAGAATACCTTTTTAGTGTTGACCCTGCCTCAGCGGTTGCTGGGCTTGGGCAACATCGCCTTTACCACCGCCGGTACCGGCTCGGTCGAGGCAATATGGCGACATGTTAAAAACCCCCTCCATATTCATCAACAGCTTATCCGCGCCATCAACGCCGCCAGTAACAAACCAACAAACGGAATCACAAACAAAAAAACTTTATAGATTTCGGAAGGAATAAGTTATGTCCATAAATTTCACATCGGGCAATATCGAGTTTGCGTTCAGAACGTCAAAGTCAGCGGCTCCTGGGCAGCCTTCAGACGATACGCCGTTTTGCCTCGCTGTGCTGGGCGACTTCAGCGGTCGGAGTAATCGCGGCCTTTGTGAGACCGGAGCGGCACTGGCCGCGCGACGGCCGATTATAGTAGATGTGGACAACTTCGACCGGCTGCCGGGGAAACTTGGCGCTGAAATTCACATCCCCGTCGGCGGCGAGGAAGGATCGCGAATCGCGATTGGTTTTGCCGAATTAGACGATTTTCATCCGGACAGTTTGTTCGACAAGATTGATATGTTCCAAAAGCTCAAGTCGCTTCGCCGGCGTCTGCAGGATACGAGCACATTCGCCGAGGCTGCCGCGGAGGTACGGCTCCGTTATGTCGATCAGACCGCTACCGATCAGGCTACAGCCGACCAGGCCACTGATGACGGAACAAGTACGGCTCCGGTGGAGGCGAAATTAGATAAAAAGAGTGAAGCGGATGCCGATACCATCGAACGGCTGCTGGGCAAGCCCGCCACCGCCAAGCAACCAACTCATATTGCAGGAAAAATCGCCGATGTTGACGCCCTGATCCGCGATGCCGTCAAACCTTATATTGTCCCCGGTCCCGACCCGCAACAGGATGAGCTTGTCGGACAGATTGATCAGGCTGTCAGCGGTCAGATGCGTGGTATTCTGCATCATCCGGACTTTCAGCAGATCGAAGCCGCGTGGCGGAATCTGCACTTTTTTGTCAGTAATGTCGAAACGGACGAGACACTCAAGCTTTATGTAATTGATATAAGCAGGGAAGAACTGGCAGCCGACCTGACCGAGGCGGAGTCGTTGTCGCAGAGCGGCGTATATCGCCTGCTTGTCGAGCGGTCCGTGAGCGTCCCCGGCGCCGATCCCTGGGCCGTCCTTCTCGGCTGTTACAGCTTCGATCAGACGGCTGAAGACATAACACTACTGCAAAAATTGGCCGGTGTTGCCCGGGCGGCCGGAGCGCCATTCCTGACCGCCGCCCATCCTCACTTCGCCGGCTGTGAATCGTTCGCCGCCACCCCCGACCCGGACAATTGGCAATGGCAGCCCGAAGCCGCGACTACGCAGAAGTGGCACGAATTCCGCACCTCGCCCAACGCGGCCTCGCTCGGCCTGGCTTTGCCGCGTTTCCTGCTGCGCCTGCCCTACGGACGCGATGCCGAGTCTGTTGAGCGATTCGATTTTGAGGAACTGCCCGACAAGTCCGCTCACGAAAAGTACCTATGGGGCAATTCGGCCGTCCTCTGTACGTATCTGCTGGCTCAGGCGTTCCGCATGTCCGGCTGGTCTCTTACGAATGCGCTACAGACCGAAGTAATGGGCTTGTCCATGTATGTATATGAATCCGCCGGCGAAAAGCAAATCGTCCCCTGCGCGGAAAACTACCTGACTGAGCGGGCAATGCAAAGCCTTATTGCCAAGGGACTTATCCCTATGCTGAGTGTGAAGGGCCGGGATAGCGTCCAGGTACCGCGGTTCCAGTCTGTTGGCGATCCGCCGAGTTCACTGGCTGGACGCTGGCAATAACAGCAAAATTATGGTAGTTTGAAGTTTCAACGTGATTTGTAAGAATATTGATGTGAACATAATATAAGGAGCTTTGAAATGGAAGATACAACTCGCAGATCGTTTCTGAAACAGTCGTTAAATATCGGCGGCGCTATGTTTGCCGCGGAATTCGGCGTCCTGGAAGCCCTTGCCGGGGCCTTGCCGAGCGGTTACCGCCAGAGCGGTTCCCTTATGCGTTTCGGACTGGTTACTTACCTGTGGGGCAAAGACTGGGACCTGCCCACCCTCATCCGTAACTGCGAAAAGGCCAAGGCATTCGGCGTCGAACTGCGGACCCAGCATGCCCACAAAGTCGAGGCCAACCTCAGCCCGCAACAGCGCAAAGAAGTCAAAAAACGCTTCGATGACAGTCCCGTTGTCTTTGTGGGGCCGGGCTGTAATTTTGCCTTCCATTATCCCGACAAGGCCAGAGTGAAACAGGAAATAGAAGGCGCCAAACAGTATGTCAAACTCTCCCATGACTGCGGCGGCAGCGGACTCAAAGTCAAGCCAAACGGACTGGTCAAAGGAGTGCCGGTCGAAAAAACCTGTGAACAGATCGGTAAATCATTGAACATCCTTGGCCGTTATGCCGCCGATTATGGACAGGAAATACGCGTCGAAGTGCATGGCAGCGGGACTAAGGACCTGCCGATTATGAAGAAAATCTTCGATTTAGTAACCGAACGCAACGTCGGCGTATGCTGGAACTGTAACCATCAGGACCTCAAAGGCAGGGGACTGGAGTATAACTTTAATCTCGTCAAAAACCGTTTTGCCACGACTTGTCACATCCATGCGATTAACGATGATAAGTACCCTTACCCATATCAGCAGTTGACGAATCTGCTCGTCAAAATGGACTACAAAGGCTGGATATTGATCGAAGCCCACGGCGAACCTAAAGACCCTGCCAAAGCATTGGCCGAACAGTGTGAAATCTGGAATAAAATGGTAGCCGACACTCAGAAAAAACTTAATCTGCCGCCAATAAAAATCAAGTAGAAAGATATCGGCGTCAAAAATTAAACATTGACACCAAAAACAATTTTCTATAGTATTCCGTCCTTTATTTAGCCTGCTGGAGTGTGCATAAGCAGTGGGGCAGGAGTTTTTTGCCGCGCCTGATTGTGACAAACATCACAAAATAAGGCCGCAGTCTCGTTTATCATACTCACCGGCAAAGAAACAGGTGATAACAGGATTTTCGCGATAATGCTGAAGGGCATAATATTATGAGTCATTATATTGTATTAGTTAAACAGGTACCTGATGTAACACAGATTACCGATAATGCGTTCGACCCTGAAACCGGCAACCTGATGCGGGGCAAGCTGGCCACCGTGATCAATGAACTGGACGCTCAGGCCCTGGCGTTTGCCGACCGGATGAGGCAGCTCGATACAACTTCGGATGGGAAGGTTATCGCCCTGACTATGGGGCCGCCCATGGCTGAAGATGTGCTGCGTTACAGCCTGGCTCGCAGGGCCGATATAGCTGTGCTGTTGACTGACCGATCCCTGGGCGGGGCCGATACAGTCGCGACGGCCAATCCCCTGGCTTATGCCGTCCGAAAAATTGTCAAGGACCTGTTAGGCGATACAAAGGACTATTTTGTCGTCTCCGGTATGCAGTCTGTCGATGGCGACACCGCCCAGGTGCCCGCCCAGATTTCGGAAGAGTTGGCCCTGCCCTGCATCGCTTATGCCACCGATGTCGAACGCAAAAACGGTCATCTTGAATTTACCAGGATTATCAGCGGCGGCAGTCAGATCGTAACGCCCAAAGCACTGCCGGCTGTCATCACCGTGGCCAAGTATGAATATCCGCTGTTCGCCACCTTTGCCGGCGGACGTCGCGCCAACGATATGAAACTTGTCGTTTGGGGGACTGACGATATAAAACCCACCTCGATAGGCGTAAAAGGTTCCAAGACCCGTGTTATCCGGGTCTTTCCGCCGCCCCATACCTCCAGAAAATGTCAGGCAATCGAAAATGTCGGGGAATTTGCCCAACTGTTCATCGACAGCTATAAAAGTAACCAGGGTAACGGTGAAGTGGACGATAAAACCAAGGCTAACTATGTTCTGCCAGGCAAAAGAACCGGCAAATTCGACCGGAACTACGAAGGCACTAAAAAGGAATGCGAAGCCTTCATTAACCTGGCCGAAAAGTTGGAGTCCCTGGGCATAAAAGACTCCGCTGATGTGGACGAGGCAATCAAGGAAAAAATCCTCGCTGATATTGATACGAAACTGAACAAAAGAACCCTCGACAACTTGCTTTCGGGGATGCAGGCTGTTAAGCCGAGTTACTCCGGCGATGTCTGGGTCATCGCTGAGCATGACGGCAGTCAGATGCACCCGGCTACTTTCGAGTTGATCGGTAAGGCACGCGACTTGGCCGATTCACTCGAGATCAAGGTTGGCGTGGTGATCGCCGGTGAAAAGGTCGAGCCGATGGCCAAGGCACTGATCGAGGCCGGCGCTGACAAGATTTATGTTATCGAGGACAAACTGCTCGAACCGTTCGACCCGGCCGCCCATCGTACAGTTATCGCCGAGGTGGTTAAAAAGCATAGGCCGCAGATTGCCCTTTATGCTGCTACGCCACGGGGCCGTGTACTGGCTCCGATGGTATCCTATCGGCTTGGCTGCGGCCTGACCGCGGACTGTACATCGCTGGACATCCGGGACAGTTCCCGCAAGGGCGATATAGCGGTACTTATGCAAACCCGGCCTGCCCTGGGTGGTAATGTAATGGCTACTATCTGTACAAAGGATTCGAACTGCCAGATGGCTACGGCTCGGCCGGGTGTGATGAAACGGCTGCCGCCTGACAAGTCCCGTAAAGGCAGTATTATTCGGCATGAGGTGAAACTGGCCAAAGGCGATCTCAGTATGAATATTATCAAGACCGAAGTCGGCCTTGGTACTGTGAATTTCGACGCTGACGTTATCGTCTCCGGCGGTAAAGGTATTTCAAGCAAAGACAGCTTCGAGAAATGCACATCCGATCTCTGCAAGGCCCTCGCCGACAAACTCAACGCCGAGGTCGAGTACGGCGCCTCGCGGGCCGCCGTTGAACAGGGCTATGTCGAACGTGTGCATCAGGTCGGCCAGACCGGTACGGCTGTGGGACCGCGGATTTATCTTGCAATGGGTATCTCCGGCGCTATCCAGCACATGATCGGTGTGGCCAACAGCGAAACTATTTTCGCTATCAACAGCGATCCTAACGCGCCGATTCTGAAACAATGTGATTATTATATCGTGGGCAACGTTGAAGACATCGTGCCCCAGCTTGTCGAAACATTGGGAGCCAAATAGAAGTGTCCAAAACCAAAAACTATAGCAAAGTGGACGTTTTGGTCGTCGGCGCCGGACCTGCCGGGCTGGCCGCGGCCATTACCCTCAAGAAGAAAAAACCAGACCTGGATATTTGTGTGGTTGATAAGGCCCATGAACCCGGCGGCCATAATCTGTCCGGTGCCGTTATGGAAGAGCAGGCACTGATCGACTTGCTTGATATAGCCAATGTCGATTGGCGTAACAGCGAACCGGCACGGGAAATCTTCGGCCGTCGTATCGAAAAGGATAACGTTCTGCTCTTTCTGGGCAGTAAGCGGGCTGTTACTATGATGCCCGCTATAAAAATGGCTGGGTTAATCCGCTTAGGCTTCGGCCAGATGGTGCATGAGGGGGACTATATTGTTTCAATCAGCAAACTATCCAAGTGGCTCACTCAACTGGCGAAGGAAGTCGGGGTCGAGGTCCTGCACGGTTTCGCGGCTGAGGACATCCTCATGGACGATCAGGATAGTCGAGCCGTGGGGGTCAGACTTATCGAGCAGGGACTCGATAAAGAAGGAAAGCAACAGCCCAACTATGTCCCCGGCGAAACTGTAGCCGCCGATGTCATTATTCTCGCCGAGGGCTGTGACGGACTACTGACTGAAATATTCGTCAGTAAAGCCAACCTCCGGCGATTCTCACATCAGCTTTTCTCCGTCTGTGTCAAGGAGCTTATCGAGGTCAGCCCCGAACAGTATCAGAAATTCGGCGATAACCGTGTCGTCCATGCGATGGGTTACCCTATCTGGACGCCCTTGCTCGGACCGGCTATGTTCGGCGGCGGCATTATGTATTCTTTCGGCAACAATCAGATAGCCGTCGGCATGATTGTCGGCGCCGACTGGAAGTTCTGCAATTTTAATCCGCAGGAGGCACTGGTCCGGTTCAAGGAACACGAATTTGTAAAACAGTTTATTGACGGCGGTACCGTGGTCGAAGCCGGTGCCAAGATGATCCCGGAAGGCGGCTATTATGCCATTCCCCGTGATCCGCGGACCAACTCAATCGGTAAAAATAACGTGCTCATCCTTGGCGACAGCGCCGGCTTTGTCAACATGCTGAAAATCAAGGGACTGCACAACGCCATCCATTCCGGCATCGCCGCCGGGACCGCTATTGCCGAAAACATAACCAACGACATCGACCATACTGCTGTGCGTTATACCGAGCTTCTCCAGGCGGGTCCTGTCGAAAAAGAGATGCTTTCGGCTCGCAACTTCCGCCAGACCGTTGCCAAATTCGGTAACTCGATCGGGATGCCCCTGTCGAGCCTGGGCGGTATTCTGCCGCGTTTCAATGTAGAAAAAGACTATGAGGCTATGACTACCGATCAATACAAACTGGCTACGGAGAAACCGTTCGACAAGGACTCTTTTACCGCGATGGCGCTTGTGGAACATCGTGAGGAGGAGCCTTGTCATTTAATAATCAGCGATCCGGAAATCTGCGAGACCAAATGCAAAGACACTTACGGCGATCTGTGCGGTGAATATGGCCGTCCCTGCGTGGCTTTCTGCCCGGCGGGAGTTTATGAGATGATCCACGACGAGATGAAACCGGCCAATCCGTCGAACTGCCTGCACTGCAAGACCTGCCAGAACAAGTGTCCGTACGATAATATCCGCTGGGTCGTCCCCGAAGGCGGCGGCGGCCCACGCTTCAGAAATATGTAACCGACGAAAAATTAGTATCTGTTGCGAGAGCCTTTTAATAGCCCCTGCTGTCAAGCGGGGGTAAAACCGCGATAAAACACACAATCCTTAACTGGTGCCGAGCTAATGACTTACACATGACAGTGCCATTGATGCCCGGACACCTTTGGCTTCCTTTGTGGATTATAATTTTCTTAAATTGTCAAAATTTTCTTGTTTTTTTTTGTTTCCCTGCTACCCTTGCGTCCTGTGTGGGTTAAGATGAATGGCTTTAGTCGGTTGCATTTGTTGCATCTTCAGTTCTACTGGTGGCCGTGCAACCTTATAGTTTAAAAGAAAAGGCCTTTAATTCGTCTATTTTAGTTTTAACCATGTACGGTTGCTTATGGACTATCATACTCCGATAAAATTCTCAAGGCATCCATGGGTTTGGATCCAAGATAAGCGTGAGACTGGTATAAATGCGAAAGGATTATATGTTGTTGCGCTTATGCCAGCAATTCTTATGCTCATAGGATTTGTCGCCAATGTTATGGCTATTTTTCAGCTTCGAGAGTACAGTGTCGCTTCAGAGACAGTTGTGATAACTTTAAGCTGTTTTCTTTTCGTATTTGGTCTGATAAATTTAGCCTTTTTGCACCTAATGTCAAAAGCAAAGATTCGACTTGAGAGAGAGTACAGGCATTATCACATATTACATAAAGACATAATTGAGAAAATCAGAGATTATCGAACTCACAAACGCTGGGAAGAAAAGCACGGCAAAACTCTCTTGCCTGATGACATCAAACGGGATATACAGGAGAGTAAAGGCAAAACTCTCTCGCCTGATGACATCAAACGGGATATACAGGAGATATTGTCAAAATTTAACGACAATTATATGAAAAAGATGCACTCGCCGGAAGTTTCCGCCGTAATAAAATATAGGCATTCTGATAATCTTGTCCCGATTAGAGTTGGTGGTGATAAAAATGACAGAAATAATGAACCGGAATTATTAAAGGAATCTTTCATATACCAAGCATTGAATGAGTATGGAAAACCAATGCGATATATTTATGTCAAAAATCTTGACGATCCAGACAAATATGAATATAGGGCCTTGGGAAAATATATAGAGGATGTTAAGAGTAGAGCGGGGGAGAAATATTCTACATTTATTGCATTGCCAATACGAATGGGTCAACAGCAGCCTGAATGGAAATTTAAAGCTCGTCGAGACCTTGGCATGTTGGGCTTTGATCGTAAAAAGAAGTATGGGTTTGGTAATTTTGAGAGACATGAACTGGAATACATTGCTTGCTTTGTTGACATGATGTCAGAACTTGTGCAAGATTTGATTGAAGCCGAAGAACGAGAAACGGCTAATGAAAAAAAACGGGAGACACAATAATGGAAACATTGTCTGTAGGTAAGGAGTCTGTAAGTGAAAATCTTGAAAAAGTACCTAAAGTTTTGCGGCATGAACTTTATGAATTTTTGAGTGACACAAAAACCTTTGAACAGCTTAAGCAAATGCTTACGGGCACAGGCCTTATACTTGAAAAAGATGATTTTCAGATACCCATTCATTCTGCCGAGGAGCTACTTGCAATACAAGCATATTTAAATAGTGCTTCGCCCTCAGAATAAAGTCTGTTGAGTCTTTTTGAAATTAAGAGGTCAACGGTCAACTAAAGGGCGCAAAACCTTGTGGGCGAGGCTTTTGGCTCATTCGATCCCGAACGCCTCCAAAACAGGAATTGGAATCGCGCCATACCGACCGGACAAATAACCTTTCTGGATTGCTTCTCCTTTTCTTGGTTTATAATCGGAAAGCGGGAACAGTTGAGTTTCGCCGTCATTGTTTTTTTCCGTGAACCATATCTGGTCACGACGGAATAATTCTGGGTCTAACAGGGTTGTGTCGTGTGTGGCGAAGACCAATTGAGCACCATTTTTATTGATGTCAGGGTCTTGAAAGATTTTTATCAGTTCCCTTGTCAAGAGAGGATGTAAACCCGCTTCCAACTCGTCAACAAGCAGTGTGAAACCAATTTTTATTGAAATCAACCATGGTCCGACAAGCTGGAAAAATCGTTGCGTACCATGCGATTCTTCTTCCAAGGGCAAAGGAATATTTTGCCTTGTTTTTTCGCTTTGATGCAATATCTCGACAGGAGGTCCGTTTTTTTCTTCCAATAGTTTGGCAATACGCTCGCGCTCGCCTTTTGTCAAGTCGTCAGGAAAATTAATATCACTGACATCCACAGGTTTAGCTCGCAAGCCGGATATGCCAAAATCAGCTTCTCTCATTATAGCGGAAATCACTAATTCAAATGAATTTGTTTTATCAAGTAACATCCGGGCGGTAATCGGCTCTAATGGGGAATATGGTGAGATTATCATTAGATTATCTTTAAACCATTCGTAAACATTCGTTAACTGTTTGTGATTCCATTGAGCCGCTACTGACAAAAACAAGGCATTGTCCCTGGTTTTGTCAGCCAAATTTATCTTTTCGCCTTTATAGTATGAACCAAATTTCCACTCAGTCTTTCCTGTTTTTTTATCAAAAGATCGCTCGAACCATTTCTGGTTTGATTTTTTTGGAGCAGCAAAAAGCCATTCATCATAGATGCGTTCTTTGGTCGCTGTGAAACCGTACTGATAGCGTATTTTATTGTGGAAAAAGATTATCTCAAAAAAAGAAGGCTCTTTTTTTGATTCATCATTAAATAAAAACGGCTCAACCCTCACAGTCGATCCGGGCTTTGCGTCGGCAGACTTCAAAATCATTTGCCGCATAGCCCACATTGCCTTGATGAGATTGCTTTTGCCGGAGGCGTTAGGGCCGTAAATGCCGGCCGACCTCAAAAGGTTCAATTTACCCACATTAATGAGGTTATCCTCCAATGTATCATCTGTGGAGGCAACGAGACTAAGGACTTGTTCGTCTTTGATAGACCGATAATTTTTAACGCGAAATTCCACTAACATCGCAATTTCCACCCAAATAAACAGCGTTATTTGCACATATTTTGCAAATATAGCCAAAATATTGAATATATCACTCAATTATTATATCGGGCAGACTGGAGTGATACAAGAGGATTTTTTCGATTTTAGTCCCTTTTAGTCGCTGTTCCGAAAGCATAAATATGGTTATTTCCATACACCCATACACTCTTACACTAACACACTAATAAATAAATCTCATTTTACCAACATTGGGGATGAATGGGATGCGGATGGATGGGGTGGGCCGATAGCCGCTGGGCCAATAGACGAAGAATGCCTTGCCGATAACATAGTTACGGGGGACGATGCCTGTACGATATGTTTTACCGTTGCCCAGGCCGGGGCCGCTCCAGAAACGCGAATCATGGCTTAAGGGACTGTTGTCGCCCATTACGAAGAACTGGTCCTTTTCAAGTGCGAAGGGGTTGCCCTCGGTTCCCCGGCCGTTAGTGCCGCCGCCGGTATTGGTATAATGGGTATCGCGTTGCAGTGTGATATGTTCGAGTGTGAACGCGCCGCCACTGCCGGATAAGGCGACCGACGGCAGCAGGTATCTGCCGCGACTGTAACCCCACTGACTCGGATCGGAAGGGC
>Ga0255382_10003_pt1 | contig 29754 bp, 22 predicted proteins | sample ANMaggSeSYBR01H9_FD_182101 | JGI IMG/M metagenome (GOLD analysis project Ga0255382, IMG submission 182101) | Sediment cell enrichment communities from methane seep in Santa Monica Basin, California, United Staets - ANME aggregate JGI... | ecosystem: Environmental > Aquatic > Marine > Cold seeps >... | reverse complement strand
ACTGGTTTTCCGGTTGAGTGCGGGCCGAGCCGAAAATCGACACCGCCGGGCCCAGCCTGCTTAGCTCGTCGAACCCTTCCACAAACTCAGCCATTATCCGAAAAACCCGCCAGGTCTCCCTCGAAAAATCACCTTCAATCGTCATAGAATACTCTCCTTAAGGATAAAATTTACCATAATCAAATATAGCATAAACCATTCACAAACACAAGTTTCTCATAATACGAACAACCCCCTTGCTTTTACAGCGATTTCTGGTAATATTGCCTGCTGTTGATTTTATTGGTGCAACCGTCAAAAGTCCGAAAAACGCCGCAAAAACAACGGCAATGCTCCAAAATCAAGGGGGCAAAGTACTTTTGACGCTGGCGTCTTTATTATGAAAAACGCGGAAAAAACTATTGTACGTGTGGGCCAAGGTTACGATCTGCACCGGCTCGAACCGGACCGCAGACTTATCCTGGCCGGTGTAACGGTCCCTTTCGAGAAGGGTTTAGCCGGCCATAGCGATGCCGACGTGGTCTTTCACGCTGTTATCGATGCCCTGCTGGGCGGAGCGGGCCTGGGCGACATCGGCGAACATTTTCCCGACACCGACCCGGACTATAAAGGACTCGATAGTGCCGTCCTGCTGCAACTGACGCTCAAAAAACTCAGGGACGCCGGCTTCGTCCCAGCCAATGTCGATGTTACAATCATCGCGGAAAAACCCAAATTAAGCGACTACAAGCCGGCCATGCGGGAGAATCTGGCCGAGCAACTCGACCTTGACCAAACCACTGTCAACATCAAGGCCAAAACCAATGAGGGCCTCGGCCCTGTCGGCCGCGGTGAGGCCATCGCCTGCTGGGCAATCGCCTCACTGGCTGCATATATAAGTTCAAAACAAAGATTAAAGGGATAATTGGTTTTTTTCGTTATTTATTTGTCATTCTGGTTTCATAATTCGTCATTATTTTACAATCTGTAATACTCTTTTTCAGGATTATCCAAATGTCCTTACGCATTTACAACACATTAACCAGGCAAAAGGAAACCTTCGAGCCTGTCGTCCCCGGCAAGGTCGGCATTTATCTCTGCGGCCCGACGGTTTATAAGGACTCGCACATCGGCCATGCCGTCGGCCCGGTCATCTTCGACGCCTTTAAGAAATACCTGACTTATAAGGGCTACAAGGTCAGGCTCATCATCAACGTTACCGATGTGGACGACAAAATCATCATCGAGTCTCAGCGGCTGGGCATCCCTATGGAAGAGCTGGCTCGGCAGGTTTCGGTGGGTTATTTTGAGGCGATGGAAAAACTGGGAGTGGACAGTATCGACGAATATCCACGGGCCACCGAATATATCGAGCAGATAATCAACCTTGTTCAGCGGCTGGGCGAAAACGGCGCCGCCTACGAGGTCGATGGCGACGTCTATTTCGACATCAGCCGGTGTAAGGACTACGGCAAACTCTCGCACCGTAAACCGGAAGACCAGATCGAAGGCTCTCGCGAACTTGCCGGTAACGGCAAGCGTAATCCGGGCGATTTCGCTCTTTGGAAAAAATCAGCCGAGGGTGAGGTCGGCTGGGACTGCCCCTGGGGAGGTGGTCAGGATGGTGGAAGTGGTCAGGGTCGGGGGCGGCCGGGTTGGCATATCGAGTGTTCCGCTATGAGTATGGAGTTGCTCGGCGAGACCTTTGACATTCACGGCGGCGGTCTTGACCTTATTTTTCCGCACCATGAAAATGAAATCGCCCAGTCCGAGACCGCCACCGGCAAAACGTTTGCCAAATATTGGATGCACAACGGCCTGACCCGTATCAAAACCAAACAGACCGGCGGCGAATGGAGTGCCGAGAAGATGAGTAAATCGCTCGGTAACATTCGTTTGCTCAAAGAGTTGCTCGCCGAATACCCGCCTGCGGTAATCCGTTTCTTTTTACTGAGTACACATTATCGCCGTCCTATTGATTTTTCCGACGAAGCTATCGAGGCCACACAAAAGGGTATGATGAACATTTATCGTTCGCTGGACCGTGTTTTGCGGATAACCGGAGAAAATGTCTATGGTGTCGATTTCGATCCGACCAAGGCCCAGCAGCTTGGCCAAAGCGATCCCGACCGGCAGCTTCACGAGATTATCACCCAGTCTCAGGTTCGGTTTCTTGAATCGCTCGACGACGATTTCAATACCGCCGGTGCCATTGCGGTTTTGTTCGAGTTATGCGGTGCGATAAACCGTTATATTGACGAGCAGAAACTCGAACGGCCCGGCAGCCCTGAGGCTAAACGACTTGTTTTGGAAGGCGCCCGGATGGTTACTACACTCAGCCGGACAATCGGCCTGTTCGAGGGGCCGCTCAAAACAGATGATACCGGCGTCGGTGATGAAACACTCACCGGCAAGTTAATGGAGTTGCTAATCGAGCTTCGCGCCCAGGCCCGCCGTGATAAAAACTTCGCACTCGCCGACACCATCCGCGACAAACTCAAGGACCTTGATATCACCCTCGAAGACCGACTCGACGGTACCGCCTGGCAAAAGGATTAGATGAATAAAACGATCTGACAAAATTATATGCAATAGATTGGTTTTCTCATTAGCACCGGACTTTAGTCCGGTGTCGGAAGTCTCACCGATCGTTTTTTTCAACCGTTTCAACGGTTTTTTGTATACGGCTGAACGCTTACGTTTATTTTATATTTTATATTTTATATTTTTCGTACCTTTGTTGCAAATATGAGACGAATATGATAATTCTTGGCGTCGATCCCGGCTTACGAACCAGCGGTTACGCTGTCATCGAACAGCGCCAACGGCAGTTGCAGGTCATTGATGCCGGTACTTTCAGTGCCGACACCGAACTGCCTCTGCCCGGCCGTCTTTTGCAGATTTACCGTGACATTGACATATTATTGAGAGAACATGATATTAACATCATGGCTATCGAGCAACTATACGCCCATTACAAGCATCCTCGTACCGCCATTCTGATGGGTCATGCCCGCGGGATGTTTCTATTGGCCGCAGCCGATCATAACATGCCGGTGGACGAATATTCCGCTACTCGTATCAAGAAGAGCCTTACCGGTTCCGGCCGAGCCGGCAAGGAACAGATGCAGCGGTCGGTTATGTCGCAGTTGAGTTTGGCTCGGCTGCCCACGCCAAACGACGTTGCCGATGCTTTGGCTGTGGCTATGTGTTGTATCAACGAACACAATCGACAGGAGATTATTTTGTGATTGCGCGGATTACCGGCACACTTTTGGAACTGGACACCGACAATAATCCCAATACGGTATTATTGGAAGTTGGAGATATTGGTTACGAAGTTATGGTCCCCGGCTACGCTGTCAGCGACCTTTCGCAGCAACTTGGCCATGCCATCACCTTGTACTGCCTGGAATATTATGAAGGCAGCGGCACCGGGAGCAATTTAGTCCCTTTATTGATCGGATTCCCTCAGCCGGGCGACAAGGCTTTTTTTCAGAAATTCATTTCTGTCAAGGGTATTGGTATCCGCAAGGCCCTGCGTGCCCTGGCCCAGCCGTTGGCCGACATCGCCTATTGTATTGAACAGGGTGAAAATAAGATGTTGTTATCTTTACCTGAGATAGGCCGTCGCACTGCCGAGCAGATAATCGCCGAGTTGAAAGGCAAGGTAGCTGATTTCGCTTTGGCCTCAACCGGCCGCGCCCAAAGGGCCGCCAAACCTTTCGGCGAAATCGAAACCGAGGCTTTGGAGATATTACTGCAACTGGGCGAACGTCGCGGCGACGCGGAGGAACTTATTGAACGTGCCGCCGGTTCTATCGGTGAAAATAAATCCACCGACGCACTCATCCAGGCCGTCTATCGCCTCAAAACCGGCAGTATAATAAAATAACAAACTACTATAATTTGCAGGAACACATTGGGATGAACGATATTAAATTGCGAAACAGAAAAAAACTGCGGCGTTTGCGGAATATCGCGGTTTTGCCGTCTCTGATTACGTTGATGAATGGGCTGTGCGGCTTTGCCGCGATCCATTTTGCCGCGCGCGGGATGAATGAGCCGGACCGACTGTGGTTTAAAAATCCGGAGTTGACGTTTTTTGCAGCGGCGGCCTGGATGATCTTTTTCGCCATGGTCGCCGACGCGGTAGATGGTTTTGTCGCTCGTCGCTCAGGCAGTACCAGTAATTTCGGCGGTCAACTCGATTCGCTCTCAGATGTAATCAGCTTTGGGGTGGCGCCAGCCTTTCTGATGCTGCGTGTGGTGGAAAGTGGCCTCCAGGCAAGTGCCAGTCCTCTGTTCGGTGGTTTTGCAGGCCGATTGCTTTGGCTGGCAGCCGCCCTGTACGTCTGCTGCGCAATATTACGTCTTGCCCGTTTCAATGTTGAAAACGCACCCGAGGAATCGGCCCACTTGAAATTCAGCGGGTTGCCTACGCCGGCGGCAGCCGGTGTTGTCGCGGCCTGGGTACTGCTATACAGCGATTTGATGCCGGAGTTGCGGGAACAACTGCCGGGAATATCGTGGTTCGCGCCGGTTATTATCTATTTGTTGCCGTTCCTGACGGTCGGTGTGGCTCTATTGATGGTGAGCCGGGTGCCCTATTTACACGTTGTCAACCAGTTTATTCGCGGACGCAGGCCGTTCGAATATCTGGTAATACTGATATTTTTGATGTTGCTGTTGATCTGGAGGCTGCAGTTGACGCTGGCGATCAGCTCGGTGATTTATGCTATGAGCGGCGCAGTCCAGTGGCTGCGGCAGCGGAAGTTCTTTAATAAAAAAGAGTCGGCGGAGAAGACAGCAAAACCGCCAGGAGAGCCGAAAGACTAAGGATATACCCAATGGGTATAAAGAAGAAAAGCAAAATAGGCATATTGGGACTTGTTTTGAGCATTTTGGGTTTACTCACGTGCTCTATGGCAACTATTCCTGGTTTAATCTGTTCCATTATCGGTATCAAGCGGAAGAATTATCTTGCGTACTCGTGGACTGGAGTAATTGTTGCATGTATTTGTATAGCTTTAGTTGCAAGATCGTATACGTTTACCGGAATAGAGATTGATTGTCCCGATAGATCAGGTCATATTGTATTTTTGAGAAAGTGTACTCATCCTTTTCTTGCTGAATACGACAGAAAAATAAGATTTGAAACTAATACTATCAAAGGAGTAACCAAACCCCTGCCCATAAACTGTGGCGGACGAACAAAAATCAACGTTTATTGGTATAAAGCACAAGATGGAAACGAAACATATCTGAGATTACAAGATCACTGGGGTGAATATATGATTGACTTGGAACGAGGCCTTACTCAAAACATACTTCGAATTGATGGCCGAGTATTTGTTGGTGACATATCAGATGATACAGTTATCGGTTTAGGATGGGAAAAAACAGATGGTAAACTGACAAAGATGTATGCGGGTGAAAGCGAAGCAAAAGAGATTACTGGAGAACCACATTCTTTGCCTGGAAAATATATAGGGCGGATTGATGGTACACATGGTTGCCCAATGTTTATCAGTGTGGATGAATCAGAAGAAGAGTATATTGAGATGGTTCACTAAAATCATAAATTTCCCAGAAGTATTATTTGTACTATATAACCATGCGCGATTTTGCAACACGATGTTTTATTTCGCCCTTTCAGGGCTTAAAGTATTGTTGTGCTTCAATACCCAGGGCGTTGCCCTGGGTTTATCTATTGCGCCCCGTTAGGGCTTGAATTTGCAATTTGTCGCATAATCGCGCACGGTGATTTAGCAAATATTTAATTTGGCAGTTACGGTTTGTTGTCCATCTTTAGTAAAAGAAAAATATGGGTGCCAACCATCCAAGGAAAATTGAGATGATGTTGGATGATTCCGAGATGAAAGAAAAATGCCTTCTTATGGTCGATCGGCAGATACGGCAGCGCGACGTCCGCGATGAAAAGGTGTTGAAGGTAATGGAAGAACTGCCGCGGCATCATTTTATCCCGCGGGAGAGTTGGTCGATGGCGTATATGGACGAGCCGGTTCCGCTGGGACTGGGTCAGACAATTTCGCAGCCGTATATTGTGGCCCTGATGACCGAAAAGCTGGACCTGCAACCGGAACACGAAGTATTGGAGATCGGATACGGGTGCGGGTATCAGACGGCGATCCTGGCGAGGCTGTGCCGACGGGTGTATAGTATCGAAGTACTGGAAGAGCTGGCGCAGCGGGGCAGGGAGAATATCGAGGCCCTGGGCATAACCAACGTCGAATTCCATACCGGGGACGGTAGACAGGGCTGGCCGGAAGCAAAGGAGTTTGACCGAATACTGATCGCCGCGGCCGCGGAAGAGGTGCCGCTGGCGCTGATCGAACAGCTAAAAGACGGCGGAAAAATGGTGCTGCCGATAGATGACTGGGGTGGTCAAAGTCTGCTGCTGCTCGAAAAAAAAGGGCGGGAAATTATAAGGAATTTCGTCTGCTATTGCCGCTTTGTGCGGTTAGTACATAAATAATATGTAACATGTTATTATCGTCCCAAAGGTTGAGGTTAAGATAGGCAAAATAATATTAAGGAGCAAGTAAAGTTATCAGTCTTAAACTGACAATCGTCAGACCGAGAAAAAAATACTCTTTTTCGCGGTGGAGGATTTTACTTTTTTTATTTTTCCAGCATAATTGATTTCAGGTGAAAGCATAAATACATTAACGCCAAGTAGTCAGGTTATCGTCCGTTTATTTTTCAAAGTTTCACCTACTGATACATTTTTTTGCTTTCACCTGTTGAACAGCCTCTTTCGGAAAAATAAAAAAAGTCAAATTCGGAGCCGCTAAAAAGGAAGATTTTTTTCGGTATAGCCAAAACCTATCCACGCCCCAACCTTTGGGACGATATCAAAAATTTTATTATTTTCGTAACGTCTCGCATAGTTTAGCATCTGTTATAGTACAGGAATTTATAATAATGGCTAAAATGGGCAATATAGACAAAAAAGCTCCGCCGAAGGCGGCTAATATAAGTATTCACCCTGTAAAAAGCGCGAATGGTTACCATTTTTATAGATGAAAGCCGATTATTTATTTTTTTTATCTCTATATAACTTCGGTACTTATGAATTCTACACTCGCGAAAATAACCATAAAATTCGCGCGAATCCGATAGTTCGCCCTATTATAGGGAGTAATCCTCGATGGATGGTATGCTTTACGCGCAACTTATGCGAAGCATAAGTGAGATTAAGCATGATTTCCGGTATGAGCGCCGGAAAGAGCCTGCCCTGAGCGCAGCCGAAGGGGCGTAAGAACGCAACCTGTAAACAGTGTGAATGGTTACAAAATGGCTTTGTTTCGTAAAATTTACCTATACAGAAGAAGGATTGTTTTATTGTGGAATCGTTTGAAAAAAAACTCAAGCTGGTTCGACTGCGATGTTATATTAATCTGCTGCTGGAGCAATCGGCTTATGTATTGGCTGGCGCGGGTATTGTCGCGGTGGCGGTGGTCCTGGCAGAACGGCTCCTGGCACTGAGGGTTGTCAATAGCGGGACTCTCTGGAGCTTTGCGAGCGGGGCGGCAGGACTGATTTTTCTGCTTTGGTTCTCCAAACGACCAGACCCGATGCAGGTATCGCTGCTGATAGATCAGCGGCTGCGACTTCACGAGCGTTTCAGTACGACACTGGCGCTGGACGAGTCGGAAGACGTTTTCGCTCAAGCCTCACGAACGGAAGCCCATAACACCGCCCGCAGGATAAGCCTTAAAGGGCATTTTCCCATTCAACCTTCCCGTTGCTGGTTATATGCGATTGGCGTGTGGCTTATGGCGGGGGCTCTGGTTTTGTTTATGCCCCAGAAAGACCTGCTCGGTTTTCTGAAAAAACGCGAGCAACAGCAGGAACACACTCAAAAGGTTCAGTTGGCTGAAGTGGAAATTAAACAGGCCGCTGATAAGATAAAATCGGCTGTCCGGCAATTGGGTGATAATGATTTGCAAAATGATATGGCGAAGCTGGATGAGATACCCAAAGGGGGCCAACCGGAAAATATCAAGCGTCAGGCAATTCGCAAGCTCGGCGATCTTTCCGATAAAATCAAAACAATGCGGACCAGCAAAGGGCTTGAATCGGTAAATCCAATGAAGAAGATGCTCAAGCAGTTGCGGGGTTCGCCTGATGCCTTTTCTCAGAAATTGCGACTGGCTTTGGCCAAGGGGGATTTCGCGCAGGCTTCCAATCTTTTAGATCAGTTACAGAAGCAGTTAATGGAAGGTAAGCTTCCCGGCCGGCAACAAAAAGACCTTGCCAGGCAGTTGCGTGATTTAGCCCGGCAGTTGCAGGAGTTGGCCCGGGAAAACGAGCAGCTTGAAAAGGAACTGGAAAAGCTGGGACTGAATAAGCAACTGGCCAAGTTAAGCAAAGAACAATTGCGCCAGGCCCTGCAAAAACAGGGACTCAGCGCGGAAAAGATCGAGCGGTTATTGCAAAAAGCGGCTGCCTGTCGGACGGCCTGCAGCCGATGCGCCAGGTTAGGCCAGGCTATGGCCGCCTGCGGAGGTGGCGCCGGAGGACTGTCCGAGGATGAATTGGCCACCGTTATGGAACAATTAGACGAACTGGAAGCCCTCCAACAGCAGTTTATGTTGACCCAGGCCGGCCTGGATGAAATCCGCAATGCTATCGCCTGTCTGGGACAGGGCATGTGTCAAGGTCCCGGCTGCCAGGGGGCCTTCCGTGAGGGATTGTCAAACAGATACGGCTGTGGTACGGGGGGGCCGGGAAAGGGGTTCGGCCCTCGCTCGACCGATGAAGACGGTGATACCTCCACAAAGAAAACCCGTGTAAAAAGCGATGCGAAACAGGGTCCGGTCATCGCGAGCTGGTACTTCAAAGGCTCACAAGTCAAAGGCGAAGCGAAACGTGATTTCTCCGAAGTCATCCAATCTGCCGGCGACAGTGCCGCTGAGGCCATAAGTGAAAATCAGATACCACGCAAGTACGAGGAAGCGGTAAAAAAATACTTTGGCCAACTCGAAGAGTCAGGCGGTAAATGAGAAAATGGGCAAAAGATACGCATCGCGTATGGGAATTCCCGCGAGCGAAACCGTAACATTTTGTCGTAAGGTTACTTACACGCGAACTAACTGGAAAATTCAATCGTGAGCACTATAAAGACAGTTAATTTCTATCTTCCAGTTATATTGTTTGCCGTTTTGTTTTCTTTTGTCATATTTTCCTGTAAAAAAGGTACCGGTCAAAAGCAGGAGTGTGTGGTTCTATACTGTTCGGTAGATCAGGCGATTGCCGAACCGATAATTGCCGAGTTTGAAAAACAGACGGGTATTAAGGTTTTGGCCCGCTTCGATACCGAGGCAAGCAAGACAGTCGGTCTGGTTCAGCGACTCAGGGCGGAGGCTGGCTCGCCCGGGGCGGATGTTTTCTGGTCGAGTGAGGTTTTCTACACTATACGCCTGGCATGCGAAGGGTTATTGGCCCGCTACAGTAGCGAGCAAACAAAAGACCGGCCCGCCGGATTTGCCGACCCCGATGGTCGATGGTACGGTTTTGCCCTGCGAGCTCGGGTTATCGCGTACAATACCAAGCGGGTTACCGACGGGGAAGCGCCGCGATCTCTGGAAGATGTTCTGCAAAGCAAATGGAAGGGCAGGCTGGTAATGGCTGCGCCTGAGTTCGGTACTACCGGCGGGGAAGTGGCCAGTTGGTTTGCTCATTATGGTTCCGAGCGGGCAAGGGAAATTCTGCAAGCGCTAAAGGCTAATGAAGTACGTTTAGTCGATGGTAACAGCACCGCGGTAAGGATGGTTGCCACAGGCCAGGCGGACATTTGTCTTACGGATACCGATGATGTTTACGCGGCCCAACGAAACGACTGGCCGGTAAAAATGAACTACAACAATCAGGCAGGTGAGGGAGTGCTGGCGATACCCAATACCGCCGGCGTCATCAAAGGAGCCGCCCACCCCGACCAGGCCAAACAATTGATGGAATTTCTAATCAGCGAACAGCTCGAACGGATGCTTGTCCGAAGCGATTCGCATAACACACCGATACGCCCCGCCCTTGCCCGGCAATATGGATCATATACGATTGATAAGCCCCTGAGAATCGATTACGGGAAGATAGCCGATCAGTTGCCGACGGCTATTCAAACCGCAAGGGAGATTCTCCGATGATTGATCAAACGGTCAACGTGAAGTTCCTGAGAGCAGTCTCTCTACTCCTCTGGGCCGTATTAATTTTCATACCGCTGGTAACTCTTTTTGTCCAATCCATTTTCCCGTCGGTAGAATCGGAAACGACCGGCAGGAATTCTCATCTGATGTTTCGTTCCTTTGGTCTGGCGTTTATTATCGCTGCTACCGCTGTTCTGTTGGGGTATGTTCCAGGGCTGCTGCTGGGGACATCTGGTGGCAGTCGGGGTGGTAGTCGGGGTGGTGGTTGGGACCTTCTGTTGTTATTACTGCTGGTGCCTTTGGTTTTGCCCCGTTATGTCCTCTACTATGCCTGGGGGTTGCTGTTGAGTCCCACTACCGAACTGGGTCAATACATAGCCGGCAGTGGCGAGCTGGCCCGGTTTGTCGGTACTGTTACCTCATCAGTAGTATTGATTCTGTGGTATTGGCCTCTGGCGGCGCTGCTGATCGGGCAGGGCCTGCGAAACATAGACAGGCAAATATGGGATTGCGCCCGTCTTGACGCAAACGCATTTGGGCGATTTAAAGAAATAACATTACCCCTGATGGGCCGCACACTGCTTTTGGCCTTTGGGGTATGCTTTGTCTTATCCTTGTCCGAGTTCACGACTTTCCACCTTGCCGGTATCCAGACAATAGGTACGGAACTGGCAGTCATGTATGAACTGACAGGTTCGGAAAGTTATGTTGCGCGAGCCGCCTGGCCCATTGCGGCGGCTGCCATCATCCTGGCGGTTACCCTGGGGAAAAGCTCACGCCAGCCAGCCTTATCGACTCCCGCAATAGATACGGCGGAACGTGAATCGGGCCGATGGCAATGGGTAATATTGATAATGCTGTTTGGAATTTCCCTGATAGGGCCTCTGGTACTACTTGTCGGCAACGTTACCGATACGCAGGCGTTTCGACAATTTTTCAAACTGCATTTAGACGAATTGGGCTGGTCGGCGGTGATAGCATCGGCGGCCGCGGGAACGGCCTATTTGATTGCCGTCGGTTCCTTATCACTTGAAAGAAGCAACCGAACCGGCCGATGGTTATCGCGGGTAATGCAGAGTACCATTTTTCTTGCTATGTTAGTGCCGGGTTCGCTCGTGGCGGTTTCTCTGCTTAAAGTGCTTACCGTTTGCCGGGTTCCCATCGCGTTTCGACAGAGTTGGCTCATTGTTTCAGCCGGTCAGGCAGCAAGATTCTCCGGCATATCACTCATCCTATTGTTTTTAATCCGCCACTGGCAAGACAGGCAATTAGCGGAAATGGCCTCTTTGGACGGGGCCTCACGGCTAAAGGCGTGGTGGTACGTACATTTACCAGGAACCTGGCCTGTTTTTGTCGGGTCCTTCATTCTTGTATTTATGTTCAGTATGACGGAATTGTCAGCCACAATGGTACTATTGCCCGCCGGCTTACCCAATTTTGCCCAGCGGCTGCTGAATCAGATGCATTACGCGCGTGATCAGCAGGTTATCGCTTCCTGCCTGATATTGATCGGCTTTTTCCTGTTACTGACGGCAGCATTGGTATTGCTGTTACGGCTGATAAGAATACGGTGTGCGGTGTTAATGATTTTCGCCGTTGGCGTATTCGGGTTAATCGGTTGCGACTCTGAATCCAACGCGACTGACGGGCCGGAGATAGTGAATGTTTTTGGCGGAACCGGACGCGGCCGGGGCGAGTTTATGTATCCGCGCGCTATCGACATCGCCCCTGACGGTTCGCTTTTCATTGTCGATAAAACCGGAAGAATCCAGCGTTTTGACCCGGAAGGTAAATTCCTTGGTGCTTTTCAGATGCCGCGGGTAGAAGCAGGCAAAACAATCGGACTGATTTGCGCGACGAACTGCAATCTATATGTAGCCTATACGCATTATCACCGTGTCCTTATTTTTTCGCACGATGGAAAGATTATCGGCGAATTCGGCCGATTCGGGCAGGAGGAGGGCTGCTTTATCTATCCTACAGATGTCGCTTTTTCCGGAGATGGCCGAATCTTTGTCAGCGAATATGGTGGGAATGACCGAATAAGTGTCTTTAGTGAAAAAGGAGATTTTCTATATTGTTTTGGCGCTCCCGGCAGTGGGCCGGGGGATTTTGCCCGGCCGGCCGCACTCTGTGTTGACAAACCGCGTGGGCGGCTTTACGTGGCTGACGCCTGCAATCATCGAATCGCGATTTATAATTTTGACGGCGAATTATTCGGACACATCGGCTCCGCCGGCAGAGCGGCGGGGCAGCTTCGTTATCCATACGATCTGGCTCTGCTGTCCGAAGGGACATTAGTCGTTTGCGAATATGGGAATAATCGATTACAATTATTCAGCCCCGATGGTCGAAGTCTCGGTGTTCACGGCAGGCCGGGCCGCCGGTTGGGAGAACTGGCTTATCCGTGGGGTCTGGCAGTTGATAACCGTGGCTGTGTGTTTGTTGTGGATGCGGGTAACAATCGGATTCAGGTATGGCGATTATGATCGCGATGTACAATTTCTATTTTGCCCAGCCGTTGTGGCTGACGGCGTGCGCTTTGGTAGTGCCCATCGTCTGGCTGGCCTGGCGTCATCTGACTGTGTTTGGCTCTGTTCGCCGAGTGCTCGCTATTGTTTTACGCTGCGTGGTAATAATCATTCTGGTCGCGTTATTAGCCAGGCCCAAACTCGCCAGGGAAAATCAGAATCTTTCCCTGATGGTTGTTCTTGACCGTAGCCAATCCATCCCCTCCCAACTTCAACAAGCAGGACTGGAATACCTTAATGAAGCTCTGACTCGCAAGATTCCGGGTGACCGACTGGCTGTCGTCGATGTTGCCGAAGCGGCCGGCATCTCCAAATTACCCTCCAGTGATATATCCGTCCGGCAGCGAAACACCACACTTAACGGGCAGCAGAGTAAATTAGCTGATGGTGTTCAAATGGCTATGGCTATCGCACCGGCGGATACCGCTGTCCGAATACTGCTTATCAGCGATGGGAATCAAACTTCCGGCGACCTGAAAGAAGTCGCCAGGACCGCGGCCGCCAATGGAATTCCCATTGATGTACTGCCTCTTCGCTATGAGTATGATCAGGAAGTAATATTCAATCGTCTGGCAGGACCCGCCCGCGCAAGAAGCGGTCAGACAATCTCGCTGCGATTTATCCTCAGCAGTACCGCCCATGCCCGCGGCAGATTACTTTTGCAGCTAAACGGCAAACCGGTTGACCTTGCCCCCGACTCACCGGAAATCGCAGTCGCCACAGAACTGAAACCGGGCACTAATGTCAAGACGATATCGATTCCGGTCGGGACAAGAGGGATGCATGAGTTTGAGGCTGTCTTTGTTCCTGATGACCCGGCTCAGGACAGAATTGTCCAGAATAACCGCGCCGGCGCAATGACATTCGTTGCCGGGCCCGGCCATGTATTGCTCGTCGATACAGACGGCTCGACGGGACTCGCGTTAAATCGGGCGTTGCAAAATTCCGACATTGATGTCCGGTATTGTACCGCTGTTGATTTTCCGGACAATTTGGCCAGGCTTATGGACTGCGACGCGATTATCCTGGTCAACACCGACTGCGGCAGCTTTACCTTTCAACAACAGGAACTAATCTGCCGCTACGTTGGGGACCTCGGCGGAGGCCTGATCATGACAGGCGGCCCTCAATCCTTCGGAGCCGGCGGCTGGATCGGCTCACCGGTAGCCGAAATCCTGCCCGTTGACCTGGACCCACCCCAGAAAAAGCAGTTGCCCAAAGGCGCTCTGGTATTGATTATGCACTCCTGCGAAATGCCGCAGGGTAACCTCTGGGGCGAAAGGATTGCCATTGCCGCGGTAAAAACGCTAAGCCGACTGGACCTGGTGGGCATCCTGGCTTACAACTGGCAGGGCGGTAACGCCGGATGGGTTTTTCCGCTTGGCCCTACAGGTGACAAGAAAAAAGTCATCTCCGCCATCAGGCAGATGCAGGTGGGCGATATGCCTGGCTTTAGCGCTCACATACAGGCCGCCTATCAGGAATTAAAGGATTGTGACGCCGCTCAGAAGCACATTATAATTATCAGCGACGGCGATCCCTCGCCGCCCGGTGCTCAACTGCTGGCCCAGTTAAAACAGGCTGGGATTACCTGTACCGGCGTGGCTGTTTTTCCTCATTCTCCCGCTGATGTACAGAGTTTGCTCCGCATCGCAAAGAGTACGGGGGGACGATTCTACAATGTCAAGGACCCCCAACAATTACCTCAAATATTTATTAAGGAAGCCCAGGTAGTCCGGCGCGCCCTGATTGTCGAAGAAACTATCTCTCCTCAAATTACTTATTCACTCAGTGAGATTACAAAGGGCTTGAGTTTGCCCCTGCCCAATCTTGACGGCTATGTTCTGACCGGGCCGGGAGGTGGCCTGTCTCATGTTATTCTCGCCGGCGGTCAGGCGGACCCTATTCTGGCAACAGGTCAGGCCGGACTCGGCCGATGCGTGGTTTTCACCAGTTCCGCTGACGGCAGGTGGGCTTCCGACTGGCTGGGATGGGGCGGCTTCGAAAGATTCTGGGAGCAGGTCGTTCGCTGGGCCGCCAAACCCGCCCAGTCTTCCGATTGCGAGGTCTTTGCTGATGTGCAGGGCCGTAATGTTACACTCAATGTCGAAGCGATTGACGCCGAGGGCAAATTCATGCAGCTTGCCCATATCGACGGCCAGATAATAGCTCCGGATGTATCGACCAGTCCGCTTCAGCTTACGCAAGTGGGACCCGGCCAGTTCCGGGGCCGGTTCCAGGGATCGACTTCGGGCAGTTATATCGTAAATTTGCGATACCGAAAAGCCGGTCAGGACAAGACCCATTTTACTCAAACCACAGTTACGGTTCCATTTGCCCCCGAGTTCCGCGATCTTTCCGATAACGCGGCTTTACTGGAGGAAGTCAGCGAGATTACCAGCGGGCGTGTTTTACCTTCCGATCCCAGTCAGGAGCGTCTCTTTGATCATACCGGAGTAAAATTCCCCGAAACGCAGTTACCGTTGACCCAACCGTTAATGTTGATCTGGTTGGCGGTTTTTCTCCTTGATGTGGCTGTTCGGAGAATCGCTATTGACTTTCGGGCCATTGCCCGGCGAATCGCTGTTTTCATTCGACGTCCCGTGGCCGAACGTAAGGCGGACCGGACCCTCCATCGCCTCCGGCTGGCCCAACAGAAACTTCGTACCCGGCTTACCGCCCGCACCAGCGGCTCGGACGCCTCCCGTAGTTCTGATGCCTCCCGCCGCTATGAGGCCGCCGAGCAATACACCGGCGACCTGCCCAACACCAATATTCAGTCACAGATCGAGACGCCGACCGATAAGCCATCGGAGAAACCGACCGAAGAAAAAACCAAAGAAACCGAAGCAAGCGAGGATGAAACCCATATTCAGCAACTTCTAAGAGCAAAACGCCAGGCCGCCGGCCGGCAACAGGACGATAAAAAGAAACCTGGTTAGGAGATAATAAATTGTCGAAAACACAAGAAAATATTGAAAAACACTGTCGGGAATTTCGTGAGATGTTCGATTCGTTACGGCGTGAGATTTCCAAGGTAATTGTTGGACATGACGACATAGTCGATAACGTCTTAATCTGCCTGTTTTGCGGTGGGCATGTTCTGCTTGAGGGAGTGCCCGGCCTGGGTAAGACCCTGCTGGTTCGCACACTCAGTTCCGCTCTTTCGCTTGAGTTTCGACGTATCCAGTTCACGCCTGATCTGATGCCCGCCGACATCATCGGCACTAATATTATTATGGAAGACAAGTCCACCGGGCGGCGGGAATTCCAGTTCCAGAAAGGCCCGATTTTCGGTCAGGTTATCCTCGCCGATGAGATTAACCGTGCCACTCCCAAGACACAATCAGCCATGCTTGAGGCCATGCAGGAACATACGATTACCAGCGGTGGGCAAATATATAAACTACCCGCGCCGTTTATTGTCCTCGCTACCCAGAACCCAATCGAACAGGAAGGAACCTACCCTTTGCCGGAAGCAACTGGACAGGTTTTTCTTTAAGCTTCTCGTTCCTTACAGCAATCGTGAGGAGCTGGGCACTATACTCGATCGCACAACTACAGGGGATGCGCCCGAGGCTGAATCGATTGTCAATGCTGAGCAGATAAGCTGGGGTCAGGAATTGGTCAGGCGTGTTGCTGTGGCCGGTCACGTACAGGATTATGCCATTCGTCTGGTATTGGCCACTCATCCGCAGGGCGAATTCGCACCGGAGATAACCAACCGGTTTATTCGCTTCGGCTCCTCGCCGCGCGGGGTTCAGGCGCTGGTTCTGGCGGGCAAGGTCCGTGCTCTGCTTGACGAGCGTTATCATATAAGTTTTTCAGATATCGCCGATTCCGTGCTGCCCGCACTGCGCCATCGGATTCTGCTGAACTTCGAAGGTGAGGCGGAAGGTGTACGGAACGATGATTTGCTGCACGAAATTCTCCAAAACACCCCTAAAACCCTGGCCCAGAGCGTTAATGTTCCATAATAAATGTCAAAAATTGGATTTTCGGGGTAAAAAATGTAAAACCTGGCTATTAGTGAATCGCGTTTTTTTACTAAAATAACGGATTTCGAGAATATTTTATGTAACTTCTCAAAGAAAGTAACATCTTATTACTATCATGGACTCAACAGGCACAACAAGTTCGCGACGAAGATTGACTGAGTTGCTCGATAGCAATTTTATGGCGAGGCTGGATGCGATCGATGTCTTCAGCCGTAAAATGCTACAGGGCAAACTGCATGGGGAACGCCGCTCCAGGCGCCGCGGTCAAAGCGTGGAATTCGCGGACCATCGACCTTACGTTGTGGGCGACGATCTGCGTTTCGTGGACTGGAATATATACGGCCGATTGAACCAGTTATTTCTCAAGCTCTTCCTTGAAGAGCAGGACCTTACGGTTCATATTGTGATGGACGTCAGCAGTTCGGTGAGTCTTGGAGAACCCGCAAAGGAACTTTTTATCAGGAAGTTAGCCGCCGCACTGGGATATGTCGGCCTGGTCAATAACAATCGGGTAACCATCAGCACCTTTTCCGATGGGCTTCTGGGCCAACTTGCGAATATGCGCGGGCGCAATTACCTAGCGCGGATGGCGGAATTTCTTCTTTCGACTGACTGTGACGGCCCTTCGCGTTTCGACAGTGCCTGCCGCCAGTTGGTCAGCGGACGTATCGGCTCCGGCATAATGATCGTATTGTCTGACTTTCTCTTCAAGGAAGGGTTCGACCCGGGCCTGCGACACCTTATCAGCCGTCGGTACGATCTGTATGTTATCCAGGTACTGTCTCCTCAGGAGCTTTCGCCCGAATTGACCGGCGACTTGAAGCTGGTGGATATTGAAGACACCGACACCGCCGAAATCACTATAAGCGCCGCCCTGTTGAAGTACTACAAACGAAACCTTAACGCTTATTGTAATGAAATAAAGGATTTCTGCGCCCGGCGTGGAGCGGCCTATGTGCTTGCCAATTCCGCCGACCCCGTGGAATCACTGATGTTAAACTATTTACGCCGGATCCGATTGCTCCGTTAGTTTCAGGATTTATACGCAACGCGTATAGAAAAACCATGTTGCCCGGTTTGCGACTCGACGGTACTGAACGAGTTACGAATTGACTAACCCGGCATTTTTATTTGGAATGAGTATATTTGATGGAATGGCTTACTCCTATGACAGCTCTTTATGCCGGCGCGGCAGCCGTACCGCTGTTGCTGCTGATGTATTTCCTGAAGCTTAAACGCGCCGAACAAATTGTCTCCAGCACTCTGTTATGGAAGCGAGCCGTCCAGGACCTGCAGGTGAACGCGCCCTTTCAGAAGATAAGACGAAATCTGCTTCTATTGTTGCAATTATTGCTGCTTTTGGCCATTTTACTGGCCTTGTCCGGACCGGTTTTATTGATGACAGCCGGCCCCGCCAAACGCTATGTATTATTGATTGATCGGTCCGCCAGCATGAACACCATCGACGTTGAGACGAACCGATCTCAAGAGCGACAAAGCCGCCTGGACGCCGCCAAACAACAGGCGAAGGTGTTCATCGAGTCGCTGCGTAATAAAGCACTCTTTTCACTGCAGGATGAGTCCGACCAGGCAATGGTCATTGCCTGTGATGACCATGCCAAAATAATGTGCAACTTCACTTCCGACAAACGCCAACTCCTTTCCGCCGTCGAGGCCGTAACGCCGAGCGACGGCGGCTCCTCTATATCTGAAGCTGTTATGGTGGCCCGCGCCTTTGCTCAGTCACCCGGAGAAGAGACCAATAATCGAAGTGCCCGAAACCCGGCCCAACTGGTATTGTTCAGCGACGGGCGTATTCGGGATGTCGATCAGATTGCCCTCGGTCCTGATGAAATGATTTTCAACTGTATCGGTAAATCAACGGAGAACATAGCGATAATAGCTATGCAGGCGCGTAGATCGTTTGAAAATCCTGATGAGTTGAACGTATTCGCCACCCTGGCCAATTATGACACAAAAAAAGCGACAATTGATGTGCAGCTCAGTATAAACAATGATGTACAGGCAATAAAAACGGTAACCGTTCCGCCGCGAAAGGCACAAAACACATCGGCCGACCAATCCGGAAAGGTGGCGGTAACTTTCACCCTGACTTACACAAGGGACGGAGTGCTCGAGGTAAGACAGTTACAGCCCGACTGCCTGACCTGCGATGACGCCGCCTGGACCATTTTATCACCCCCTAAAAGGCTTTCGGTTTTACTGGTCAGCGTAGGTAATATAGTGCTGGAGACGGCATTAAAGGCCTGTCCGCTGGCACGGTTGGAAATACGTTCACCCGCTGAATTCGACGCGATGGATCACTCCGCAATGAGTGTCGAGCAACCTTACGATGTCATTGTGCTTGACAACCATGTTTCCAATCAACTGCCGAGGTGTCGTTATCTTGTCTTCGGCCGACCTCCGGCGGGGATCGATGTATCGATCGCTCAACAACTCGAAAATCAGGTTGTAATAGATTGGCGTTCGAGGCACCCGGTGTTGAAATATGTCAACCTGATCAACTTATTTGCCGCGAAATGTAATAAGATGATATTGCCTCGAGACGCGGAAGTACTCGCGGAGTTTAATGAATCACCGGCCCTGGCCCTGGTGCGTCGCGGCGGCAATGTCTATCTGCTTGCCGGTTTTGACGTCCTTCAGACCAATTGGCCTTTCGAGCCGGGTTTTGTCTTGTTCTGCTACAACGCCACCAATTTCCTCGGTGTGCAGTCCGGAGCAAGCCAACTAACTGATTTGCAGGTCGGCCAGCCACTCATTGTCGAGGGACTCTCAGGTGGGATTAGCGCCCAAATCAATGGTCCGGGTTTGTCAGATAAGATAATCAAAGCCAACCCCGCCGGGGTAATACGTTTTCCCGGCACTAATCGAGTTGGTATTTATAGTCTTAATATCCCCGACCAATCAATCAGGTTGTTTAGTGTCAACCTCTTGGCTAACCGGGAAAGTAACATCGAGCCTGTCCGGGAAATGACTCTGTCAGGTCAAACGCTCGAAGCCCGTGCCGACTCCATTACCAGAACGAATATGCCTGTTTGGCCATACCTGGTACTCCTGGCGCTGCTGCTTGCCTGCCTGGAATGGTTGATATATAATTCCAAAATCCGACTAAAATAGCAAATGTATAATTTAAGCGTATAGAAATTTGTATTAGCCACAGAGGTATCAGAGGACTCAGAGAAAAGAAATTATAAATCTCTGTGAACTCTGTGTTCGCTGTGGCAAAAAAACTCCGCCGAAGGCGGTTAATTTAATATAAAATCAGGGACACGAATGAATCGATTATCATCAGCTTTTTCAGTTGTTCTCGTTCTGGTCCTTACGTTTTATTGCGGGGCCGACTCGCGGTTCAACGTCGATGTTTTCTGGGGCTGGGGTGGTTGCTATCGTCCTATGGAATGGACTCCGCTGGAAATCGGCATCAGCAAAGGCGATCTTACCAGGCCCTTCGCCGGTTCCGTGATTATCTCAGCCCGGCAGGACGGGCTTAACATCATGAACATAACCCATACTTTCGTCCTTACCCCGGACATCCCTTTACATGTGCCGCTGGTTACGAAGCTGGCCTTCTCGATTGACAAGTGCAACGTAAGAATTGTCAACGATCGCGGCCGCACACGCTGGCATTATAATTTTGACTTCTGGAATTTTTCCAATAAAAACCGCATACTGACCGCTGTCGGTGAAAGTGATTTGCTTGTCGGCCTGGTCGGCCGTCGGCAGTTCAGACTGCTGCACCTGCCCAAACAATCCGTCTGTCGAGCAGATAAAGGCCAAACAGATAAAGACCGAGGAAAGGTTTATCTGAAGGAAAAACTACCGCGAATGGTGCCCTGGGACTGGACCGGTTTTGTTTGTCTCGATTTGCTTATCCTTTATGACCCCGACTGGAATATGTTTAACCAACATCAGTTAAACGCTATTGCCCAATGGGTCTCTAACGGGGGCAGGTTACTGCTTATTCCGGGAAGTCATCCCATTTCCGCCGATAATCCCATCGCCCGGTTGCTTCCCTTTGAGGTACACCAGGCCAGGCAGATTTCCCTTCCGCCGGAAACTCTCAGAACCCTGCACCTGACTGACACGGAACCGGAGACGGTAATCTGCTCACCCGTAACACCCAAAACAGAGGCTGATGTCTATCGGCTCGAAAATTATAAGGCCGGCGAATGCCTGTTTGCCGTCGGATATGTCGGTTTCGGCCGCGTAGGCGTATTGACCTTTGACCCATCCGCCCTGTCGGATAAACAAAAAACTCATTCCACACGCTTCTGGGTCCATTTTATCAGCGCGACTATGGAGGACACTTATACTAAGGATGCTTATACCATTCCCTCTAAAGCAAATAAACAAACCCTGCCTGCCCCGGCCGGTAGGAAACGAGCTGGAACCGCCGATCCTCGACGACAGATATTAAGCCGCGGCATTGAATTTCTGGAAGATAACAAAAATGAGCCTGACAGTTCTGTTAATGAACATCACTATACAATCAGCCAGGCCCAGACCGCCAGTAACGCGGTTATGGAACACCTGTATAGTATTTCCGAATTGCGTCCTTTGAGTATCTGGTGGGTGATTCTCCTGTTGGTAACTTTGGCGGTTCTGCTGGGACCGGCGGACTATATGATCCTGAAACGTCTGGATCGTCTGCCGATGACATGGCTTACCTCCGCCGGCTGGATTATTTTGTTTTCAGTGGGCGCCTATTATGGTGTTCAGGCTCTCCGCGGCGGTAAAATGCAGTTCAGAGCGGTTTCGGTCCTGGACGGGATCGAGAATTCAGATTACGCATGGTCTTGCGTCTATTCCGGCCTGTTTGCGCCATACAGCGCCGACTACAAGCTCAATGGCCTCCTTGATAATCAGTGGTTCTCCGGTATCGCCCCCGCACAGGAACACATGTACGTTTATAGTCGCGAAAGCGGCGGTAGAAATATTTATTGTCTCCAGCATGACGGCGGGAACCTTCCCTATTCACTGCCTATCAATATATGGTCTATGCAATGCCTGCTCCTGGAATCGCCGCTTGAGCGACTGCCCATTAACGCGGAAGTAAAACGCCGGGATGACGAAATTATTCTTACAATTACCAACAAATCCGGCAGTACCGTTAAGGGTGGCTATGTCTTGTTCGATAACAGCCAAATGATGAAGTTCGACCGTGTACCGCCGGGCGAAACTAAAGTGTTCACCGGCAGTTTATCATACAAGGATATATGGCGCAGTCGCCAGGGACATTATATGAAGTCTGGGGCCGGGTTCAGAAACGCAACGGCCTTCTTTGCCCAGGGATGTCTGCAACGAACCCGGACAATCCAGGAGTATCTTACCCATGGGGCGGCGGTGGTATGTACGGAACTCGAACAGGCTCCCATGCCGTTCGCCGTAAAGGACCGCAAGTGTGATTACAATCACAGACAGTTGGTACGGCTCGTTGTTTTCCCCCAGCCCAATAAACAGGAGGCAGTAAATGATTCAGACTAAAGGCCTGACCAAATACTATGGAGATTTGGCCGCTCTGGTCGATTTGGACCTGACCATTAATGCGGGTGATATTTTCGGTTTCATCGGCCCAAATGGCGCGGGAAAGACCACGACAATGCGCATCCTTGCCACTCTGCTGGAGCCTTCCCGCGGAATGGCCTTCATCGACGGACTGGACGTAACCAAAAAAGGCAAACAGGTGCGACAGCGGGTGGGTTACATGCCCGATTTTATTGGAGTGTACGATGATCTCAAGGTATTTGAGTACCTCGATTTTTTTGCCGCCGCTTTTGGTATCGAGCGAAAAAAGAGAAAAGGTATTGTCGAAGGCGTACTCGAATTGACCGATCTCCAGAGCAAACGCGGTACCACTGTTGACAGCATGTCCCGTGGTATGCAGCAGCGATTGAGCCTGGCGCGTGTTCTCATACACGACCCCAAAGTGCTCATCCTGGATGAACCCGCCAGCGGACTCGACCCGCGTGCACGCATCGAAATCAGAGAACTGCTCCGCGAACTTAAGCGTATGGGAAAAACCATTATGATCTCCAGTCATATACTCAGCGAACTCGAGGAAATCAGTGACCATGTCGGTATTATCGAACATGGCCGATTGGTTTTCAGTGGTACGCTTGAGGAAATTCGCTGTCGGCTGGGTATCCAGAGCAAGGTTCGTGTGCGGGTGGCGGATCATCAAAACCGGGCACTGGAGTTGCTCTCGGCCCTGCCGCAGATTCATGATGTTGAAATTGCGGGCGAACATATCGCCGTTACTTTCAATGACGGCCAAAACGGCGACGGCATCATCGCACGCACGCTGGTACAGGGAAATATCGATATTATTTCACTTGTGCCAGAACAGATTAAACTGGACGACGCGTTTCTGCAACTGACAAAAGGTATTGTTCATTAGTGATTATGAATATATTCAATATTTGCGTAAAAATGCTCCGGCTGTCATGGCTGACCGGGCCTATCTTCGATAAGGAGCTTCGTGTATCCAGCAGGCGGCGAAGAAACTACGTTCTCCGCTTTGCCTACCTGGCATTCCTGACCCTTTTCGTTGTCCTGGTCTGGTTCGCTACCGTAACCAGTTCCCGCTCGGCCGCTTTTGGTATCTCCCGAATGTCGGAGGCTGGAAAAACCATTATTCTTACGATTATCTGGTTCCAGTTCATTACCACCCAGTTTATCGCTATTATTATGCTCAGCACTGCTATAAGCGACGAAATCTACCACCGTACGCTCGGAGTGCTTATGACCACTCCTGTCAACAGCTTTCAGATTGTTATGGGTAAGTTATTCAGCAAACTACTACAGTTAATCCTGCTATTGGCCATTTCTTTACCTATTCTTGCTATTATCCGCGTCTTCGGCGGCGTACCCTGGGGGTTCGTCATATCCAGCCTTTGTATTATTCTTTCCGCTGTTATCTTTGCCGGCTCACTCAGCCTCTTCTTTTCCATCAACGGCCGTCGTTCTTACGCTATCATTCTAAGAACTCTATTAACACTTGGTGTAATTTATGCGTTTATTCCGACAATACTGGGGCTGCTCCTGCATGATGTTGTTGCGGAGCGCATACTTTTCCCCATCCTGCTTTATGCTAATCCTTTTGCCGCCTTGCAGTTCAATACTATAACGATGATGTCTCCCGGTATGCCGATGGGGATACCTTTTTCTTTATACTGGCCGGCGCATTGTCTGATTATGTTAGGTGCTTCGGTCCTCTTGTTGGGGCTGGCCGTCAAAATTGTACGTAAGGTCGCGCTCCGCCAGGCTGTCGGTGAGCTTAATCCCACCTCGAAACGCAAACGACGGTTCAGAAAAGCGCAGACAGACGGAACCGAACCTGATGTCGAACAACAGGAGTCCACATCTCCAATCAGAGAAGTCAAAGGCTCGCCGATTATCTGGAAAGAACTACGGGCGCCCTTTATTCAGGGAGGCAGAACAAAAAGCATCATCGGCCTGATAATTGCGATAATCGCCCTGCTGATTACTTATGGTGCGTGTATAAAAGAAAATGCCCTGGATGATCAAGATACCCATATTGTTTATACCATTATTTTTGTAATAATGGGTTTGGTTTCCACCGCCGTGCTTTCCGCCAATACTATAACTTCTGAGAAAGAGACCCGCTCCTGGCCCATTCTGCTTGCTACGCCTCTGGACGATTGGAATATCCTGCTCGGCAAAGCCGTAGGGGTATTTCGCCGTTGTCTTCCCATCTGGCTTTTTCTGGCCGGTCATGTCCTCCTGTTCGTACTAATCAGATTTATTCATCCCATCGCTGTAATTCATCTAACCATGCTGGTTGCCTGGTGCGTGGTGTTCCTCTCCGGTTCCGGCCTGTATTTCAGCGCCTGTTTCAAGCGTACCACATCGGCAGTAGTCGCTAATTTGGCTTTGGTCCTGGCATTTTGGCTGGTTACACCTCTGCTGCTTGGACTAATATCAGAGATTACCAACAACCATGACCTTCTTGAGCTTAATATGTCGGTTAATCCCGTGGTGCAGGCCGGTGTTATTATGGAAGGAGCCGGCGGCACACGAAACGCGGGGAAAGAACTTTCTCGCCTCGATTATGACTGGCCCCAGGGGAGTTATTGGGGTAACTTCGGCCCGACAACCATCATATTGTTCTTTACAATGCTGAGTTATATGCTCCTCGGTTTTCTTTTCGCCTGGCGTGCCAAGTGCCGATTCCGGCGTAACATATTTTGATAATAAAGCGAAAATAATGAAGCAAAGTAACTATTCAGCCGTGTGCAATAAACGGATTTTCTCATTAACACCGGACTTCAGTCCGGTGCCAAAGGTCTCGCCGAACGCTTTTTTCAACCGTTTCAACGGTTTTTGGCTTATGGCTGAATAGTTACGAAGCAAATATAATGACTTGTGTCTTACTGAATAATATATCCAAAGTCTTTGATAACCAGGTAACCGCTGTCTCTGATTTTAGCCTAAAGATCGCCGATGGTGAGTTTATGGTGATTGTCGGCCCCAGCGGCTGTGGAAAAACCACTACCTTAAGGATGATTGCCGGGCTTGAAAAGCCAACTTCCGGAAATATCCATATCGCAGACACACTGGTCAACGACTGCCCTGCCCGTGATCGTGATGTCGCTATGGTGTTCCAGAATTATGCTTTGTATCCTCACATGAGTGTCTATCAGAATATGGCGTTCGCCCTGAAGATGCGAAAGGTTCCACCGGACCGGATCAGGGAAAGGGTAAAACATGCCGCCCATTTACTTGGCATTGAGCGACTGATGGATCGCAGGCCCGCGGCGCTTTCCGGCGGCCAACGTCAGCGGGCAGCCTTAGGAAGGGCCATAGTACGCGACCCGAAGGTGTTTCTGTATGATGAGCCTTTGAGTAACCTCGATGCCAAACTTCGCATGAGCATGCGGTTTGAACTGAAGGCGCTTCATCACAGACTGCGAACCACCTCCGTTTATGTTACTCACGATCAAGTGGAGGCTATGACCCTGGGCGATCGGATTTGTGTGATGTACGACGGCCGGGTTCAACAGGTAGCCGACCCTGTGGAAGTATATAAGCGACCGGTCAACAGATTCGTCGCCGGTTTTATGGGCACACCTCCTATGAACTTCCTTACAGGCCGGTTGGAATTCAGGAATGATACCGCTTGTATTGCGCTCGGCAGTGATACTATTTTTCTGCCGCAGCGACTAAAAGCCATGTTAGCTGATTACCGTAACAGGGAAATGATTTTGGGCATACGGCCGGAGAACCTGTCGGCGGATCGGTTTCCCGGTCAGGCGAACAATACGATTACTGCCGTTGTTAGCGCGATTGAGCCGCTGGGAGCTGTGATACATGCCTGCCTGATCTGCGGTTCTGGTGAGAAATTCATCGTTAATGTCGATCCTCATCTTGATCTTAAGATTGACGAGACGGTAACAATGCATATCGACTCGGAACACATCCACATTTTCGAGCCTGGCGATACAGGAAAGAATATTCCCCTCATTACTCCATAATTGTACGCACCGCGTATGGGAATTCCCGCAAGCGAAACCGTAACATATTGCCGTAAGGTTACTTGCCCGCATGCCAGCGGGAAAATTCAATCGTGATTTTATTATTGACTACAATATGCATTTATGATATGATAAGTGGGCATATTTTAAGGGTTTTTGTCTCTAACAAAAAGAGTTGTTGAATCCATTCAAATAAGTAATTGAATTCTGTAATTGAATTCCAACGAAGCCGAAATGCGCAAGGAGAGGATCAAATGAAGACTACAGGAAAAATTACGGTTTTAGTGGCGATCCTTCTGCTGGAGGCAAATACGTTAGGTTCATCCACCAGTTATCTCGAAAGGAATGACACCGATACAGCTAATCTTGTATCTGTGGATACTATCAGAGCAATTGCACTGAAGAGGGCAAAAAGATTGTGGGGCCGGGTAGTCCCTGGAACTCCCGTACCCTGTTACGGCGAAAATGGAAATATTGTTACGTATATGTGCCCGTTTCGCATTGGCAATGAACCTTTTCCCAGCTATGAAGAAATTCTACTGGAGATCAGGGAGGCGCGAAACTGGACCAAAGACATAAAGCAGGCCCTGGCTGAACAGGAATTCGAGGGGGTAAAAAACGCCGATGATTTCGCCAATCAAAAAGGGCCGCCAACTCCAAACCAGTCAGAGATGGAAAGTTATCGGGAAATGCTCCAATTAGCCAAAAAGAAAGAATTGGGTATCGGGGAATATGGAACTATTTATGTTTCCGCTCGATACGACCGTTATCCGATTCCGCTTCATTCACACTACCTCCCACCCTACTATACCAGGGGGGAGATGGCCCATAAGAAGGCAGGGAGTACGCTGGGTAAAAAGTCATCCGCTTTGGTTCGATACTATTTTCTGGGATATGGAAAACACTTTTTTGAGTTTGACTGTCAGGGCAAGAAAACCCTGATTAACGCCTATTCTCTGGATGTTCATACAGATAATTTTATCAGTTACGACTCTACGACATCAGGCCAGGCGGAAGAGATGCGAGCAGAATGGGATCGAATAATAAATTCATCAGAGGCACCAAACTCAGCCGTTGGGCACAGAGTTGCCGATTGGGAGAATATGCCCTGTGTTACCTGGTGTCGCGGCTGTAGTCCCACTTCCGCTTCGATGGTGCTGGGCTATTGGGACCGAGGCGATGCTGGAATTGAATATATGGGCATGGGAAAGTTGATCGACTATTGGCGAGAATATACCAAGCATTACGATAAACCCAACGACCCCTTGATAAATGTCCCAAATGTCCTTGAGCAATTGCGACTGGATATGGAAACCAATGAGCAGGGAGGAACCAACCCTTTTAAGATAGGTTCGGGGATAAAAAAAACCTGTAACGATAGAAACAATTATGATTTCAATTCAGAGAGAACACAATGCCATTTGTTGTTTAACGACTGGTGCTGGGATCAGATCACCCATGAAATCGATCACGACCGACCGTTTGTCTGGAGCGTGTCAACGTTTGCCATATTTGATTTCAGGGGGCATTCACTGGTCGCCTTTGGATACCGGGATGATCCCGAAGACGAGGACTATAAATATGTGATGACGTACAATACCTGGGACTGCCCCGGTCAGGATGATTGGCATTACAAACACTATAATAATGGCCCGGAACAACTATTCGCACAGGTGGATACAGTATTGCCCGGTGGCTGGAGTTGGGGACAGACAAGTCTGGTTGTTCCCGATGGAGGAGAAACGTGGACAATCGGGAACACTTATAACATCACCTGGCATGAATATGATGAACGGACCTGGAGCGGCGAACTGGAATATTCCACGGATGGCGGTGTAACCTGGCATTGGCTCGCTTTGGTCGAACCATCCGGCCCCGACTGGCAAAGCTATGTCTGGACAATACCGGCGTCGGTACCGGCCACTGAAAAGGCAAGGGTGAGAATCCGAAATTACAGCGGCTCAAGCAGTAGTGGCTGGACATTGCAGGCAGCCGACGGCAGCGAAGATAATTTTTCGATTAAACCTGAATACATTCCGCCCTCACCCGATCCAATGACCTGGGCAACGGAGCCTTTCGCCATTAACACCACGGTAATAGGTATGTACGCCACCACAGCCACGGATCAATCTCCTCCTGTTTCCTATTATTTCGAGTGCTTTACAACCCATGAAGCTTCAGGATTGCAGAGCAGTACCTTTTACGCCGATACTGGCTTAATGGCAAATACTTATTACCGTTATCACGTGAAAGCAAGGGACTCTTGTTATAACGCGACCTATTGGTCGCCGTTAAAAGGTGCTTACACACATATCGAAACACCAACCGGTATCACTTTTGGTTTTGGTGTGGATATTGCTCATGATTTTATCAAAGCCAAATCGGCCAATACCCCCACCGGCCTGACTATGTACAACTCCGGTCTTTGGCTTGGTTGTTATGAAAAGGGAAAATCCTATAACGAAATTTCTAATTCCGGCTGGAAGCAGAATAATGATTATTGGAAAGCAACGGGGTTAGAAACAAACCGCGAGTACTGTTTCCGGGCCAAAGCCAGAAACGGCGAAGGTGCTGAAACACCTTTTTGCGATTATGGCAGCCGTTATACCCTGGCTAATGTCCCCGATGCCCCCACCGTTGACAACGCCACTCTTACGAGTCTGGATGTTACAATTAATCCCAACGGAAATCCCGGTTATACAGAATGTGCCATTCGGGGATACGATTATGGCAGTGCCACTTTCTTCTATCTGGATGAAAATGGAAATAATAATGGGGAGACTCCCTTTTGGCAATCTATTTCAGATTGGGGAACCGTTACGGCAATCGGTTTGACCTCCCACACGCGATACGGATTTTATGTCATGGCCCGGAATGGGAATCAGGTGATGACCGCCTGGTCGGGTAGTACCGGCGGAAAAACCACGCCAATTGTTTTTGATATTACCGCTCCCGACGGCGGAGAAAAATGGGGCATCGGGCAAACTCGAACCATCACCTGGCAAACGCAATATGTTACAGGACATGTCAAAATCGAGATCAGCCGGGACGGTGATTCGTCCTGGTCTTCGATCAGCACATATACCGATAACGATGGCTCTTATGACTGGAACGTAACCAGCCCTGCCTCCCAGGAGTGTCGGGTTCGCCTGACCTCCATAGAAGATCCGAGTATCAGTAATGTAAGCGAGGACAACTTTGCTGTCGTCCAATCCTACATTACTGTTACCGCTCCCTTCGAAGGAGAAACCTGGAATGTGGGAGAAGCAAGAACTATTACATGGGAATCGCACAACGTCGGTCAGGTTAATATCGAACTCAGTCGCAACGGCGGCGCAACCTGGTCAACCATTATGTGGAATACCACCAATGACGGTGAGCATGACTGGACGGTAACCGGGCCGGTATCGTCCAATTGCCGAATGCGTGTCAGTGCTGCCGGCAATCCGGGGATTTACGACTCGAATCCGTTTCAGATCGACGAACCGTGGATTGAGGTTACCTCACCCAACGGTGGTGAATGGTGGCTGGCGGGTGATACGAAAACTATTACCTGGAA
>Ga0255382_10002_pt1 | contig 31839 bp, 29 predicted proteins | sample ANMaggSeSYBR01H9_FD_182101 | JGI IMG/M metagenome (GOLD analysis project Ga0255382, IMG submission 182101) | Sediment cell enrichment communities from methane seep in Santa Monica Basin, California, United Staets - ANME aggregate JGI... | ecosystem: Environmental > Aquatic > Marine > Cold seeps >... | reverse complement strand
CTGTTACAGGGATCGATAATCATTTTATATTCTGGTTAATTGTGTTTATCCTGAGTGTGATCTCATTTGTTTTCATCATTCGTAGAATTGCAAAACAGGACTAAACCAGGGATTTTATTCATACAAATTATAAACAAAGTCGCTTAGTTTTAAAGCTTGCAACTAAAAGGAAGCTGCCGCCGTTTATACCGGAAAGCACTTACTATGAAAACAAGATTCAGCAAGTGCACCCCAATAATTATTACCCTCATAAGCGTCTTAACCCTCTCTTGTACCCAATATGAAATTCCGGGAACCCAGGTAAGGGAAAGCCAACAGGAATTTGAACCCATTGATGTTAGTACCTGTGATCCGGATACAATATACTTCCAGAACACTGTGCTTCCCCTTGTGGTATCCTCTTGTGCAACAACAGGCTGCCATGACAAGGCCTCACACAAAGATGGTATTATCCTTACCGATTATGCTTCCATCATCCGAACAGGAGAGATAAAACCGGGGGACCCAAACGATAGTGAGTTCTTCGAATCCCTTACCGACAATGGGGATGACCTGATGCCACCTCCACCCTACAGTCCCCTGAATTCAGATCAGATTCAAACAATCAAACAATGGATTGTCCAGGGGGCCAAAGATAATTCCTGTATCGATGGATGTGATACAACAGCAGTAAGCTATGCAGGACAGATCTGGCCCATGATGCAATCCTACTGCACCGGTTGCCATAGCAGTAGTGCTCCCGGAGGAGGAATTGTTATTGCAGATTATGACGACATGGTAGCGCTTGCTGATAATGGCAGTCTGACGGGGTCCATCAGATGGGAATCAGGGTATGCAAAAATGCCCACAAACCAACAGCTTTCCGAATGCAATATCAACCTGCTTCAGAAGTGGATTGATGAAGGATATCCGGATAATTGACCTCTCCAATACAAGAGAAGAAGCTACTCCTCCTTAAGCTTCAGATTCAATTCAAGGGACTGTCCATGCTGGTTGAGGGTGCCATTTATACTGGTCTTATCCACCAATTTTCCCACATACTCAAGATTATACGCGGAAGCTTTGATACTTAGTTCAGACTCTTTGAAAGTTGTTTCATCAACCGCCAGGCCAAGAGCTCCCTGGTCGGGACTATCCATGGTAGTCGTATAGCCTGCATCCGTTTTAGTGATATTAAAATTTATCCTTAGTTGCCCTTGTGGTGTCTCCAGGGCTCCGCTCCATGTTCCTTCAATATCCTGGGCAGATATGGTAACAACTGCAAGGAGCAAAATAATAAGTGCCGCAATTTTTTTCATAGGTATTAAATTGATTCGAGATTAAGGTACATCATTATTTGATTCTATAAAAATCAGGCTGATACCGTTCGGACTACTATGGCTGGCGGATCCTTAAAGAGTCGCTTCACCGCACACTGATCGGCAGCTTTGATTACAGCTTCCCTGTATTTCTCCGGAAAACCATCCGGCAGCACAATATCCAGATCGATCCCGATCAACTTGCGGGTTTCAGAATCGTTCCGGTGTTTCTGAATGATTCTGATTTCCGACGGATCGATCCCCCTCTTGGTGCAGAACACCTTCACATAAATTCCTGCACAGGTGGCCATGGAGGCCAGGAAATAATCAAATGGTGCCGGAGCACTGTCCTCTCCTCCTCCATGTATCTTTTGATCTGTTTTAACCACATGATTCCCGAGACGGGCATTCACCTTTGCGCCCTCTTCAAAATATACTTCAATATCCATATACACTGATTTGTTTTAATTTGCCTTTATAGAAACACTGCCTGGCACCAAACCTTTAGAACTTACTTCCACATGAATGGTCCCGGGCTCCCCGGTCGAACGTACGATTACCATACCCTTACCCCGACACAATTGGAAGGTATTGTCCGTGAAACTTCCCTGCTGCATGGGTCCGGCATTTCCTGCTGCCTGAAGTACAGCCGGACCACTAATCTTTACGCTAAGCTCCGAATCATCATCAGGAGCAATCAATCCTGCCTGGTCCATGGCCTGCACATTAATAAATGCCAGGGCATTCTTATCTGCAGAAATCACATCCATCTCTTCATCCAGTACCAGTTGACTTGCTGGTCCGCTTGTTTGAAGAAGCACCGATTCAATTTCCGTTCCATCCATGATGCCCGTAGCTTTCAACTCCCCCGGGGCATAGGGCAATTCAAACAGAGCTGTGAACTTGTGGGCAGAATCAATCTGCATCCTTCCAACGTCCTCTCCGTTCAGTTCCAGCTTCACTTCGGGATATGAGGAATAGACTTTTACCCGGATCACTTTGCCTTCATGACCCTCCCAGTTCCAGCTGTTCAACTCATCATACCAACCCCAGTAGCTAATTCGGGATTCCATCTCCTCCGGAATGGGTGTGGTGACCAGTATTTCAAGTTTGCTCTCCCCCCAAAGCACATCACGGTAGTATGATTGAGGCTTTTTATTTCCGAGGATATCGATATCTCCGCACCAGGATACATACCAGCGCCATGGTTTCTGGAAGGTACTCTGCTCACTTGCCTGTTTATCGACTATATAATGATGACCAATCGCTGATTCTCCAATATAGTCCATTCCGGTCCAGACGAAATCGCCAATGACATAGTGATGCCTTTTTACCATCTCCCAATTCTCCCAGGCATGCTGTGGGACCGATTCCGATCCATACATCATGCGTTCCGGAAATTTCAGATGATCCGATTCATAATTCAGGAACTGATAATTATAACCTGCGATATCCAGCATGCTAAAGGCCCCTTCAGAATAATCCCACTCTTTCCCTGGATTGTCCCAAAATTCGCATACAGCTTGTGTCACGGGCCTTGTATCATCAACCTCCCTGATGGCTTTTTTCAGGGTGCGCCCAATCTCAACTCCTTCGGGATCGGCCCGTTCCTTTACTTCGTTCCCGAAGCTCCACATCACCACACTGGGATGATTCCGGTCGCGGTAAACCATGGCCTGCACATCCTTGATATGCCATTCCTTAAAGTAATTGGAGTAATCATTCGTGCGCTTTGGTTTCACCCAGTGATCAAAGGATTCGTCGATTACAAGTATTCCGATCTCGTCACAGGCATTTAGAAAGGATTCTGAGGGGGGATTGTGGCTGGCCCGGATGGCATTATACCCATACTCCTTCATCCGCTTTACCCTGCGGTATTCAGCATCGGGGAAGGCAGCCACACCAAGCAATCCGTTGTCATGGTGCATGCAGGCACCTTTCATCAGGATCTCTTCCCCATTCAATAGAAATCCATCCTCAACGCTATAAGCGATGGCCCTGATACCAAAGTTTGTATGATAGCTGTCAAGCTCCTTCCCATCTGCCTCAAGTCTCACTTCTGCCCTGTAAAGATTGGGATGATTAATATCCCAGAGGGCAGGTTCAGAGATAATGCCTGAAGCAATAAGAGTTGTCTTTGAATTTGCTCCGACAGTGACCTCATCAGTAACAAATGTTGTCTGCTTACTGTCCGGGGAGAAAATCAGGATCTTTCCGGCAACTACAACTTCCGAGTCCTGTTTATTGGAAAGCTCTATCTCAATATTGACAGTTGCCCGGTCGACCGAAACATCGGGTGTGGTGACATACACCCCCCAGGGCGAAATGGCCACAGGATTCAGCACGGATAGATTCACAGGCCGGAAAATCCCGGCCCCGGCAAACCACCGCGAGTTTTCTCCCGGATTGGCAGTCTTAACTTCAATCAAATTACTCTTACCTGGTTCTTTTAAACTACTGGTGATATCAAATTGAAACGGGGTATATCCATAAACGTGTTCCCCGATCAGGATACCGTTGACCCAAAGCACCATCTGGGTTTGTACGCCATCAAAGCCAAGTATTACATGCTTATCCCCAATATTCTTCGGACTTATAAACTCCTTTTTGTACCAGGCGAATCCATCACGCAAGTAGCCCACATCTTTCCCTCCGGGAAGATTTTTATAGAAGGGGCCCTCATGCAAAGAATCCTGGATCTCATAATCGATGATGCTCCAATCATGGGGCAAATGGACAGGAATCCACTCTGAATCATCCTGGCCGGTTTTGGAAGGATCGCTCATGTCTCCCATATGGAAAAGCCACTGGTCATTGAAATCGGCTTCGCGAAAATAGCCCTTGGAAGCATCGCGCTCACAAGAGCTGAGAACCAGGGCAAGTACAATTACGAGCAGTCTCAGGAAAGAGTTATTCTTAGGTATCATACATATGGATTTGAGATGTTTATTCCGAATGCAGGGATGCATCCCGACTTTTTATTAGTCGCTCCTCCCGCTTTTGAATTTCCGCACGCATCCTTCGCATTTGTCCTGCATAGTTGACTGACAACAGAACATAGGTGACACCAATCAGCAACCAGGACCAGTTGTATTTATAGTGGGTCATGAAAAAGACCACAAAAGAAGCAAGGCCAATGGCTGCAAAAAGGTAGATCAAATACGAAAGGATCTTCAATCTTCGTTTTAGTTGATCCTTTTTAAGATGCTTGAACTCTGAAGGGATCATGTAACAAATTTAACAATAGTGTATTTACTTCCAAGCCTCATTTGACTTATGCCCTATCATATTGTAAATTGCAGAGAACCTAAGCCTTGCAAAGATGTCAAAAAGCAAAACAGGATTCTGGAAGGAACTCAATCGTCGACGTGTGCCCAAGGTCCTCGCCATGTATGCTGCCACTGCCTTTATAATAATGGAGGCCTCGGAAATTATGTTGCCCAGACTGGGACTTCCCGACTGGACGGTAACTTTTGTAATCATTCTGCTTATTGTGGGATTGCCAGTGGTCTTTGTGCTTTCCTGGGTCTTTGATATCACTCCTCAGGGGGTGGTAAAAACCAGCCCAATCGAAGAAATGAAAGAATCTTCAGAACCAGTAGAAGCTCCTCGCAGGAAGCTCAGGCTAAGTGATATGGTCATTATTCTGCTTCTTGGAGCAGTGATTGTATTGATCTATCCCAAAATCTTTAATGAGGGCAAAACCCGGACAGACCGAGGTAGAATCTCCATTGCCGTCATGCCCTTCAAGAACATGACTGGCGATACCCTGTATAACCTCTGGCAAGGTGGCTTGCAGAACCTGCTGATCACTTCCCTCTCAAATTCTGAGGAACTCTCCGTGCGCCAGTATGAAACCATGTATAACGTCCTGAGTAAGGAGGCAGGGCTGAATTTAGCATCCATCACCCCTTCCATGGCCAGCAATGCCGCTCGCAAAGTAGAAGCCAACACTGTCGTTATTGGCAATTTATACAAGTCGGGAGAGATAATCAGGGTCACTTCAAACATCATGAATCCCGATTCTGAAGAGATCTATAAATCCTATGAATTGCAGGGTAATTCGGAAGATGATTTCTTTGTTCTGGCCGATTCTATGTCCCACCTCATCAGAGACTTCCTGGAGATACAAAGCATTAAAAAGGCAGTTTTCTATGACAATAAGAGTGTTTACACAGAATCACCGGAAGCTTATAAGCTCTATCTCAAGGGTATGGATCACCACGTCAGGCTGGAATATCCACAAGCCATATCATACTTCAACAGAGCCCTTGACTTAGACACTGTATTCGTTTCGGCCATGATGAAACTGGCCTGGTGCTACGGTGACACACAGCAGGCAGAGCTCTCAAAAAAGTGGGCATATAAGGCTTATAAACACATTGATCGCCTTCCCCCTGATATGCAGTTACTGGTAAGGATCCAGATTTCTGCCATACAAAAAGATCCCCTGAACCAGGTTCTCCACTTGAAAGAATTTCTTTCATATCATCCCCAATCCATGCTCCAGTATTACGTATTGGGTTGGGTCCTGTTTAACATGGAGCAATGGGAAGCTGCCAGAGATGCCTTTGAACAGAGCATGAATTTGGCACATAAACAGGAGTTGAAGACATGGGTTTGGACTTATTCTCTCCTGGGCAATTCCTACCACTACCTGGGTCAACACAAAAAGGAACAAAAGATCTTTGAGGAAGGCCGGGAGATGTGGCCCCAGCAAAAATCAACCTTTGATTACTGGCAGGCAGTCTGCGCCATTTCCACGGGAGACAGCACCCAGGCAAACTTCTACATGGAAGAGATCCGGCTTATGACTGAACAAAAGGGTTGGCCTGAAGCCAACCTATGGCTTTGGTATGCAGGGATTTACGAGTGGGCCGAATCCTATGATGAGGCTGAGTATTATTTCCGGAAGGCACTTTCCCTCAAACCCGACAACCGGCTGGTTCAGGCCGAGCTTGCTTTGCTCCTGATCGAACATGATATCAATCCGGAAGAAGGCTTGGAGCTTATCACACCCCTGGCGGAACAGTATCCCGAAAACCCAGATTACCTCTATACTTACGGACTAGGGCTATATAAGGCGGCTGAGTATCAAGAAGCCAATGAGATTCTGGATAGGTCATGGGAACTGAAAGCCTTCTACGACCATACACATTTTACCCTGGACAAGAAAGTTGATGACATTCTGGACAGGGGCTAGATCCGGGTGAATAATCACTCAGGCAGAGTTGATATTATATCCCTGAGGAAATCATTCACACTGAAATTGCTCAGGCTGTATCCCATGCGTACCACCACCAGATTTCTGGAGGGAATCACATAAACACGCTGTCCAAGGAAACCATCAGCAAAAAAGATATCATCGGGCACATCCACCAGAGCATTTCCCGGATCCGGCTCCTGTAACCAGAAGGTCCCGGCATATTGGCCATCCGATGCCGGAACCGGGGATTTCATATACTCAACCCATTCCGTGGTAAGTACCGTATCGCTCTCGAAGATTCCCTTATTCAGGAACAACATGCCAAACCGTGCCCAGTCCCGGGTCGATCCGTAGCTATAGGAGGAAGCCACAAAAAGTCCACTGGCATCGGTCTCCACCGTAGTATTAAGCATGCCAATGCGATGAAACAGTCTCGTATATGCATAGCCCAGGTACTCATTCATATCTCCAATGGCAGTCCGGAGCAGTCCGGATAGTAAATTGGCATCCCCCGAAGAGTAGTTCCAATATGTTCCTGGTTCATGTTCCAGCTGGCAGCTGGTCACAGAGGTAAACATATCGTCGCTTTGCATCAGCATCACCGTGGCAGAGGAGATGGTAAAATAGTTTTCTACCCACTCTAGTCCGCTGCTCATATGAATAATATTATCGAGGGTGATGTTTTTGCGATCATCACCTGCCCAATCCGGAATATTAACCGGAGCATCCATATCCATTCTTCCCTCATCTACCAGTGCCCCGGCCATGGCTCCTGTAACGGTTTTGGTCATGGACCAGCCATGAAATTTGGTCCAGGCATTATATCCGTCCAGGTAGTTCTCCCCGATCAACTCATTGTTATATACCACTGCCACTCCCAGGGTTTTCTTGAAGGGTTCTGCATCCGGACTATCAATGGCTTCATCCAAAATGGTATTCAACTTCTCATAATCCACACCTTCCGGCAGGGTTTCTGGCAAAACATCTCCCTTGGGCCAGGGGATGGTATCCTGGCTATAACCCGGATCGGGAATCGTAAATGAGTCAGCCATCAGCTCCTCCTCAGGCTTATCCAGTACAATTACAGCCCCCAGGCCTTCTCTGAAAACCACCTTCCGCTTTGCCAGGCCCAGAACCTTTGCAGTGACTGATTTCTCTTCGTAATCTATCTTGCATTTAGCAAGGCTGATAGGGAAAAATGAAAGATCCTCAGCAGCTACCCGCTCCGGACTTTTGTCGGCCAGAAATACACTGGAACACATTCCTTTGGCTGCAAAGGCAGTAATAATAGGCAACCTGGGCCAGGCAAACCAGGTAATAACTATTACCAGGGCAATCAATAAGAAAGTGAGGACTCTTTTAATAAGCTTTTTCATGGAGGGGTGTTTTATGCAGTCGTAAATTTATCAATATTACGGAAAGCAAAAAAACAAAGAGGCTGTGCAAAAGTACACAGCCTCCCAGAAATAAATGTCTTGGTCAGGATTTACTCAATTGGATTCGCTACTACTATGACATCAATATCATAGTTGAGTTCAAAGTGGATATTTCCTTTATTACAGGTACCTAAGGCTGTAATAGTGATAGGAATTTGGTCTGAAAGGATATCGTCAATCGCATCATAGGAAGCCGCATCCAGAGATAATGTAAAACCAACATCAATGGCCCAGTTCTGGTTAAGGGTCCATGTATATCCTCCACTCATTGTATTTGAGATACCAAACTGTGTACCAGCCAGAAGCTCCACTCCAGTAACCGCATTCCCTAAAGAATCTATAGAGACTACCGTAAGTATGATCGACCGCGTGTTGAAATCGTCAATCAAATCCGAATATTCATCCAGATCATCATTCAACACATCGATAGTCGTGCTAGCATCAAACCCATGAGCATCAGTGGATTTCAATTCAGTTTCATCCGTAAGAACATCAAGGTTACCTTCAATGTTGGTATCTATCTCAACATCGGCTATTCCTTTGATCCAATCGCAGGAGCTCATACTGGCAGTCAGCACTATCAACACTATAATCTTTATCGCATTTTTCATAGCTATCTGGTTTTAAATTTTCAGTTGTATAAATATAGGCCTTAAACCCTTATATGTCAAACAATCAGGGTGATTCTCCATTGAGATTTTTACCAACGAAGTCTTTTACAGGATAGAATTACTCTGTCCCGGTGATTGAAATTACAACCGAAACTTAGCTGTTTGATCAAATTTCACTTTTTTAACATGAAATCCGGTCCCACTGAGGGCTTATTCACGCATCACCTTCAGGGCTTCCTCCTCAGTCCAGTTGCAAAGCGCATCACTATCTTCCTGAGAAAGTCTGGCTTCCTTATGAATCAGCAAGTAGCTTTGAAGTGGCATGGTACCGGCATCCAGCGCATCGTAAAAATCGGTAAGTGCCCCAATCTTATCTGCTTTGTCCAATTGCCCGTAATTGCTAAAGTTCAATTCCTCTTTACCCTTAAGGATATGTTTATTCAGATACCATGAAAGGGGCGAAATCCTGCTGTACCATGGATAGACGGTCTGGTTGGAATGACAGTCGTAACAGGCTTTCCTGATATTATCAGCAATAGGTTCCGGGGCTGAAACCAAAGTCAGCATATCCAGCTCCCGGTCAAGGGGGGTACTGTTTCGCTCAGGTTTGAAAAATTGCAGCAAAATCAACACAAGAATCACTCCAAGCCCTGCAATCTTAAATTTCCTGCCCATCAGTTTGCCTGCATCAGTTTATCTGATTCCTGCTTGGTCCAATCAGCCAATTGCTTTATCTGTGCTTCTGACAAAGCAGCCTCTGGTTTATTTTCCAGGTACTTCCCGGGAGGCATCTTTTTCTCTTCCACCATTTTGCCAATATCTCCCAACAGGCCAATTTGCTTGGTCAGCCTGTATTCTTCCCACTGCGCAAAATTAACAGCTTTCAATGCTTTCTCCGAACTGGCACCGGTGAAGTGGCAATCATAACAGGAGGTCTTCAGAATGGTGGTGATCTCATCCGGAAATACACTTTCTGAAGGAGCATCCGGACTAAAAGACTGAAAGAACAAAAAAAGGACTCCAGTCGCAACGAAAACAACAATCTGTTTTTTCATATTTTGTATTTTATAAATAAGCCTTGAATTTGTAAGATAAATAAAAAAGGAGTAATGAAACAAACACTATTTGTTTTTGCGTAGTTTCCGGATCTGGTTCCAGTTAACAATGCGCCGCAGCAGGTCGTATACGAGAGTAAAGTAGAGAACAATAGCTGATAACCAGATTACTACCAGGTTGAACCAATAAGTGTCGAAAGAGAGAGACCCAACTCTTTTATGGGGAGAAAAAAGATGTGCCCGGGCTATCCTGGATTGGGGCTCCTGGTAGATCGGAGCAATTTTACGGACCAGGCGATTGTTCCACACGGTTACAATCTGGTGTTTATTGGCGAGCAGATCCTCCAGCTTTTTATTGGTATATCTCCTCTTCATTTCTACAAAATTATCCTTCCCGTTCCACACTTCAAGCATAGTGGAAACATGTTGCTCCTTCAACAGGCCAGCCTTACTATTCTGCCAGCTGAAAATCTGATTTGTACGCTTCAGGGAGTCAATTGCGGTTACATACACCATTTCATTAAAACCCGAGGGTGTGAAGCCTTCAGGAGATCCAAATGATGTAACCAAACCCATCCTGCTTAACTCGTTTAATTCGTTTTGAACCAGGTTCAGATCTGCCTCGCATGATTCGGGCACATTTCCACCAGACGATTTATAATTGATATTATCTAGTCTCGATTCGATCTGCTGAACCCGGAAGGCCTGATAGGATGTGTTGTTTATATCCTGGTCAAACTCAAAAAACTCCCTGGTAAACCTGTTACCCTTAAACTGATGTACCGCCACAGCCTCATAGGCCCAGCGCGAAGGCATCAGCTCTCCTATAATGGGTACATATTCAGGATGATTATAGAGATTATTAAGCCTGTCAAAGGGGATCATCACACCACTGAACAGCAGCTGGGGGACTATGATAAATGGAATCAGGATATAACCCGTTCCCACCGAATTGAGTCCGGCCGAAATATTCAAACCTATCACATTGGCCAGACACGATACGGTAAAGAATATGGCCCAGTAGTGAAAAAGCATCCCTTTAATTTCCAGAATAGAATTTCCTACCAGCACAAATGTAAAGGTCTGGATGGCCGAAATAATAAACAACACAATGATTGTTGAATGTAAATATGAGAGACGGCTAAGGCGAAGAAAGGACTCTCTTTCCTGGATCTTTCGATCCATGAAAATCTCCTTGACACTTACCATCAATCCCATGAACATGGAGATAATAACCCCTATAAACATATACACGGGAAGATTTACATTCTCCCTGAAAACATATTCAGCTGCGGGTGACAAATCACTTGTATAACGAGTAAACCAGGCGCTGATAAATGCAAGCAAAGGAGCCTCCAGAAAATTGATCAGCAAATACTGCTTGTTGGTTAACTTGCGGAGTATATTCCGACGGAAGAATATGGCAAACTGTTCCAGAGATCCCGGCACTTGAAAATCCCGTTTAGGCAAAGCCTTCTTTTTGCTTTTAATCTTTTGTTTCGACTCAATCCGGTCTTTGTAAATATCATACCATTCTTCAGGTGACACCTTGCGTTCACTGGTGACTTTCCCATATTCATCTATCTGCCTGGCCTCAACCATCTTCAGAATCTGCTCGGGCATCACATTTCCACACGATTCACAATGTCCCACATCAGCATTTACATAGTTGCTAAGCTCCTTAAAATAAGTAATTGCATCAATGGGATTTCCCTTGTAAATCACATGACCCTCCTTATCAAGTACCAGGAAGCGGTCAAACAGCTTATAGATATCTGAATAGGGCTGATGAATATTCACAATCACCAACCTGCCTTTCAGAGCCTGCTCCTTCAAAAGCCACATTACCTTTTCTGAGCCCATGGAAGAGAGTCCCGAGGTTGGCTCATCCACAAATAACACGGCCGGCTCCCTGATCAGTTCCAGGGCGATATTCAGCCGCTTCCTTTGCCCTCCACTTATAAATTTATTTAAAGGATTACCCACCTTCAGGTGTTTAATCTCCTCCAGGTCAAGATCCATCAGAACCTGGTTAACCCTCCTTAACAACTCAACTTCAGACAGGTTACTCAGGCAAAGCTTTGCATTCAGATAAAGATTTGAGAAAACGGTCAGCTCTTCCATCAAAAGGTCATCCTGGGGAACAAAACCGATGATCCCTTCGATCATTGACTCCTCTTTATGGATATCATAGCCATTGATTGTAATCTTTCCCGATTGTGGTTTTAGCTTGCCACAAAATATATTAAGCAGCGTTGACTTCCCTGCTCCGCTTCCACCCATGATACCGATCAGATTGCCCGACTCTTTGCTAAAGGTGAATTTCCGGATCCCTTTTGAACTGTTTTTAAACTGGTATTCAATATCCCTGGCCACAAAAGATATTTTTGTAGCCGCCCTGGCATGGTGAAATTTACGGGAAATATCACTGTAGTAGACAGGACTGATCATGGCCCCTGTTACCAGTGATCCCTGTTCCAATAACTCAATGCGTTCCTGTACTATGGGTTGTCCGTTCAGGAATAGATTCATGTGACCCATGTACCGGAATACATAAGTGTCTGTACTGGCATGGTGCAGAATCACAATTCTGCCTTCCAGTTCCTTCTGCCTTATATGACCAATCCCTTCGACAAATGGCAACTTATTGTTGTCGATAACCATGATCCGCTCTTTATCACAGGCATCACAGGCATTCAATACAAAATTCTTGGTATTGTCATGCTCTTTTCTGGAGATATTGAATGAATCGGCAACAGTTCTGATAAAGGCAAGTTCCTTGGAGGTCATCACATCATCTTCATTGATGAATTCCACCAGTCGGAGAAATACAATGAATTTTTCTCTTTGCATCAGACTCCTGTTAATCTCTTCGGCAATACACTTCAACTTTTCCGAATCGGAAAGGGTCTGTCTGTGATGTGTAATACCTCCACCGAACAGAAGTGGATGGTGGATCTCCAGGTAATTATCAAACACAACCAGATATTTATTTATCAGGTTGGTTTTCAGGTGTTGCCTAAGAAAAGACTTTACTATGGACCTGGCTTTGAAAGAAACACCATCCTCTGATACATTGGCTATTATAGCAAACAGCTGAAGCAGTGCATTTAATACGGCCTCTTTCATTATGTGTGTCAGCCTTTTCCGGCTGAATTACGCTCGCTGGTCCCGTAGTTCACTTCGGTGTTAGCGAGCACAGATAAAATTTACAATTAATAGAAGATTCCTTGGAGCTTGCTCCGAGGATCTTCAATCGTTGCTAGACGATAGTTGCGCGCAGGCTGTCGACCTTCTCTGAAACTATTTTTAACTGTTCATCGGTCATGATATCGCCAACACCTTCATAGTATTCCTTGATTTCAAATAATCTTTTGTACAAATCAGATACTTCCTCAACATCTTTAACCGGTTCCAGCAAAGTCACCAGCTCATTCAGAGAATTCTTCTGCCTTGCCAGTGCCTCAAGGAAGGCTGTATTGTCAATGGCTTTTGAAGCAACATTGGTAGTGATGTAAATCCCTTCTATCCAACTTCCGCAAACCACCAGGCGGGCCAGAATATCCTGCTTATTTTCAACCAGGTAGTTCCAGGTATCATCAAAGGATTCATTAACAACCTGGATCAAAGAATCACGGTCGTCGATATTTTCTTCAATGCGCTCAGCATAGGTAATATTGAAGGTTGTGGAAATCCCAAGATCTTCAATCAGGATTTTGGAAGCCTCCAGGTAATTCATGGTCCCCTGCTTCATCATATAGGTGGTGGCATAGCAAAGATCCGCAGCATATACACCAAGATTCAGCACCTTGTCACGTTGGGTGATATACTCTCCTGCTTTTTCCGGGCCATTGGAAAGGGACAGTATATAAGGCGCCCCCGATTGATATATCAGCTTTGTAATATCATAGGAGGTGGGAAGTGGATACCCGGATAAATCCGTCACAACGTCCTCTCTGGCTTCGAGCTCCTCAGGTTCCGGAACACCAATATCCTGCTTCTTCTGTGTAGTATTACAAGCTGAAAACAATATCAAAGAGGTACTTAGCAATCCAATTACAAATAATCTTAGTTGTTGATACGTTGCCTTTTTCATGATCAAAGGGTTTAATTATAGTGTATATATGTTACAAACGTTACAATTTAGGAAAAAGTGGAATGAATAAAAAATTTCATATAAAATCATATATCTTTGGGATACCACCAGTTCTATTTCAGATAACAGAATACTAATCATCTTGTTCAAATGAATGTGGTTACATCATACCTGGTTGCAGTCTGTTCACTCCTTCTGGGTACTAATCCCGATTTTCACAGTTCCCGAACTGCTGCACAACAACCAGGGGAACAGCTTCTGATAGAAGCTCTTGATCTGGAATTATCAGGCCTCTGCTACGATGTGGCCTTTTACCAGGATGGAATTCTCTTCCTGAAACCGGGGGAAGAGATCGTTTATCAGTCTCCTTTGGATAGCACCGATACGGCTTACGACCAAGCTCTGTTCAACAATAAAGATATTAGTTGTTCCCCTGCGGCTCTTTCTTTTTCTGGCGACTACAGCCGGGGCTACTATACCAGAGCTGTTGTGGGCGATGAACAGCAATATATGGAGAAGATATTCGAAATGACTATTGCTGGCGATGAAGTGACTGGTACCTCTCAGGCTTCATTCACCAACGATCCCTCAAGGAATCTTCATCCCGCGGTCTCAACGGATGGCTCGATTATGGTATTTTCTTCCGACCGCCTGCCAACCAGTGGTGGTCTGGATCTTTTTGTCACACGTTTAACAGATGAAGGTTGGTCCAGTCCCCAGAATCTCGGAGCGGCAATTAATTCAAACGGTCATGAGTGGTTCCCCTTTCTGGATAAGTTGAATAATCTCTGGTTTTCCTCCACAGGGCATTCAGGATATGGTGGATTTGATATCTATTTCTGTCCCTTCAATGGGGCGGATTGGGGCTCGCCCAGGAACCTTGGCTTAACCATCAATGGTCCCAATAACGAAATGGGATTCTCTATCCATCCCCGCAAACAAATGGCACTGTTCTCCAGGTCCCAGCCTGCCGACTCGAAGGGCATAGCTTTAAAAATCACCCTCCGGGAAGAAGCTTCTGCAAGGGATATTTCAATGATCATGCAGAAGATGGCCGATCCTGTAACTCAGACTCCGGCCGCTGTTCAGGCGAAACCCGAATCGAAACCTGAGCCCGCAGCGAAACCCGAGGCAATGGATAGACAGGGAACAGATGAGGTGGTTTTCAGGGTCCAGATCATATCAAGTCTGTATGAAAACAGCTTTCCTACTGTTTTGATTGAAGGTAGCAGTTTCAACACCTACGAATATTTTTACATGGGATCCTTCAGGATCACCGTTGGGAAGTTCGAATCTTTAGAAGAGGCGAATGCCTTCAGACTTAAGTGTTTAAATTCAGGATTCAAGCAGGCTTTTGTGGCAGCTTTCAGGGGAGGGAAGAGAGAAACTGATACATCAGTCTTTAAATAATAGATTTTATGCATCACATCGTTGACCATCCCCTGATTCAGCACAAACTGACCCATATACGCAACAAACATACAGGCACCAAGGAGTTTCGTGAAAACGTCAATGAGATTGCAGGACTGATGGCCTATGAGATTACCAGGGATATCCCCCTGCGTAAAACCGAGGTCGAAACTCCGATGATGCGCTGTGAATGCAGTGAACTTTCCAGGGATATTGTTCTGATACCTGTGCTCAGGGCCGGTCTTGGAATGGTGGATGGAATTACCAGCCTGATCCCCACAGCTAAAATCGGGCATGTGGGCATGTACCGCGATCACGATACCCTTCAGCCCTTAAGTTATTATGCCAAGTTTCCCTACCGGATGAAAAAGGCAGTGGTCCTTGTTCTGGATCCCATGCTGGCCACCGGAGGAAGTGCCAGTGCAACACTTGATAAACTGAAAAGTGAAGGGGCCACTGATCTGAAACTGGTTTGTATCGTTGGAGCCCCCGAAGGACTTAAACGGGTCACCAAGGATCATCCGGATGTGGAAGTCTTCCTGGCTGCCTTGGATGATGGTCTGAACAAATTGGGATATATCATACCCGGTCTGGGCGATGCAGGCGATCGCCTGTTTGGCACCAACGATTTCCCAAAAAATTTATAAGCCCTTACAATCCAATTTTTTAACTTCTTCTTAACAGGAAATGTGAACATTTCTATTTAACTTGGTTCTAAATTGAAAGCTTTCCTTAGAAAATCCTGTTATGAAAAAAATTATTGCTCTTTTCCTGCCCTTGTTAATCAGTGCTCTCCTTTTGGCTCACCCTGAAGAACCTACTCCCCCTGTAAAGGCTGATGTCATGTGGCACACGATTACTGTTATCGATTATAAGCCCGGCACCGTTGATAACGCAAAAGAGTTAATTCAAAAATTTGAAGCTGCTTCAGAAAAGGCCGGGATTCCCTCACCGGTGATCTACTGGTTTGAATCCGGAAAATATGACATGGTTGTTACCTGGAAGCTTCAAGACGGGCCAGCTGATCTTCAGGGAAAGTGGAATCCAGCAGGTGAAACCTGGTGGAAGGCCCTGGTAGCCCAGGAGGGTTCTGAGGATGCGGCATTAAAACTGCAATCCAGCTATAACGAACTTATTGCTTCTACGCATACAAGTGTTGCGCGGAAAGCAAATTAGGTAAAGCAAAAGCATACAGAAGTACATTTAGCATGAGGAGGCCTTCTTGAAAAAGATGGCCTCTTCTCGTTTGTTAGATTGAATCATACCTTATTTTGTTATAAATTTACTTATACACCCGTCTTGCTATGAGTAAAAGCCAAAAACAAAAAAAGTCTGCTGAATCCGAAAATGCTTCACCAAGATCCAGGCTCGAGAAAAAGTTTTATTTCAAAGAACTGGAACATCTGCAGCTGGAGCTGGTAAAACTTCACGAGTGGGTAAAAGCAAAGGACCTGCGGGTAGTTGTCATTTTCGAAGGCCGCGATGCGGCCGGTAAGGGCGGAGTAATCAAGCGAATCACCCAGCGCCTTAATCCCAGAATCTGTCGGGTGGTTGCCCTGGGGGTACCCACTGAACGTGAAAAAACACAATGGTACTTTCAGCGCTATGTAACCCATCTCCCTGCAGAGGGAGAGATTGTTCTGTTCGACCGCAGCTGGTACAACCGTGCCGGTGTGGAACATGTGATGGACTTCTGCACGGAAGATGAATACTGGGAATTCTTGCGTTCCTGTCCCCGCTTCGAAGAAATGCTTATCCACTCGGGAATTATCCTGATCAAATACTGGTTCTCGGTAAGCGATGAAGAGCAGGACAAGAGGTTCCGTGAGCGCATCTCTGACCCTCTGAAGCGCTGGAAATTTAGTCCCATGGACCTGGAATCAAGGAGCCGGTGGATCGAATACAGCAAAGCCAAGGATGAAATGTTCTCCTATACCGACACCAAAACGGCACCATGGTTTGTGGTCAATGCTGATGATAAGAGACGGGCCCGGCTCAATACCATTCACCATTTGCTCTCCAAGATCCCCTACGAGGAAATCAAGCACAAGAAGGTCCACCTTCCCCCCATCTCCATGGAAGGATATGTGAGGCCACCGCTATCGGACCAGACCTTTATTCCGGAGGTCTATTAACATTCCTGTTTTTTTGTACATTGCTTTCTCTTAGTCCAATAAAAACCGAAATCCTTAAACTATGAAAACATTAATGAAGTCAGCTGCACTCTTATGCCTCAGCCTGACAGTCCTCTCCTGTAGCTCTGACAAGAAGATCGAACTCTTTAACGGGCAGGACCTTGATAACTGGAACATTGTGGTAGACAGTGAAGACGGAGAACCCAAGGACCTCTTCTATGTGGAAGATGGAGTGATGCATACTCTCGGGGCGCCTTTTGGCTATCTTCGGACAAAAGAGTCGTACAGCAATTACAAGCTTCACGTGGAATGGAAATGGACCGACGAGCCCTCCAACAGCGGTGTACTGATCAACGTCCAGGGCAAGGAAATAATTTTTCCCCATTGCGTCGAGGCACAGTTAATGAATGGTAAAGCGGGTGATATCGTGCTCATGGGCAAAGGAGCCACTATCACCGTTAAGGACTCCACCTACATGGTCACCTCCGAGGAACGTCGCTATCTGTCTATTCCAAAATTTGAAGAAAGTAGTGAGAAAGCTGCCGGTGAATGGAACAGCTATGACATCACCTCCGTGGACGGAACCCTGGAGTTATATGTGAATGGTGTTCTGCAAAACAAAGGAATGGATATGACACTGACTGAAGGAAATATTGCCTTGCAATCGGAAGGGGCTCCCCTGCAGTTCAGGAACATCTATCTCCAACCGCTGTAAGCGACTACCAGGTCGACATAGGTTTATCCACCTCGATGGGGCCTTTGTGCTGGGCCACATTAAATCCCACTTTATAGCAGAAGCGGGTCATCTTCAGGAATTTATCATAATCAATGGCATCTTCCTCATCGCTTATCATATGATAATCGCGGTGGGTTCCCGTTGAATAAAACAGGATTGGTATGTCCTGCCTGGCGAAGTTAATATGGTCGCTCCGGTAAAAATAACGATTGGGGTCCGTCAGATTATTATACTGGTAGTTCCCCACCAGACCTGCTGCCTTCAGTGTCTTCTCATTGATCTTCATCAATACTTCGCTCTGCAGTCCACCAATAACCTTCACTGAATCGTCTGCCTGGATGGTCAGGCCGGATCGCTCACTAAGGGCATCCTCTTCGGTTTTGGTCCGGCCTACCATATCGAGATTGATCACAGCAGCTATGTTTTCTTTTGGGACCAGAGGGTGTTCTGCAAAATACTGTGAACCAAAAAGTCCAATCTCCTCGGCTGATACCCATAGTATACCTATACTTCTTTTGGGCTTTTCATTCTCCATCTCAAAAGCTTCGGCAATCTCAATCAATGCTACGGTTCCCGAAGCATTATCGTCGGCACCATTAAACACACCTCCCATTCCGTCGGTCCCCAGGTGATCATAATGGGCCACATAGATTACCATCTCATCCTTCAGAACCGGGTCGCTCCCCTCAATCATGCCAAATACGTTGAATACTTCCAGATCATTACCTTCCATGTGAAGTTCGATCTTCACGCTTGTCCCTTCCAGCTGAAAGGATTGTGGTTTCAGCTTGCTGTCAATCTCCATTTGAAGGTCCTTCAGGTTCTTTCCGGCTGATGCCAGTAAATTATCAGCCACACTGCGATGAATCAACACCATACTGGGGAATAAGGGCCCATTCCCAGCTGTGGCATCCTTCTCCTCATCTTCCGTTTTGAGTCCCATGGACCTACTGAGGTATTTTGCCACGGCCGGACTAATATCTTCGATGGACTGCATGCCCGATTTAGGATCCATAACCATCAATACGACCTTTGGCTTCTGCGAGTAAATATACCGTAGCTTATACTGGAAATTCTGCATATCGCTCCACTTATCATTATCAAACAGGGTCTCGGTTCCCTCTTCATTCAGGGGAGCCCGGTTCATGATCAGCACAACCTTATCCTCTATATCGATATTTTCAAAATCATTATATGCATTCTCTTCGTCATTAATCCCGTATCCGGCAAAGACCACCTCTCCCTCAATGATTGTTTGGTCTCCGGCGGGGGGAGGAAAAATGTAGAAAGGATCTTTGCTCAGCTCAACAGCACCGTCTGCACTGGTAATATTAATGCCGCTCTTTTCCCTGTCATAGCCTTTTTCTGCAATCAGATAGGGCTGCAGAAAATCCTGGTCTTTATCAATGGCCTGAAGGCCCAATTGTTCTGCCTGAACCGCCAGGTAGCGCGCTGCCACCTGCAAACCGGGTTCGCCAGTATCACGTCCCTCAAGCTCATCAGAGGCAAGAAAGAGCATATGCATCTTCAGATCGTGTTTATTAATGGACTCTATTCCTGTTTTCTGGGCCTGTACAGATATACAGAATAAGGAAATCGTTGCTAATGCAATGGATGCTTTAAAGCGCTTCATTATTACGAAGATTAAAGTTAAAGTAAGTGCTCAATATAAACATTATATCTCATTCCCGGGATCAAATTTCCAGGTTGGATATGGCCCCGGTAGTCTTGAAATTATACTCCGGGTACTCATAGATTGGAATTCTGTGTTCAGTCTGACCCAGGGAGTATCCATATAAACCATTGTAGTCCTCTATCTCCTCTCCCATTTGCTCCAACTGATGCAGGTACTCATGAATGGACTTGGATTCGATGATGATAACCTTGCCCATTTTCTGAATAATGGGACTGTGGTTCCGGGTCTCATCATGATCGAATTCAAGAATCCTCCTGCCATAGCGTGTAATTCCTATAACCCTGTATGTAAGGCTCTTACCTACACCCGGCAGGTTCAGTACATTTCTGTCTGTGGCCAGGAAAGGCAAAGACGCAAAATGCCGGAGCGCTGCAATATTCTCAACCATCAGGGTGGACTCTTCCTGGAAATTCCTGATGGCATCGTAATGTTGTTCTTCGATACGTCCATGCACCTTTTCTTCCAGTTGCTCCTGTACCACTCTTGCATTGGGAGCAAAACCGGCGTTGTTTTCCATATATCCTTTTACTGTGAAGGTATAGTAAGGCAAGACTCCAATATCGTTCAGCACCCGTCTCAGTTTCGCTGTATGTCCCCGTCGGGAAGCCGCGGCTGTAAAAACCTGTTGGTTGGTCACGGTCCACCCTGATGCAATGAGTCTCTGTATGGCCATGGCAGAGAGTGGGCTTACTTCCATGGGCGACTCAAAATGGGTCTGGATGATGAACTGTTTGATGCCAATTTCAGAAGCCCTATCCTTAAACTCTTTAAGGATCTTAACCAGGTTGAGCGTAATTCTCTGGGGAAGGTAAACAGGGAGCCGGGTTCCAATTCTTACCCTCACAATCTCAGCCAGCTTATCTCCATCCGGAAGTGATTCATTCTGCTTTTTCTTTCTGACAGCCATCATATAAATCTCATCCAGCAAATGCTTGAGGGACTTATCGGAACTCATGAGTCCATCCCCCCCGGTAATCAGTATATCCTTCAGCTGGGCATCCCCTTCAAAATAAGTCATCAGTCTTTTCAGCTTTTGTTCCCACTTCTCGCCGGGAGCCAGCTTATCAAGGTTAAAATTCAGCCTTCCACCCTGAAAATCGTACATGCGCTGGCAAGAGGAGCACAATCCGCCACAGGCCCTTCCCATTGTATCAGGTATCAGGATGGCAACTTCCGGATAGCGCCGGTGCAGGTTATGTCCGTCGGGTAACAACCATCCGGCTGCATTGGGCTTCCCGGGCTCTACCTGGTCCTCCTTCTCCCAGGCAACAATGTTTCCGAACTCATTCACCAGCTGTTTGCTGTATAGAACATAATACCGGATGGCCAGGTCGGCACCCACCGCAAAATAGGGAACTCTCACATGCAGCAGGGAGAGATAATAGGGATTCACAAAGAAAGGAATACCTGCATCGTAGGCTTCTTCAAGTGTCTTCATGGTATCCGGATCCAGGGAATGGTCGAGCATTTCGTTCAGGAGCCCGGGAGAGCGAACTGCAAAACGTAGATGGAACCTGTAATCCTCCCACCAAAGCTCCATTTTATCATGTTTCTGTTCTGTATTGAGATGGGGCCCAAAAACGTACCTTGAGTTCTTTCCCCCTCCTTCTTCAATTTGTCTGGTCAGTATTTTTATAATTCGTTGCTTGTTTTCCTCCCTCACCTGAATGATGCGGGGGTCCAGGCCTGAGGGATAACGATCCATCCAGGCATTTACCTGCTCCTTTGAAAACCGGGCTTGCCGGCTCTCTCCCCGAAGCTGCCGGAACAACATGATCATATCCATAAAAAAATCAGGTTTTGCCCCACCTGTACCCTTGTGTACTGCCAGCCAAATAAGCCGAAGGGGATTGCTTACCGCAATTTCACCTCGCAGATTCAGATCGGGATATTCCTTTCCTGCATGATCGATGTAATCCAGGATCCTGACAATAGCATAATCACGCCATTCCAGTTTATCAAAAAGTTCCTTGCTGGCATGCCTGGCCTGGTAGAACCGGAATGCATTGTCCCGGTCTTTCAAACTTTTCATGATCCATTCCCTGACTCCTACCACCACTTCGGTCTCATTTTTGGAATTACGAAGGATTTCCTCCAGCTCGGGGTTTTCAGAAAGCAAGAGCCTGAGCAGCTTGTGGGACTTAACGTTTATGGCAATCCTGTCCAATTTTTCTATCTCGGTCATGACCTGCAATTTTAAGGAATAAGTAATCCAAAAAAACCACACGAATCAAATGGAGTTGCAAACAAGTTTTTTACTTACTTTTGCGGCGTAATTCATCACTATATTAACAAGCAAAATGGAACAGATTCAACTGGATATTTCAAGGGTATACGATTTTATATCAGCAGAAGAGATCAAAAAACTCTCCAAAGAGACCAAGGCAGCACAAGACACCCTTTACCAGGGCGACGGACAGGGCAATGACTACCTGGGATGGCTCCACCTTCCTTCGGAGATTACGGCTCAGCAAATTGAGAATATAGAAAAGGCCGTAGCCGGACTAAAAGAAAAAACAGAGATCCTTGTGGTAGTTGGAATCGGAGGTTCATACCTGGGTGCACGCGCAGTAAATGATGCCCTGTCCCATAATTTTTCTCATCTGAAAAAAGGACAGAAAGCTCCCCATATGATCTTTGCCGGACAGAATATCGGAGAGGACTATATGTACGAGTTGCTGGAACTGTTGGAAGAGCAAAGCTACTCCATTGTAGTTATCTCAAAATCGGGGACCACCACCGAACCGGCACTTGCATTCAGGATTCTGAAAAACCACCTGGAAGAGAAGGTGGGAAAAGAGGAGGCCAGAGACCGTATCATTGCCGTAACCGATTCCAGCAAGGGTGCTCTCAGGCAGCTGGCCGAGGAAGAGAGCTACCGCAGCTATATAATTCCTGATAATGTGGGTGGAAGGTTTTCTGTATTTACTCCGGTTGGTTTGATTCCCCTGGCCATCTGTGGCGTGGATATCAGGGAGCTCGTGTCAGGTGCTCTGGAGATGAGCAAACGTTGCGATTCCTCTATACCATTTGAGGAGAACCCTGCAGCTGTTTATGCCGCAACCCGCAATGCTCTTTACCGTTCCGGAAAGAAGATTGAGCTCCTGGTGAACTATCAGAACAAGCTTCACTACGTTTCGGAGTGGTGGAAACAGCTATATGGAGAGAGTGAGGGAAAAGAGGGCCTGGGAATCTTCCCGGCTGCTGTAGATAACTCTAGCGATCTTCACTCCATGGGACAATATATCCAGGAAGGTGAGAGAATCCTTTTTGAAACCGTTGTCAGTGTGGAACAGACCGATCACCATGTAAGCGTCCCCGGCGATCCGGCAAACCTGGACCAGTTGAACTACCTGAAAGGAAAGAATATCGATCATGTGAATAAAATGGCCGAGCTGGGGACCATCCTGGCCCACCTGGATGGCGGTGTTCCCAATATAAGGATCTCCATTCCTGCACTTAATGCACACTGGCTGGGCCAGCTGCTTTACTTCTTTGAAAATGCCTGTGGAATCAGCGGCTATATGCTGGGAATTAATCCCTTTAACCAACCCGGGGTGGAAGCATATAAAAAGAATATGTTTGCCCTGCTTGAGAAACCAGGCTTTGAAGAGGAAACTGCAAAGATCAAGTCAAGGCTGTAAACAATTTGTGCCATACAATGTTAAAAGACCGGGTATTCCCCCGGTTTTTTTATTCCTATGAAAAATTTTATCGCCAACCTTAATCCCACTGTGAAGGGCATTTCACTGGCTTTCCTGGCAACCCTTGGTATGGCCAATGTATATGTTTTCTCAAAAGCTGCTCTGCTGGAGGTTAATTATTATCAGTTCCAGTTCTACTGGTTCGGATTCGCAATGATCTATATCCTGCCCTTCCTGATCATCACCGGGAAGATAAAAAAGATTCCCGGTCTGTCCAGGGCCTCAAATCGGACCCTGGTCCTTATCGGCTTTCTGGAACTGGGTGCTGCCAGCCTGCTGTTCCTGTCCATTCAACTGGCCGATAATCCAACCACCATCTCCTTCCTCTCCAACCTTACCCCCATATTTGTAACCATATTGGGGATCCGCTTCCTGGGTGAACGCTTTAACAGCGTGGAGGCCATTGGTATCATACTGACCATCGCAGGGGTGATCCTGATCACCTATACCAGGGATACTAGCATAGCAGAATTCTTTGGCAAGGGCTCGGGTTGGATCCTGGTTTCCTCGGTCTTCTCATCCATCAGTATCGTAACTGCCAAAAGCAGGATCAAGGATATCCACCCCGGGATCCTTACCCTGAACCGTGTCGTCTTCATTTTTGCATTTGCACTGGGTGCCATGATCATTCGGCAGGAGAGCTTTGTCATTTCAGGAACGGCCACAGTGAACCTGGCTATCGGGTCACTTTTGGGACCATTTCTCACAGGCCTGGCCCAGTACTCGGCCCTGAAATATATTGAAGCCTCCCGAACCATGATTATCCAGGCTACCCGCAGCCTTTTTGTGCTCGTTGGCTCTATGATTTATCTATCCATATTGCCGGAGATGCTTCAGCTGATTGGCGGACTCATAACCATTGTGGGGGTGATTGTGATGACCTGGGGAAAAATGAAGTATAAAAAAAAGGCAGGAACCTGATCGGATCCCTGCCTCTACCAACTAAGCTAACTCAAACTATCACTACCACTATTTAACTTCGATCTGCCTGGGGGCCTTCTGAACTTCTTCCTCTTTTTTGGGGAGGGTCAGTGTCAGGATCCCGGCCTCATGTGTGGCCTTAATCTGTTCCTGGTCGATTGATTCAGGAAGCTGAAAACTCCTCTTGAATGTCTGGTAGTTAAATTCCCTGCGCAGAAAGTTTTGTTTCTTCTCATCCTCGTTCTCTTTCTTCTCTGTTGAAATCGTCAATACATCATTCTCAATTTCAAGATTGAAATCCTTCCTGGCAATTCCGGGAGCAGCTACCTCAATGGTGTATACCTTGTCTTCCTCAGATACATTGACTGCAGGATGGTTTCCATTACAGTTGGTACTGTTCAGTTGATTGAAAAACTTGTCGTTGAAAAAATCATCCCAGTAAGCGGGAACGTAGTTTCTATTGATTCTTGCTAACATAATAATTCCTCCTATTTGTTTTGTTTGTATTTGAGTTTTAATATCTGACCACCATAGGTCAAACCATGTACCATTCCCCAAAACAAACAGGAATGCTGACATATTGTCATTTAACTCGGAATTATGAGTGTCATTTTGTCATTATTGATTATGAGGTGCCTGACAAAATGTTTACTTAGGATCAGGATAATCCTTTGCGAAGTTTCTCAATCTCTTTCTTCAGTTCAGCTTCTTTGGCCACTGCGATTTCGTAGGCCTTCTCAAGCTGCACCATATTTTTCTTAAATACCTTTTCCTGAGAAGTAAGTGCCTCGGCCTGTTTTTTAGTCTGCTCAAACAAGCTCCTGTTTTGCAAATTGGCTTTGACTTTGGCCAGGGTTGTGGCCAGTGCATCTGCCAGCTGCCTGATAAATTCGATCTGGTGTGAGGGTAACTCTCCCAGGGACGCCAGCTCCATCACCCCCATCACCTGTTGATCCAATACCACTGGAACAAGCAGTATGGATGAGGGTTCATCTTCGCCCAGACCGGAACGAATCTTCATATAATCGGGAGGCAGATCACTTACATAGATCAGCTCCTTCTCTAAAGCGGCTCTCCCCACAAGTCCTTCTCCGAATCTGAACGAACGATGGATCTCTTTCTCTCTGTCAAAGGCATAACTGCCCGATATCTCCAGTAAAAGCTCCTTATCATCGACCTCATCCCTGGTAATAAAGAGAGCCCCCACATCAGCTTCAGTATAATTTACCAGCTCCTTCATCAGCAGTGTGGAGAGATCCTTAAGATTATCTTCCGTTTCCCTGAAAAGAGAACTAAACTTGGCGAGTCCCTGTGCAGTCCAGGTTTGGTTTTCTTCCTCCCTTCGCCTTTCCTCCGAGTCTTTTATAGAACCCATCAGGCTGGCTTTCAGTAGATTTAGCGCATCTCCAAGCTCGTCTTCCTTGCTTAGTTTTTCATAGCTTCCGGTGAAGTCGCCCGTTGCTATGGACCGGGAAAAAGATGCAATATCTTTGAGATTGGAAACATGTTTTCCCAGGCTCCTCTCCAGGTCTCCAATCTCATCTGCTGCTTTTGTTTCCCGGAATGCGGGTAAATTTCCCCGGGTAAGCTGAGCCACCAGTCCACTGACCCGGCTCAGAGGCCTCTTTAGCCAGTAATTATGCAGGATCCCCAATAGCAGTGAACCCACCATGCCAGCAACAGACAAGTACACCATTGCATTTTGCCCCTTCTGAAGAACTCCAAGAAAAATCAGGATAAACAGAAGCATAAGTACCAGATATGGCAATAGAATCTTAAATGTGAAAGAAAACCTGACTTTCATCTGCAAATAGTTGAATACCTCTTTACCTTCTACAATATACAAAAAGATTAAGCCTCCAGTACAGCGGCTGCCAATCGCTCTGCCCCCTCCATGAGAATCTTCTTTGGAGTGGCCAGATTCAAACGTTGATGCTGAGATCCACCCGGGCCGAACATAGGACCATCGTTCAGGCCAAGGCCAGCCCTGTGAATGATAAAATCATTGAGACCTTTATCATCAAGCTTTAGAAAAGAGAGATCCAGCCATGCCAGGTAAGTGGCTTCCAGGGGTGAGATAAGAAGTTCCGGCACAGAAGCATTTAACACAGAGCAAAAGGCACGGTAATTTTCTTCAAGATATGCCAGCAGTTGATCCAGCCAATCATCTCCCTGGGTATATGCTGCCTCAAGAGCCACTTGCCCAAGGATATTATCTCCACCCACATGGACAGCATCGAGGATTTTCTCATACCTCTTTTTCAAGTGCGGATTTGTGGCAATCATTACCGAGGTATAGAGTCCGGCCAGGTTAAATGTTTTGCTGGGGGCCATACAGGTCAAAGTCAGATCTGCAATATCCTTCCCCAGCGAGGCAAAGGGAATATGCCTATTTCCAAACAGGAGCAGGTCGGAATGGATCTCATCACTGATCACAAGGACTTTGTATTGAACACATAAACCGGCCAGCTTTTGAAGTTCTTCCAGCGACCAAGCCCTCCCTACGGGATTATGTGGATTACAGAGAAAAAATAACTTCACACCCTCTTTAAACAATCCCTCAAGATGATCAAAGTCCATTTCATAGTTGCCATCCTTTTTTACAAGCTGATTGTATTTCAACTCCCTGCCGTGATTTGATACTGCCGAGAAAAAAGGAAAATAGACCGGTGGTTGTACCACTATGCTGTCTCCCGGATCGGTGAACTCCAGCACACACATATTGAGGGCTGGAACGATCCCCGGACTGAATCCAATAGCATCAGTCTCCACGTTCCAGGCATGCCTCCGCTCCAGCCATGAGGCCACACTTCCGGCAAAGCTTTCCGTACGAAATGTATAACCAAGGACAGGATGCTTCAATCGATCACCGATGGCATCAAGTATAAATCCTGCAACAGGAAAATCCATATCAGCCACCCACATGGGCAGTAAATCCTCTTTGCCAAAGATCTTCCCACTCAGGTCATATTTCACACAATTTGTGTCTCTCCGGTCAATAATAGTATCAAAGTCGTATTTCATCTAAGTTTGTTTCAAAAAGGCCTCTTTGCCTGGAAAATGCATATCACTAACCGCCTTATCACGAGGCATAACAAAATAGTTTGCCTGACTCTCTGCACACAGTACATCCTCACCATCATACAAGCGGGCCTCTATTTCAGCAATTCTCTTTTTGTGGGACACCAGTGCCGCTCGAACCGTTATGATCCCTTTGGATATATATACCGGCTTACGAAAGCGAGTATTCAGCTGGTAAGTTACGCCTGCCGTATCCAGCATCACAAAAACAACCCAGCTCGCAATCTCATCCATCATGGTCGCCTGGACCCCTCCGTGAAGAATGTCGTGAAATCCCTGGAAATGATCATTGGGATTCCACTTACACACCAGTTCATCGCCCTCTTTAAAAAACTCCATATGCAGTCCTGACGGATTGGTAGGGCTGCAGCCAAAGCAACTGTATTCCGGAAAACTCGCATAGGGATTCTGAAGCTTAATCATGTCTTAAAGATTTAATACGCAAAAATACCTAAATCATTTTAACTTTGGCTAACGATGGTACGGCCCAAAAAACATCTTGGTCAGCACTTCCTGACCGATCACTCCATTGCAAACAGAATTGTGGATTCCCTGAATGTCCCTTCAGGTGCTACAGTAATGGAAATTGGTCCGGGTACCGGCATACTAACAGGAAGCTTACTGGAAAAGGACATACGGCTGGTACCCGTGGAAATCGATCATGAATCTGTTGTTTTCCTGAAACAGAAGTGGCCCATCCTGGAGAAAAGGATCATCGAAGCGGATGTTCTGAAAATGGATCTTACTAAGCATATCACAGGTCCCTTTCATGTCATCGGAAACTTTCCCTACAACATTTCCAGTCAGATCTTCTTCAGGGTTCTTGAATACCGGCAACAGGTGCCAACAGTGGTCTGCATGATTCAGAAGGAAGTGGCCAACAGGATTGCCTCTCCACCGGGTTCTAAAGAATATGGCATACTCAGTGTTCTCTTACAGGCCTATTATGACATCGCTTACCTGTTTACTGTCAAACCAGGATCATTTTTCCCTCCCCCAAAGGTCACCTCAGGTGTGATCAGGCTTACCAGAAACTCTACCTCGAGCCTGCCCTGTAATGAAAAGCTTTTTGTCAAAGTGGTTAAGACTACTTTTAATCAGCGGCGAAAAATGATCAGAAACTCAATCAAATCTATTTTACTAAATTTGGACAGCGAAAGCGAATTGTTGTCAAAAAGACCAGAACAACTTGGGGTAGATGAGTTTGTTGAACTGACCAATTGGCTTGAATCGCAACAAACGGCAGAGTTATGAGCAGCGAACTGACCCGTAAGTATATCGACGAACTGAAGTCCCTGATTGAGGAAAGGAAGGATAGCGCCGCCCTGGTCAAGATGGAAGATCTTCACCCGGCCGATATCGCTGAGATTTATGAAAATCTCTCCCTGGAGGAAGCCACCTATCTCTTCTTATTACTGGATCCCGAGAAAGCCTCGGATGTACTGGTTGAACTTGAAGAAGACGAAAGGGAGACATTTCTGAAAGTACTTCCGTCCGAAGTAATTGCCAGCCAGTTTATTGACCATATGGAATCGGACGATGCAGCCGATGTGATTGGAGACCTGGCGGAGGAGAAGAAGCAGGAGGTACTACTGCATATCGACGATGTGGAACAGGCAGGGGATATTGTTGACCTGCTTAGCTACGATGAGGATACGGCGGGTGGACTCATGGCCAAGGAGTTGATCCGGGTTAATGAGAACTGGGGAGTTGCCACCTGTATCAGGGAGATGCGCAAACAGGCTGAGGACCTGGACGAGATCTACTATATCTATGTAGTCAGTGACGAGAATGTGCTGCTGGGGATACTCTCCATGAAGGCTCTGCTTCTGGCCAGCGCCTCCACCAGGATAAAGGATATTTATAATGCAGGAGCCCGGAGCGTGCAGACAGATGCAGATTCTGAAGAGGTTGCTCAGATTATGGAAAAATATGACCTGATTGTCTTACCAGTCACCGACTCCATTGGCAGGCTGATGGGACGCATAACCATCGACGATGTGGTGGATGTAATCAGGGATGAAGCGGAAAAAGATTACCAACTGGCCTCCGGTATTACCATCGACGTGGAAACCACCGACTCCCCGGCAAGACTATCCCGCGCCAGGCTTCCCTGGCTCATTATCGGGTTGCTTGGTGGAATTGTGGTGGCTGCTGTTATTGGAAGGTTTGAAGAAGATATCAAGATCAACCCCGAAATGGCCTTTTTTATTCCCTTAATCGCAGCCATGGCAGGAAATGTAGGGATCCAGTCATCGGCTATCATTGTGCAGGGTATTGCCAGCAACAGCCTGGGCCTGGAGAGTACCTCCCGGAAACTGGGGAAAGAATTGATCGTATCGCTGATGAATGGCATTATCCTTTCGGGCATTCTCTTCCTGTATAACTTCTTTATCAGTCACAACCTGGCACTCACCTTTACTGTAAGTACTTCACTATTTGTGGTGATTATATTTGCTGCCTTGTTCGGCACCATGATCCCCTTGATGCTGCACCGGATGAAAATTGATCCTGCACTTGCTACCGGACCATTTATTACCACCATGAACGATATCATGGGGCTCTTTATCTATTTCCTGATGGGTAGGATCCTCTATGGAATATTTATCTGATTATCAGATCAGAAAGAGGTATTGATTGCCACCACCGGATCCATCCGGGCTCCCTGCCATGCAGGGAAAATTCCACTTACTAATCCAATGAGACTGGATATACTTATGCCCAGGACAATATTGTCCATGGTTAGCGTAACTATAAAGTCACCCGACATGCTAATGATTGAAGCTCCGATAAATACAATCAATAGTCCAATGATCCCTCCAGCCACAGACAGCATTATCGATTCGAAAAGGAACTGAAGAAGAATAAAGTACTTTTTCGCTCCCAGGGCTTTCTGAATTCCAATGATATGGGTCCGCTCCTTTACGGAAACGAACATAATATTGGCTATTCCGAATCCGCCTACAATAATGGAAAAAATACCAATGAAAAACCCGGCTATTTTCAACACCGCAAACAGTTGATCCAGCTGATTATTGATAATACTGGTCTGATTCAAGGCAAAATTATCCTCCTCGGAGGGTTGTAGCCTCCTGTAGGAGCGAAGCCTCTGGGTTACCTCAAATGTTAGTTCCTCCACACTAACTCTTCGTTTGGCCTGAACCCATATCTGGGGTTGGGCCATTTCGCGCCGGATATCGATGAAGCCCTTGTAATACTCCAGGGGTAGAATGGCTACCTCATCCAGGATAAATGCATCAAAGGTTCCCTTTCCTTCCTTTTTCAGCACGCCAGTTACCATCACTTTCCTTCCCATCAGGTCTATAGATTTCCCCACAGGATCTGCACCCTCAAAGAGATCCTGCGCAATTTTGCTGCCAATCACAACCACATTCCGGCCTGCTTTGGCCTCAATGGGAGAAAAGTACCTTCCATGCTCTACCTCAAAGGAGCGGATATCCTTAAAACCATCCGTGACACCAAATATCGTCGCCCCTTCCACATTGTTATTCCCGTATTCGATTCTTCTGCCCACTGCTGAGAGGAAGCAGACATGGCGGGCATAACGACTCTTCTCTTTAATATATTCAAATTCATCAAAGGTTGCCAGGGGCCTGTTCATATATTTCCACCAGGCATACTCCTCTCCCTCTTCCGGTGCCCACGGCCATTTCTCTATATAAATCACATCACTCCCCAGGCTGTTGACACTCTCCCGGATATTGGACTCAAGCGAGTCCACAATGGTAAATACAGCAATGATGGCAAAAATACCTATGGTAATTCCCAGCAGCGACAACATGGCCCTGAGACGGTTTACAACAACCGACTGAACAGCCATGAGCAAACTCTCCCAAACTAACCTAATGATAATCATTAATAAATTGTTGCGTTTTGACTTCTTTATGTCATTGGAAACTGTTTCTTTTGCAAAGAAAGTTAAAAGTAGGAAGAACTATCCATAAAAACCAATGGCCACTACTAAACCAATACGGAATGCTTTAATTTCAGTCTTTTCGAAAGAGGGATTGGATCCTATTGTAAAAAAACTTCATGAACAAGGTGTCTCCATTTACTCCACCGGAGGAACTCAGACCTATATTATTAGTCTTGGAGTGCCCGTTACCCCTGTGGAAGACCTCACCACCTATCCCTCCATCCTGGGCGGCCGGGTAAAAACCCTTCACCCCAAGGTTTTCGGGGGGATTCTCGCCAGGAGGGAAGAATCGGACGACCTTGAGCAATTGAATGAATACCAGATCCCTGAAATTGACTTGGTTATTGTGGACCTCTACCCTTTTGAAGACACGGTACGATCAGGAGCGGAACACCAGGAAATAATTGAAAAGATAGATATCGGGGGAATCTCTCTGATAAGGGCCGCTGCGAAGAATTTCAAAGATGTGGTGGTGCTTGCTTCTCGGGAACAATATGCCCCCTTTTTGTCGCTTATT
>Ga0255382_10001_pt1 | contig 53724 bp, 54 predicted proteins | sample ANMaggSeSYBR01H9_FD_182101 | JGI IMG/M metagenome (GOLD analysis project Ga0255382, IMG submission 182101) | Sediment cell enrichment communities from methane seep in Santa Monica Basin, California, United Staets - ANME aggregate JGI... | ecosystem: Environmental > Aquatic > Marine > Cold seeps >... | reverse complement strand
TGGGCATCAGAACACTCCAATTATCGTTATACAGTAGTCATGCGTCATGCTACATTGAGAGGTTTAAAAATATTTAAACATATCTGGTTTGTCTATGACCTGAAGCTCTATTTGGACAAGGTTCCTATAAAGCATTTTTCTCAAATGTTACGATCTTCAAGTATGCAAAAAAGTAGTAGTGATAGATATTTGGATCAATTAACAACGATTTCCCGTAAGACAGTATCTATTCATTCACCATTGGTCTCTTCAGGTGGCTTCCACCCAAAGCGTTTCATGACCATCTTGATACGGGCGTCAACCTCCCGTTTGTCGAAGGGTTTGGAGATGTAGTCATCAATACCAAGTTCCATCCCTTTGATCTTATCGTCGACCTTCGTTTTGGCAGAGACCATAATAATGGCTATGTTGCGCCCATCCTTATCTCTTTTCAATTTTTCAACGACATCATAGCCATCCATATCCGGCATCATGATATCAAGAAGAATGAGGTCCGGCAATTCCTCAAGAGCGGTATCAACGGCTTCCTGTCCACCGTAGGCCTCAATGAAATCATATGGTCCGCTGGCAAGAGATAGCTTTATCAGCTCGGGGATATCCGGTTCGTCATCAACGACCAGTATCTTCAGTCGTTTTCGCATTACCTTCTTTGGTATATATGTCAGGTGGATCTGTCCCTTTTTGATCTTGTACTGTACATCCATACTTTTGAGACCGATCTCTGTGTGCATCTCTCCACTTTCTGTGATATCCACGATCACATCAAAGAATGATCTCATCACACCTTCTCTATCAGAAGGCACAACCCCCTTCTCAAGCATGGAGATCATGCTTCCTTTGCTTTCCCGAACAGTCTTGACAAGGACACTGATGAAATTCTCAACTACCTGAGAATTATCCTGTGATATTATGCCTATGCCGTCGATGACAAGTATCGAGTCAGGATGCTGACCAAATAGTTTAGAGGTATGTGTACCGATCTTTATATAATCGGTTGGTGAGCTGCAATAGAAAGTGTTCTTGGTGGGTTCTTGTCCGGATCCAACATCTATGAACCATATTCTATCACTAAATTCTTCGATGTCAAACCCATATTCGGAGAACGTTCCCAGAACATCATTTCTCGATCTTTTCAGACACATCCACACGATATTTTTTTCAGTCTCGTTCTTCAGCACCGAATAGATATAGAAATATGTAAAACGCTCACTGAATACATTGAGTGGTGTAAGGAGTAAGGCATTCTTATTCGCCAGACTTCCACGTAGTGAAGCCATTATTTCGTGTGTTTGATCTTCAGACATCATTTCCTCGGAATCAGATATGTTCTCTATTTGTTTTTTTACAATATTAATCTTTGGTAATGGAGATGTATCACAGGTGTCCCCGCAGGATCATTTCTGAACTGAACTCTTTTACTTCTGCGGATATTGCCCTATCACTATCCAACTTACGAGCGTATCTGTTCTTTCAACATTTGTTGACCTGAGTTCAGGGCATCCGGGATACGGGAAGGATCAGAACCTCCGCCTCTGGCCATGTTTGCTCGTCCACCTCCCCCTCCTCCTACGGTATTAGACATGTCCTTTACGATCTTGCCAACATCCACACCTTTTGAGACTGCATCTTTTCCAGCAGCTGCCACTATCTTTACTCCATCCACATCGCTCACCAGCAGGGCAACCATGTCTGTTTGCTCGGCAAGTTCGCCTGCGATCTTGGTGAGTTCATCACTATCCGCATTTGGGATCGAGCATGGGACTATCCTTATACCCTCAACGTCAATAGCATCTTCTATTAGCTGATGCACCCGGGCACGTGCAAGTTCTTCCTTGAGTTTCTCATTCTCTTTCTTGAGAGCTTTCCATTCAACAAAGAACCTATTTATGGTGGATGGCAGATGTTCCGGGGAAACACTCAGTATGTCAGCCGATCTGTCAAGTAGCGATCCTGTTTGCTGCATAGCACGAACCGCAGCCTCACCAGCTGCATATTCTATGCGCTCCACCCCGTCCTGTACACGTTCACTTTTCAGTATCTTTATAGGTCCCACTGGGCCGGTATGCGTACAGTGTGTACCAGCACATGCTTCGATATCGTTGCCCACCTGCAACACACGGATCCTTTTTCCAGGCGGCACGCCTCCCTGGTACAGTCCAAAACCATACTTTTGCTCGGCTTCTGTCCGGTCCATCCACTCACTCAGGATCCGTCTGTTCTGCATTACGGTCTGGTTTGCAAGCATTTCTATATGATCGAGTTCTTCCGAAGTAATTCGTTTGTAGTGCGAAATATCCAGTCGCGCGCGGTCAATGAACTTCTGTGCACCGGCCTGCCAGATATGATCACCAAGTACCACCCTGGCTGCATCATTGATAATATGGGTGGCTGTGTGGTGTCGTGTAATGGCAACACGTCTATCCTCGTCTACCTCACCGAACACCATATCACCTTTCCTGATATGAAGTTCATCTTCCAGATCTTCGACAGTGTGTACAACTACTCCATTGTACATCTGCACGTCCACTACTTTCAACACCTCATTTTCTACCGTGAAAGTACCGTGGTCGGCAGGCTGTCCACCACCCTCTGGATACAGCAATGTACTATCAAGTACTACATGCTTGTCAAAGATATCCAGCACGATAGCCTCGAATTCCATTCTGTTTGGTTCGTCATAAAATAACCGTTTTGTGGCTGGCAGTTTTGAGATACGTTCCGCGTATGGCAACTCCTTTTCATCCTTTTCCACGGCCTGGCTATGTTTCTCGGCAACCAGCGAATAGAAATTATCGGGGAGATCCACCTCTACACCCACTTCTGCAGCTGCATCCTTTGATATCTCAGGAGGGATACCATGGCTATCGTACATGTCGATAAGTGTCTCCAGGGGTATCTTTTCACCACTTTTCTTATGGTGTTTTGCCAATTTTTGGATCATTTTCCGGCCACGTTGGAGTGTTTCTGTGAACTTTTTATCCTCGTTGTCCAGTATGTCCTCAATGACATCGAACTTCTTTGCGAACTCCGGGTACTCAGGGAGATCCTTGATATGCATCCTTATGATCTCTGAGAGGGAGATCTTGATATCCAGCTCCTTCATCATACGGAGGGTTCGTCGTATCACCAGACGTGCAAGGTATCCTGCTTTCACGTTCGAAGGTATGATCCCATCCCCCAGCATGAATGTCAGGCATCGGCTATGATCGGTAATGGCATAGATGTTCTCCACGGGTTCCATGATCTCAGAAAGTTGTTCAACAGTGGTACCGATGGTGGATGCAACCTGTTTTCGAAGTTCGAACAGGTTCGCTTTTTCACTTATGTCCATAAGTCCTGAAAGACGTGCATTCTGTGCTAGTATGTCGGAGTATCTGGAATCATCCAGTTCATGCTCGATCCCGACAAGGTCCATGAGTTCACTTACAATATTGGGGAATATGGCATCATATATCGTTGGAGACCCCTTGGATGCCCATACGAGCCTTTCCAGTCCATATCCGGTGTCTACAATGTAATTGTCCATCTTTGAATATGTGTCACCTTTGATCGTTATGTCGCCGGTCTTTGAGCGCTGTAGGTTCATGAATACAAGGGTAGCAACCTCAAGTCCTCCCACAAGGACCTCCACACATGCTCCGGCATTGCCGCCGCCCGCCCAAGGTTCTTCCTTATATGTGACTGCCATGGGGTCCACTCCCAGAGAGTTGAGGAAACCATCACAAAGTTCCATGGTCCTCTCTTTCCAGTAGATCTCCTCATCCTTTGTATTGAACACATGGTGTGCCATCATCTCGAATGTTGTCAGATGGCGCCCACTTTTGCCTACGGCATCCAGATCAGATAATCTGATACATGGTTGTGAGATGGTGAGGGGATTGGCAGGAGGAGGTACCTGTCCTGACGTAACAAATGGTTGAAAATCAGCTATGGATGCGATCGTCAGATATATATCATCTCTCCAGCGAGCGACCACAGGGTACCGGTCAATTCTGGTATGTCCGTTCTCTTCGAAATAGCTCAGGTAGAACTCTCGCATTTCGGCAAGTTCGAATTTTTCCTTGAACACAGGGCTTCCGATAAATGAATACGGGTCGCACGGTGCATCTCCACATGTTGATCGTTCCATCTCACGTGTCCAGAAAAAGCTCCCACATTCTGAACACTGCTTTCTGATAAATCCATTATCAGAGAAGAAATCGATCTGATATTCCTCTTCCAGCATAATTATTCCCGCTACATGTTATTAGTTGCGATTATCATACGTCTGATGTCCTTCCACGTATTGCTCTAATGGTTAAAAACATTTCTAATACGAATTACTGGATCTTAATATGAACAGGTATGGATATTTTGGTTACATGTGGTTGTATATATACGTATGCATCCAAATCATGGCGTAATTGTGACAATTCATGTACATGTATGCTATATGCGTGTTCATCCAATGGTGTTATTATACAAGATAATTGGTGAATATAATGAAAGATATGCGATACATGTCATTGGTCTTTAGGGGTGCAGTGGAAGATTATGAAAGAATAGGTGTTCGTCCCTCTGTATTCATGGATTCAGGTGGAGACCTGAACATCTATCTCTGTGATCCGGTCATTGACGATCCGGAGGCTGAGAATCATACAGAGGTTCCGGATTATGAAGCGAATGGAGGTCAGTTCACAACAATAACAGGCGTATCCAACATAGTAGATGACCCCAAGTTCAGGCAATCTGTCGAAGCTGAATATCTGGGTTGATATAACGATAATTGAATGGGTATGGGATCGTTTTTGAATATCTTCCCTTCAGTCCTTATCCCATTCTCTTTACTTTTCTAATATTGTCTATTCTTCTTTTCATTTAGAAATTTGTTGACACTCTCATCATATGATGTTTCTTCTATTCCCTTCATATGTATGTATCAAATACTCTGTGTATGTGCAAAGCTGATGTTTGCTGCCAATACCCTTAAGACAGTAAAGGACAAAGGGGATGCTAATGTCCCACAAAATACTTCTTACCAATGATGATGGTGTCTATGCTGCCGGAATCCGCGCAGCTTACACAAGTGTGACCGATCTGGGTGAGGTTACAATTGTCGCGCCTGCTCTCCAGCAGAGCGGGGTTGGACGTTCCATATCGATCTTTGAGCCTCTTCGTATAAACCGTACTACTTTGGATGGCGTGGAGGCCTATGCTGTAGGTGGCACACCTACCGATTCGGTTATACTTGGTCTGTTCACGATCATGAAGGATATGCCTGATCTTCTTGTATCCGGATTCAATATCGGTGAGAACATCAGTACCGACACGGTGACCACATCAGGGACCATTGGTGCGGCCCTGGAGGGCGCAAGTAATGGGATACCGGCGATCGCAGCATCGATCCAGGTGACCGAGGAGGGCCTGAAGTTCGATGACCTGCGGGACTACCAACATGATTTTGAGGTGGGTATCCGGGTAGTGAACCGGGTAGCAAAGAAGGTACTGGAACATGGCCTTCCGGACAAAGTCGATGTGCTTAATATCAATATTCCTCATTTCGCTGAGGACGATACGCCCATCGAGATCACACGCCTTGCACGTAAATTCTTCAAAACTGGTGTAGAGGAACGCCATGATCCGCGCGGTCGTCCTTACTACTGGATATCAGGTGACCTGGTCAGTGAGGAAAAAGAGGGCACGGATGTCCATGCAGTCGCTGAGATGGGACACATCTCCATCACACCGCTGTCACTCGATGCAACATCACCCATTGATCTATCCGAGATCGAGCACCTGATCTGAGAAGTTACTGTTTCATTGTTTGAGATCGATCGAGATATTTTTCCAGTCACTGTCAACACCATGAAGTGTTTCGACTGAAGAAGCGGTAATGCTTCCAAGGATCCTCTGCACAAAATTGTTGATCTCTATCTCTTTTCCATCTACTGTTAGTTCTACTTTCATTGTTTACACTTCCCTGCAATAAGGTATACGTTTATGCACTGCGAGCTTAAATAGATCAGGTAGATCCTCAAGAGACGCATTGGACACATCAACAAGATCATCGTTCACCAGCAGGCATGGCTTGAGCTTTCCATCCGCAGTTACTCGCAGCCGGTTACAGTTGGCACAGAACTCCGTATTGTCGACGGGGCGTACAAACTCCACTTCTGCACCATCGATGATGTATTTCTTCCGATGATGCATCTGGCGGACCCTTACCTCATCAGCACGTTTCGCAAGTCCTTGCTCGATGGCATCGGCATCGACCTGATATTTTGAAATATCCTTAACGTCCATTAGCTGAATCAGCTGCAATATAACGTCGTCACTATACTCTTTTGTGAACTCGAGCATATCATCCAGTTTGGTGTCGTTTATTCCGTGTAGCATGACCATGTTCAGTTTGACCGGTATGAGGCCTGCATCAATGGCAGAGTGTATGCCATCCAGCACCTTATTCAAAAGCGAGGGTTTTTTGTTAGTGATCCATTGGTATTTTTCCGGATCCAGACTATCCAGGCTGATGTTGACGCGATCCAGTCCTGCATCCTTGAGGTCCTGTGCACGACTGGATAGCAAGGTCCCATTGGTGGTAACTGAGATATCCTTCATGGACGGAAGCGAGGATATGATGTCTTCGAAATCCCTGCGTACCAGTGGCTCGCCACCCGAGAATTTGATCTTATTGACCCCAAACCCTGCGGCAACGTTCACTATGTTGGAAATGGTCTCAACGGACATCTCCTTTCCATTGCCAGTGTCCCCTTCGTTATGGCAGTATATACAGTCCAGATTACATCGGTTTGTTATCGACATTCTCAGGCTTTTAATTGTGCGCCCATATGTATCTGTAAGGAGATCTTGATCTGTTTTGTTCATGGTCGGGGCCCAGGTTCGTTGGATCAATTATTGAATATATTGATGATAATTACTGTTGAGAATTATTATTGATTGTTAGGATAGTAATGGATATATATAAAATCAACTCAATTAGTTCTCATGAAACGAACAGTGCTGATCGCGGGGACTCATAGTGGAGTAGGCAAGACCACGGTTTCCATGGGAGTCATGGCAGCCTTCACAAGACGTGGGGAAGGGGTCCAGCCGTATAAGGTAGGACCAGACTATATTGATCCAACACATCATTCGATAATATGTGGTCGTCCATCACGAAACCTTGATACATTCATGATGAGCGTAAATGGCGTTCGCAATTCACTACAGAATAGCTATGGTGATGCAGATGTGGCTGTTATCGAAGGAGTGATGGGTCTTTTCGATGGGATGGATTCAACAGAGATCGCAAGCTCTGCGCATGTTGCAAAATCACTGGATGTGCCCGTGATACTGGTTGTGAACGTGCATGGAATGTCCCGAAGCACTGCTGCTATCGTAAAAGGCTTCACCGATTTCGATCCGGATGTTGATATTGCGGGTGTGATCCTCAATAAGGTCGGCAGTCCCAGGCATGCACAGATGATCAAGGATGTTCTTCCTGATGTTCCTGTGATCGGTACGCTTCCGCGCAACAATGACCTCACCGTTCCGTCAAGACATCTGGGGCTCCACATGGCATCAGAACAGGATTATGATGTGAATGCACTGGGGCAGTTCATAGAAGAGAACGTTGACATGGATGCCATATTATCCCTTGCCAGAACACCCACGGAACCGGAGATCATGGACGAGGTTGGTGATCCGGTGTCCGCTGACGTGACCATTGGTGTGGCAATGGATGAAGCTTTCTGTTTCTATTATCAGGAGATGTTCGATGCGTTCCGGCAATATGGGGCGAACATTGAGTTCTTCAGCCCGTTGAACGGGGATGTGCCTGATGTGGATGGTATGTACTTTGGCGGCGGCTATCCGGAACTGCATATCAGTGAACTGGAACGCTCGCGTACCACACGTTCACTCAGAGATATCTCTGCGGACGGGATGCCCATATATGGTGAATGTGGTGGTCTCCAATATCTTTGTACGTCGTACGAGGTCGATGGCACGGTGTATAAGATGGCGGATATATTCTCTGCAGAGACCGTACAGACCAAACGACTGCAGGCCCTGGGATATACGGAAGGTGTTTCTAGTGGCAAATCCATTAAGGGGACGATCAGGGGCCATGAATTCCATTATTCGGTTACGCAATGTGACAGTGATGCCCGTTTGGCATATCAGATGAAGCGTGGAAAAGGTATCGTGGATGGTAGGGATGGCATCTATGAGCACAATTCCCTTGCAAGTTATATGCACGCGCATCCGAGGGCGTTCCCGGTAGAGGCGTTCGTGGAGGAATGTCGTCAGTATCGCCGTAGTTGATAAGGCCCTCAGGCGTCTTTCTTTATCGTATTTCTGGATTCATCTCGTTTCTTGAACCAGACCTTTCTCCGGTAATATGTCAGTGGATGCTGGATACGCTTGCAGAGCTCATCAGCCCCCTGGCAGTTCCCATAGGTTTTCATAGTGCTGCATGAGGGGGGGGTGTATTGGGTGCCTGATGAACCGGCGATGTGCTCTATCTGGTAGCGTGTCTTTTCTTCATCAAAATCAGGGGATACATTGAAGAGATCGACGACCTCATTGACCGACATTCCTACTGCGACCAGGAACGAGGTCATTGCGAACCTCATTGAATGAGCAAGGTTGATGCCGTTCCTGACGTTTCCTATCGCATGAACTATACAGGGCGGGAACAGTTCATTGTCCACTTCCCTGAATCCACCAATATCAAAATCGTCCTTCTGTTTCTGGAGTATGTCCCGGATCACTGTGAGATTGTCCTCACACTGCCCGCACATATGTGGCGGGACGTTAATTGGTAGTCCGTTCAGTATGCGTTTTCGTATGGCTTCCTGTAGAAGACGTGCATAGTTCTCCTTTGCTATGCGCACGTGGCCATGGTCCATTCTCCGATTCACGAGTTTCCATTCAAGTTCTTTTAAGGGACTTGCAAGTTTCAGGTAATCGGTGAAGTGAAGGTTGAGATGAGTATCGTCGGTTGTTGCTGAGATAGAGAAGTCCTCTCCGAGATATCGTAAAAGATCTAAACTTTCTTTCTTGAGCAGTTCATAGGACGCCTTTGCCTCAGCAAGAGCATAGCGGCGCGTCAGATACTGATCGTCGATACAGGATACCAGGATCCGTGCAAAGGGATATGATAAGAGTTCTGTCAGTACCTTGCCTTCGTCAGAAGCTACAAATGATGGTTTCTCGATGTTCCCTGCGAGGGATTGTATTACACGATCCGTACCTCTGATACGTGCGGATTCCAGTGCACGTGAAGTGATCAATCTATCTGGAGAAAAGTTGAGGCTATCCACATACCGGGATGCCTCGGATACAAATGGATATAATGCAAGTTCTATGTTCTCCATATATCTTAGTCAGATTCTATCCTTGGAGCAAGGAGATATCCGATATTTCCTTCACCGTTGGCAATGTTAAAGTTTAACTTGAGGGGGAGATCACTACCAAGATAAAGGGTCACTTCGTTGGATTTTGAGGCAGGTTTGACCATGTCCGTCAGGTAGTCAAGTGAAAAGAGTGAGTGGACATCTCCCGTTTTCAGGTCGATCAACTGTTCACGTGTCATTTCCTGACGCATATTATCAGTATCTCCCTTTGCTTCTATGAAGAAGGTCTCTCCTTCAACTCCCAGTGACATATGATCACTTATCTTTTCTGCGGCTTTCACGGATTTCATGAGATCTTTGCCGTTGATAACGATCTCTGCAGCCAGATCCAGCTGTGGTATCCGTGGTTCTGCCCGGATGGTCGAAGGATCCAGCAGAGCCAGGGTATAGGATATCTGTCCGATCCCGATGGACAGTTTTTTGGATTGTTCATCAAGTTCTATGATCACCTTGTCGGATCTTTCTGCCACACCAAGTATGTCTGTGATCTTGGTGAGGTCAAGTCCGATCTCGCAATCACTGGCACTGAAGTCATCAAAGGCATTGGGTGTCAGATCAAAACTGACCATGGCAACATTCGCGGGATCCACGGCCCTTACAGCAATACCTTCTGGAGATATCCTGAACCGGGCTTCGTCCACCAGTACAGTTAATGTTTCGATCGAATCTTTTAGAAGAGCTGCATCAATTGTTGCTGTAAACATGTTATTTCTCCATCGAATGATTTGATTTTGAACCAGATTATATCCATTATGTTATATAGGTTTCCATATTTGGTGTGCTATAGATCAATGCTGATCTATTGAAGTATGATATTTAACAGGGCAATCTCTGTAATTACTTTCATACCTGCTTATTCTCCGTTACCGCAGGTCATGCAAATCCAGATAACCTATCAATGGTATCTGCCTGATCTTTGGATCTTACAGGCACTCAATTCCAGAGACACGGAGTATATCTGTGGTCAGTCGTACTCTCTCCATGTCGAGTTACATTTTGTACATCTGAAGAAACGTGTCTCAGACTCATCGGCAGAACGCAATTGTCGCAGCCACCAGTATGCAACGTTGTGACCACAGTCGGGGCATCTTGCTGAGGTGGTAGGCAGTCCCTGATCAGTATCTTCTTCCAGTATAGTAACCTCTCTTTCCTCTCTTTTTATTGTTGAGGACAGTTCCCTGGAGACATCTTCTTTCTTTTTGATATAACCGCATTTCCTACATTCAAGTTCCTTTTCACGAGGAATCATCATGCTCTTACATTTTGGACAGAATTCCATGTATATACTCTCCTGCATCTTTCATTATTTTGTTGTGGTCGAACGCCAGTTCTGGTATGTTCTCTATATCGAACAACTGTACGTCCTCCGCATCAGAATCTGCCCGGGGTTCACCCTCTCCCATCGCAAGATAGCACACTGTGACAGTATGCCCTCTGGGGTCGCGTGTGGGTTGCGAATAGACTCCTATTAACTTTATTATCTCGATAGACAATCCGGTTTCTTCTGCGGACTCGCGTGCGGCAGCGTCTTCGGTCGTCTCACCTATCTCTACAAAACCACCCGGCAGTGCAAACTTGCCCTGGTAGGGGGGATTTCTTCTTTTTACAAGTACGATCTTACCATTTAAGATGATTACGGCATCCACAGTTAGTTTCGGGGTATTGGGGGACATTTCTGATAAAACCTTAATACAATCAGTAACATAGATATAGTGGGATACCTATTAAAAGGTGTTTAATGATGATAGAGAATATGCTCTGGATAGCTGTAGCGTTATTTGTTGTATCTGCGATCATTCCTAGGTCATACCATATCAAAAAGGTCATTGGGGGTATGGGTTGGATCGCTTTTTCACTGCATTGGGCATATCAACCTTTACATTATATTGAGATCAATGATTATTTCAATGTGATTCTGACCTTAACAATAGCAGTATTCTGCCTTTTCATAGCATATGCTGCATTCAAAGAATACAGTTCTAAATCGTTTAGTAGTTTTTCTGATAATGTTGATGTCATCTCTATGACCACCACTGCCACGGCAATAGGTTCACTGTTCTATTTTCCCTTCGCACAGATGCCTGCTTTGAACAGGTGGATCATCTCTCAGGTAACGGAGAACATCGTGTGGGTGTTTGGTCTGCTGGACCTGCCTGTACAGATGCCCTCCTGGAATATGATATCCTACAATGGTTATAGTGTGGAGATCATTCTGGCCTGTACTGCAATCGAGAGTATTGCATTGTTCATCGGACTGATCACTGCGGTCAATGCTCCTGCAAAACGGCTCATAGCTGCTTTCATGGTGTCTGTTCCTGTGATTTATGTACTCAATATAGTAAGGGATGTTTTTGTTGTGATCGCATATGGACAGCAATTGTTCGGTCCCAATAGCTTTGAGATATCTCATAATATCATTGCGAAGATAGGTTCCGGCATTGCTCTTTTTGTGATCGGGTATGCTGTAATGCGTATACTCCCGGAGCTCCTGGACCTGATCGATGGATTGTGGGTATTGACTACGAATATGCTAAAGGATATTGTACAGAATATTCCAGGGTTCCGGTAAATGATCGCAAAAGGATCTTTTACCTGGCTGGCCATTGTCTTCACATTCACTACTTGCTGTGCAGTAGCATCATACATTACCAGCGTAGCATATCTATGGCCGGTGTCGTATGTGGGTGCAGCACTGTTCATCTTCTTTTTATGGTTCTTCCGGGATCCGGAACGGGATACAAAGGTGTGCAGGCACTGTGTAGTAGCACCGGCTGATGGGAAAGTGGTTGACATTCGTGACAGGAAGGTATGTATTTTCATGAACCTGCACAATGTCCATGTGAACCGTGCTCCCGTATCTGGACAAGTACGGACCATCACGCACATTAAAGGAGGTTACATCCCTGCATTCTATAAGGATTCTGATCGGAACGAACGAACTGTGATGCTGATCGATACGGATGTGGGAGAGGTCCAGCTGACGCAGATAGCCGGGGCTCTGGTCAGAAGGATAGTTTCTTATGTCAGGGAGGGGGACAATATAGTGCAGGGTCAGAGGATAGGAATGATCCGACTCGGCTCAAGGGTGGATGTGACCATTCCACCACAATTCGATATATTGTGCTCGGAAGGAGATCGGGTATATGCCGGAGAGACAATAATCGCAAAAACGGAAATCTCTACGAGGTAACAGATGAATTTTCTTCATACACTGAAAGTGCCGGACATTGTGACACTTTCAAATGCGCTTTTTGGACTAATTTCCATCTTTATAGCCCATATCGGATATCCGGATATGGCATTCGTTCTTATACTGATGGCTGCCGTTGCTGATGGTGTTGACGGTTATCTTGCGCGTATTTATTCAGGCAGTGAGATAGGGGAGTTCCTGGATTCGCTTGCAGATGTCATCTCCTTTGGTGTAGCACCAGCGGTAGTTGTATTTATTGCATGTGGCAGTTCGATGCCATTCCTGGTTGGTGCAGTGGTCTGCATCTACCTTGTCTGTGGTATTTTAAGGCTCGCGAGGTTTAGTATCAAACAAAAGAGCATCCCTGATTTTGAGGGGCTTCCTATCACTGCAGCCGCAGTGGTGATTTCATCATATATGCTGATCGATGAAAAGTATATCTATACATATGTTGTACTCGCGATCCTTGTCCTGCTTGCGTACCTGATGGTCAGCGAACATCCATATCCTAAATTGAGAGGTCCCCGGGCCATGGGTCTCATATCGCTTATCTTCATCCTGACGATCGGATCGTATTTCCTGGTCGAGCAATATACGCACATATTCTCAACGATACTCTTCCTTTTGATGATGCTTTATCTCGAATCACCTATTATGAAGGTACCCAGACGATATTATGAGGATTGAACTTCTCATTTGTTGTTCCTCACAGAAAAAGATGTGATCCCGAATCATCTTTGATCCGGGATACAATTGTCCCTATCGATACATCACTGGCTCTCATCCATTTCCTTTTTACTGGTATTGACTACGATACCACGTTCATTTGCATCAACAACCACAGAGTCCCCCTCAATGATATCTCCGGAGACAATTAGCTTTCCGATCTCGGTCTCGACCTCGTTCTGTATCACACGCTTCAGTGGCCGTGCCCCATATGTCTCACTATAACCTGCTACTGCAAGGTAGTGTTTTGCCTTAGATGTGAGGTCCATTTTGATCCTCTTTTCCTTCAGCCTATGGACAAGATCCTTTACCTTGATGTCTACAATATCCACAAGCTGTTCCCGGGTAAGCTGATGGAATATGGCAACTTCGTCGATACGGTTCAGGAACTCCGGTCTGAAATGCTTGCTGAGTTCGTTCAATGATACTTCCTGCATCTTGCTGTAGTCCTCACCTTCTTCAAGCTTTGAGACGGCGTAATCTACACAGATGTTGGATGTCATGATCACCAATGTGTTCTTGAAGTTCACTGTGCGACCGTGCGAGTCGGTAAGGCGACCATCGTCCAGTAGCTGGAGCAAGATGTTAAGCACGTCATGGTGAGCCTTTTCGATCTCGTCGAACAGCACCACCGAATACGGACGGCGACGAACTGCTTCGGTGAGTTGTCCTCCTTCCTCGTGTCCCACATAGCCCGGGGGTGCACCGATCAGTCTGGATACGGTATGTTTTTCCATGTACTCGGACATGTCGATGCGTATCATATTGTTCTCGTCATCGAATAGTTCTGCTGCCAGTGCCTTGGCGAGCTCGGTCTTTCCCACACCGGTGGGTCCCAGGAATATGAAACTACCTATGGGACGTTTCGGGTCCTTGATACCGGCATAGGCACGTATCACTGCATCGGACACGGCCGTCACAGCCTCATTCTGTCCGATGAGCCGCTGGTGCAGTTCGTCTTCCAGATGGACAAGTTTCTCCCGTTCGCCTTCCATGAGCTTGTTCACAGGGATGCTCGTCCATTCACTGACGACCTCTGCTATATCGTCCTCTGCAACCTCTTCTTTGAGGAGCATGCTCGTCTGCTTCTCCTTGAGATTGTTCTCCTCCTCTTCATATTGATGTTGCATGGGTATGAGTGTGCCGTATTTGAGTTTGGACGCCAGCTCGAAGTCTCCTTCGTTCTCTGCTAACTCGAGGCGTATCTTTGCATCCTCGATCTGTTCCTTGAGCGAACCCAGGTTTGCGATCATGTTCTTCTCGCTTTCCCAGCGCGCGCGCACGGCATCAGACTCTGAGCGGATATCAGCCAGTTCTTTCGTCAGGTTCTCCAGCCTTTCCTTTGATGCGGCATCCTTCTCTTTCTTGAGTGCCTCACGTTCGATCTCAAGCTGCATGAGCTTTCGATCGGCTTCATCCAGTTCCGAGGGTTTGCTGTCAATGGCTGTCCTGACCATGGCTGCTGCCTCGTCCACCAGGTCGATAGCCTTGTCCGGCAGGAAGCGGTCTGCGATATAGCGGTCGCTCAATATAGCTGCGGCGACCAGGGCGGTATCCTTGAGCCTGACGCCGTGGTGTACTTCATACCGTTCCTTGAGTCCACGCAGGATAGAAATGGTGGCCTCCACATCCGGTTGTTTTATCAGTACAGGCAGGAACCGTCTTTCAAGGGCGGCATCCTTTTCGATGTATTTGCGGTATTCATTAAGGGTGGTTGCTCCGATACAATGCAATTCTCCCCTGGCTAGCATGGGTTTGAGCAGATTGCCTGCATCCATGGCACCTTCGGTAGCTCCGGCTCCCACGATGGTGTGGAGTTCGTCGATGAACAGGATGATCTCGCCGTCGGACTCGGCCACTTCCCCGAGGACAGCCTTGAGCCGTTCCTCAAATTCTCCCCTGAACTTGGCGCCGGCGATGAGTGCTCCCATGTCAAGGCCAACGATGCGGCGGTTCTTCATTGAATCGGGAACATCGCGTTTGGCGATACGTTGTGCCAGTCCCTCTACGATAGCTGTCTTGCCTACACCGGCTTCCCCTATCAATACGGGGTTGTTCTTGCGTCTGCGGGACAGGATCTCAATGGTGTGCCTGATCTCATGGTCCCTGCCGATAACAGGGTCCAGTTTTCCCTGGGTAGCCAGTTCGGTAAAGTCAATACCATATTTCTTCAATGGTTCAAGTGTATCTTCCGGATTTTCTGATGTCACGCGCCGGTTCCCCCTTATTTCTCTGATCGTCTGGAGCAGCCGCTCCTCGGTGATGCCTGCATTTTCCAAAAGCTTCTTACTGAAACTGTCCTTTTCCTTCAGCAGCGCCAACAGGATGTGTTCGACACTGGTATACTCGTCATTCATTTCCTTTGCCTGAGAATTTGCAGTGTCCACCACCCGATTGAACTTCTGGGTCACATAGACCTGCTCACTTCCGGGTCCCGATACCCGTGGCAGCTCCGAAAGGTGTTGTTCAAGTTCATCAGCGACAGTGGCTGGGGCAACATCCATCATTTCAAGCAACGTCGGAACGAGTCCCCCCGTCTGTTCCATCAGGGCGAGTAGTAGGTGTTCACAATCCGTTTGTTGATGATAGTACCTGGCTGCGATGGTAAATGAGTTCTGTATCCCTTCCTGTGCTTTCTGGGTAAAACGATTCAAGTCCATTGTTAGCCTCCTATATCAAAATTCGTTCGTTGTTCCGTTAGTCAATTCGTTCATTAATTTGTTCACGCATTATATGTCCTGACCGGCTATTTTTCTATAAGTTGTTTTAATGAGTAATAATATGTCATAATGTTCTATAGTATATTTAAATCTTATGCATAATCTACATATCATATACATTATATCGAAATCATATCAACACAATCAGGGAACACTTATATATGTTCATTCCATATATTGTACATAATGACTCGACAGATCATTCTGATCAATCTTGAGAAACCCCGGATGAAGGATCTGGATGATGATCTCTTATGGTTCTGTAACAGCTTCGGCCTTTCATCTGGGCGGGATGTGGAGAATACATCCACAAGGATCGTCATGAGCATGCTGGATCGGATATCTGAGGACGAGGAGGTCACCTCCAAGATGATCGCAGATGCTCTTGGGATCAACTTGTCGAGAGTGAACCATCATCTCAGGAGCCTGATAGATTCAGGACTGGTGTATCGAAAGAAACGGACGCTTTGTCTGCGTGGCGGCAGTCTAAGAGCAGCTGTCCAGGAAATGAGACGTGATTCCGATCGCATATTCGATGATCTTGAAAAATTTGCTGCGGATATCGACAGGAACATGGGTATAAAGAATCGCTGATGGAACAGTCAGTAACTTTGTGGCATGTATTTGCATATAACACCCAAAGGTTTCAGAATATCATGTCCCATTGTTTTTCAACAGGGTAAGTTATTTATAATAATTCTCTAGTATTTTAAATAGAAATTGGACTCGAAGATTTCTTTGGGTTATACGATATGATCTTATATATTTTTCACTGTGGGGGTGTAGAGTTTGGAAAATGAGCTCAAGGGGAGGATTAAGGAACGTGGGGAAATAATCAATGCCATCACCACCGCTGCCAAGGATGCCATTATTTTCATGGACCACGATGGTCATGTCTCCTATTGGAATAATGCAGCAGAGGAGATATTTGGATATAAGACCAATGAAATAATAGGTAAGGACTTACATCATATCCTTGCACCAGAGCGGTTTCGTGAACAATACGAAAAGGGTATCAGTAGCTTTAAAGGCACTGGCAAAGGGGATGGTGTCGATAAGGTCACAGAATATATCGCAGTAAGGAAGAATGGGGACGAATTTCCGATCGAGTTGTCTCTCTCTTCGGTAAAGCTCCATGGGAAATGGAATGCTATTGGGATATTGCGTGATATCTCCAAACACAAACAGGCGGAGCAGGCGCTTTATCGCAAACAGGAACAACTTCTTTCAATTTTTGGAAACATGGAGGAGGCAATATACGTTGCTGATCCGGAGACCTACGAGCTGCTGTATGTGAACGACGTTCTTAAACGGATATGGGGGGATGGTGTTGGTCGGAAGTGCTATTCAGTACTACAGGGTCAGGATACACCCTGTCCTTTCTGCACCAATGATCACATATTCGGTGACAATACGGGCAAGTCGTATGTATGGGAATTCCAGAACAAACGTGATAATAATTGGTATCGCTGTATCGACAGGGCTATCGAGTGGCCGGATGGACGAATGGTCCGTTTCGAGATGGGCATCAACATTCAGGATATTAAGGACACAGAAGCTGAGCTGGAGGAATACCGCGATCATCTGGAAGAACTGGTGGAGGAACGCACCATCAAACTTGCAGAAGCCAACACAAAGTTGCAGAAATCAGAGCACAAATATTCAAGTCTTATAGAACATGGAAATGACGGAATTATTATTCTTCAGGATGGTCTGCTGAAATTTGCAAACATGAAAATGCTTGAGATCGCTAACTACAGAAAAGATGACGTTATTGGAAGACCTTTTATAGATTTTGTCTCTCCAGAATTTAAGAAACTGGTAATGGATAATTATAAAAACCGATTGGAACACAGCGATGATGCCCCGGAGAAATATGAACTAGTTCTCATCTCAAAAGGTAACAGGGCGATCCCGGTTGAACTAAATTGCTCTGTCATCGAATATGAAGGCAAACCTGCTGATATGGCGATCATACGGGATATCACCGAGCGTAAGCATGCCGAGATGGCTCTCAGGCAGTACGCAGCTGATCTGGAGCATTCCAATGAGATGAAGGATATCTTCACAGACATCATGCGCCATGATCTTCTCAATCCCGCTAACATCATTAATGGGTTCACCAGTCTGTTGCTTGGAACGGAAACGGATGAATCGAAACGTCATCAACTCGAAAAGATCAAAAATAACAATACACGACTTATTGAGATGATCCGGAATGCGTCCAAGTTCTCTAAACTGGATGCCACTGATAGCATTCAGCTTGAAAGAGCAGACATTGGATCACTCATGAAGAAAGCTGTATCCAGCCTTGAGCATGAATCCCATGAGAAGAAAATGAACATCGAACTTCCTGTTGATGGTCCATATCCTGCACATGTCAATCCTTTGATCGAGGACGTGTTTGTCAATCTACTCTCCAATGCTATCAAGTACAGTCCGGCTGGCAGTCGCGTTAAGATAGATGTGATCGATACCGGAGATATGTGGAAGGTTATGGTCACAGATGTTGGTGAGGGGGTCTCTGATGAGAACAAGTCCCTTGTCTTTGATCGACATAAACGTGTCAACAAGAAAGGCGTCAAAGGAAGTGGATTGGGTCTTGCCATCGTCAAGCGGATCATTGATCTGCATGGCGGGAATGTGGGAGTTGAGGACAATCCGCAGGGACAGGGAAGTGTGTTCTGGGTGAGCGTGAAGAAGGCGTGACGGGGTGTCTTTAAGAATACAAACGAATAAGTAAAGAGCGATGCTATATACCCAGCATGAACAAAGGAACATCCATCACTGATCGGGATAATGCACTGTTTGAGGCAGGTATCAAGCTCGGTGCGCTGTATCATCAGTTCACTGGTTCACCCGTGAACCTACAGACCGTGGAAAGCTTGGAGCAAGCAATAGCACAGAGTATCTCGGTGCAGCCGTTCGTTTCCAGTATAACGGTGACCATTGACCGGGACATGGTAGGCTCGAATCTCAACGATGAGTTCGGGTACTGTGAACTGGAAGGGGCAATGCTGGATGTGCAGCTGGATGTCGTGTATGGTGACACGGCGATCCATGCGTCCCTGAGGTATGATAAGGAACTTGCGTATCCTCTTATGAAGATCGAAACGGCTGAAACCGAATGATCGGGGTAGTTACGCTACGTCGTTGAATCTTTCTATTACCATACGGTTCTGCTGCGGTGTTCCGACTGTCACACGTATCAGGCAGTCGCCTGCGTCCCTGAAGGATGTGCAATTGCGCACAATGATCCCTGATTCAAGGAATTTTCGGCTAACATCCGCGGCTTTGAGAGGTGACACATCCACAAGTACAAAATTCGCCTGAGAATCGTATACCTTGAACGGTATCTCTCTTTTGAGTTCCTCCCGTCCCGTTCTGGCAAGTTCAATGCTACGCTGCAGATGCTCGGTATCCGAAAGGGCCGCCACACCAGCTGCAATGGCAACTCCGCTAACATTGAAAGGCGTAGCTGCCCGCATGTATTCGGACCGGAGCCATTCAGGCATAATGCCGTAACCTATCCGCATACCGGCAAGGCCAAATGCCTTTGAGAACGTGCGGCCCACGATAAGGTTGTCATAATCCTTCACAAGTGCCGCAACGTTGCGGTCTGCGAACTCCACGTATGCCTCATCAACGAACACCAGGGCCCTGCTGGCATCGAGTATGCGCCGCAGTTCGTTTTCGGGTACCATGGTACCGGAAGGATTGTTGGGCGAGCACAGGAAAATTATCTTCGTTCGTTCACTAATGGCGTCCAGTATGCCATTCACATTCACCTCGTGATCCGGCATACGTTCAACGAACACCGGGGATGCGCCATTTGCACGAGCAGCGATCTCGTAGTACGAGAACGTGGGGGTCGGTATGATCACCTCATCCCCGGACTCGATGAGCAGACGCATCATTCCGTCAAGCAATCCGTCCATTCCAGGCCCGGATGCCACAATGTAGGACGGGGACATGGACGTGTAGGTGGATATGGCTTCCACCAGTTCACCGGCATCTGCGGATGGATAAACGCTAACGTCACCGGCGTGGTCGATGATGGCCTCAACAGCTTTTTGGGATGGTCCCAGTGGGTTCTCGTTCGAGCCCAGTTTGATCACGGAATCCGGATCGAACCCGTAATCCTCTGCGATCTGCGGGATGGACTTTCCCGGCACGTACTGTGCAATACCGGAAATGTTCTTCTTTATCAGCTCAGGCCTGCTCAAGCACATCCACCACCGTATCGATCTGCTCTTTGGTAATCACAAGCGGCGGCGCCAGGCGTAACACGGATTCGGAGGTATTGTTCAAGAGCACCCCCTTCTCTCTGGCATAGTTCACGATATCTGCGCAGTTCCTGTTCAGTTCCAGACCGATCATAAGACCGCATCCTCTCAGTTCTACAAAACTATCAAGGGAAAGTTCGTCGATACGCTCTTTGAAGTATGCACCCATCCGGGCGGATCGCTCGACCAGTTTATCCTCGCGTATTGCCTCGATGGAAGCAAGGGCTGCTGAGCACGCCAGTGGACCGCCACCAAAGGTGGCTGCATGTTGACCCCTGGAAAACGATATGCCCTCCTTCGCAGCAAGGGCTCCCATGGGGAATCCACCACCAATGGCCTTGGCCATTGTCATGATATCTGGTTCGACACCCGAATGTTCCTTGCAGAACCATTTACCTGTTCGACCAAACCCTGTCTGTACCTCATCAAAGATAAGGAGAGTACCATTCTCATCACAGATCTTGCGCACTTCTCCGAGATACTCCTCAGATGGGACATGTATGCCCCCTTCGCCCTGTATAGGTTCAACGATCACAGCAGCGGTATCCTCTGTAAGAGCATCTGACACAGCCTGAGCATCATTATATGGTACGAATATTTCATCCTGAATTAGTGGCTTGAACGGTGTGCGGTATGTGGAATTGTATGTCACGGCCAGCGCACCCATGGTCCGGCCGTGGAAAGATCGCTCTGTTGCAATGAACTCCTTTTTGCCTGTGTTAACTCTTGCCAGCTTCATGGCAGCTTCCACAGCCTCGGTACCGGAATTGCAGAAGAACACACGGCTCATGCCAGTAACAGAGACCAGTTGCTCGGCAAGATCTGCCTGTATATCCGTATAGTAAAGATTTGATACATGGATCAGTTTTTCAGCCTGGTCCCGGATGGCCTGTACCACCTTCGGGTGACAGTGTCCCACATTATTGACGGCAATACCGGCCACACAATCAATGTACTCCTTTCCGTTGATGTCATAGACCAGGGCCCCTTTTCCACTGGTAAGGGTGATGGGTTGCCTTCCATAGGTCTGCATCACATATTTTGCATCTTTCTCTACAATAGATGTATGATCGTTTGATCGTGAACTATTTTTGCTCAATTGAACACCTTTCCCATAGTGTATAATTTATAATATTATGTAATTAAGTCCATTCGACTGCAAGAGGATCATCTCATTGATCAGGAATATCCAGTTTCATCAGCTCTTTATCGTTGATGATCTCTTCTTCCTCACGTTCGAACACAATGCCGGCTTTAGCTCGCATGACCCCATCCACCCGGGCATTTTCGTGTATCCGGATGGAAGCCGCATTGATCTCTCCCAGCACATGGGTGCCCTTATTTACAAGCACTTTTCCCCTGGATACGATGTTACCGTGTATCGTATTATTCTCTCCGAGGTCTATTGTCCTTATCGTGCGGATACTTCCATACAGGGTCGTGTTGTTCTTCATCTCAAGGGATTCGGCCCGTATGTTCCCAACAAGGCGGCAGTCACTGCCGATATTTGCATGGGAAGGTACACGGATGGAATCCACGGATATCCTGGATCCAGTGGGAATGATCATTGCATCAGCACCGAACTCCTCCTCTTCATCGGACTCTATCTCGAACAGTTCGTTAAGAGCCTTTTCCACTTCTTCATCCTTACCCCTTCGCAGGAGTTCGGTCAGGTACAGATAGAGATAAGCGATCACAGGTACAGGGTTCCGGATAATGATCCAGCCCGTGGCCTCGAAGCCACCATTGATCTTTACATTATTGCCGATGTCCAGATCACCCCTCACGATAAGTTTCCCGTCAATGTTGACAAACTCACCGATATAGGCGTCCTCCTTTGTCTTCACGTTGCCACCGATCTGCGACCAGATATCGATCCTGACATCAGATGTAGCGTTAATGTCGCCTGCAAGCGTCACCCTCTCCCCAAGGATAACAGATCTTGCGATAAGTCCATATTTGATATCCGAATGGTTCCCTACAATGACATCTGAATCCAGGACTATCGTGTGTTCTTCCATTTTCGTATTGTCCGGGATCACAAATGTTTTCAGGATTTCGTCTTCTGCGATGGTCTCACACTCCAGTTTAGGGTTATAGGGTGTCAATCATGATGTTCGTGATATGATGTAACTTGTTAATTACCTTTGTCATAGCATATAATGTGTAAAAAATATGTGTCCATGTTAATCCTACTGCAGGATGAATTATCTTTTTGTCAGGTCCTGATAATGTGCATATATTTTTCGATCGGATGTACTGCTTTGTACATCACTGTTCGCATCCAAATCTGATATCTACTGCGGCACCTGTGTCCATGGCCTGCACCTCGTCTGGCGACAACAGTAGCTGGCCGGTTGCCAGGGCCTTATCGTTCCTGTCGACCACAAACACCTCATCTCCTGCCCGAAGGTCCGGATCTATGTCGATAACGTGTTTTGCAAAAGCGGTTTTCCCTTTGGATACAAATGGTACTGCGTCATCACATATGACCACTCTATGACCCGGTGCAGGTATGTCCTTATGCAGCACATCCACCGCATTCATGCTCAATGTGAACACTCCGTCTCTGGCCCGGATGGTTGCGATACGATTTCCCTGATGTAATACCTGTCGGACACGTTTTGTTCGGGATAGTTTGAAGGTCACCCCATCGGGGAAGAGGTTCGTTCCACAGCCCTTGCCGAACTGATTGTCAGCCATGATGCGAACCATTTTTAGCAATTTCGTATTTTGTTCCATGTGTGTTAGATAATAAAAAGGTATTAAATTAGTAACGGTCGTTTAGCTGCATCCAAATGTACATTGAAACAATTTAAAATCTGTAATCATATACTTTAAATATTATGTTATCCTATCGTATTATGAGGAAGCGGGCAATTTGCTTGCAGATATATTGTAGAATGACTGTAACCAAGCAAACCATTCATCCCCTCAAACACACACCGTTTCCTCATTTTCTCTACTCTTCTTATACTCTTATATGCTCTATTGTGCTGTTTCTGCCATTTCTAACAGTCCTGCTGTATCGCTATTATACGAACCGATAGATCATCCTTTAACAACGCCAAGTGGGACCATCCGTGCAACCTTCATAGCGATGCCCAGGTCATGTACCACATTGACCACATCGCCGCTCGGTTTGTACACACCCGGTGCTTCTTCAGCGATCACTGATGGATGGGCGGCTTTGACAGTAATACCCTGTGACGCAAGGACCTCTTTTATGGTCTCACCATGGAACTCATGTTTTGCATGACCTCGGCTCATGACACGCCCTGCGCCATGACACGCACTTCCAAAGGAGATATCCATTGCAGCTTCTGTACCGTGCAGTATGTATGACGGCGTGCCCATACTGCCGGGGATCAGCACTGGCTGTCCGACATCCCGGTAGGCAAGGGGAACTTCACGATGCCCGGGTGGGAACGCGCGAGTTGCGCCTTTTCGGTGGACATATACATCCTTTTTCTTTCCGTCGATCACATGTTCTTCCAGCTTTGCAACATTATGGGTCACATCATAGACCAGGTCCATTCCCAGATCATCCATGTCGCCTCCAAAGGCACTTTCGAACACTTCCCGGGTCCAGTGTGTGATCACCTGCCGGTTCATCCAGGCGTAATTGGCAGCACACAGCATTGCCTTGAAGTAGTCCTGTGCTTCTCTCGATCGTGCAGGGGCACATGCAAGCTGTTTGTCGGGCAGGTCGATCCCATATTTTTTCACAGCCTGGGAAAGCACACGCAGATGGTCAGTACATATCTGATGCCCTGCCCCCCGGGAACCGCAGTGTATCATGACCGTCACCTGTCCTTCTTCAAGACCATAAGCCGAGGCGACATCCCTGTCATATATCTTATCCACGCACTGCACTTCAATGAAATGGTTTCCACTGCCGAGGGTGCCGAACTGGGGTCTGCCACGTTTTCGTGCCTTTATACTGACCTGCGCAGGGTCCGCTCCTTCAATGAAACCCCCACTCTCACAATGATCAAGATCCGCCTGGACCCCGTAACCTGCTTCAACGGCCCATTGTGCTCCATTGATGAACACATCGTCAAGATCGCTGTCCGGGGCACGTATGCGGCTCTTTGACCCGACTCCGGAGGGGATCTCATGGAACAGATTGTCCAGCAATTCTGTCATGCGAGGCTGCACATCCTGACATCCCAGGTTTGTGCGTACAAGGCGGACGCCACAGTTTATATCAAAACCGACCCCTCCAGGACTGATCACACCATCCTCTTCGTCGAATGCCGCAACTCCTCCTATGGGGAACCCATATCCCAGATGGGCGTCCGGCATTGCCATGGAGTATTTCTGTATTCCTGGCAGGGTGGCAACGTTAGCGACCTGGTCAATGGTCTCTCTATCAAGGCTTGGGATCAGCCTGTCTGATACAAAGATACGCCCCGGTACCCTCATGCCAGATTTATGATCAATTGGTACTTCCCAGGTGTTAGCATCGATCTGTTTGAGCAGGTCCACAACTTCATTATTGGTATTATTTTCCATGTTCGTCCTCCCTTCCCCATAATACGGTTGGTTTACTCGTATGTGTGCTTTTCAGCATGATCGTTCGTTTTTCAATGATAATATGCTATTGCTCTATATGGGCATGTTGGGGCATGTACTGCTAGTATCAAAAAGCTTTCAGATATCAACAACTACCTGCACTCCCCATCCTTCTGATGACTCTTCGATAGTCAGTCCATTGTATGTGACAGCTTTTATTTCAGTATCGAACCGGTGTCTTGCCAGGTCAATAGGTTCTCCGTATGCCGTAGCCGAAAGCGAACACTCATCCTTTCCTATGTGCAGAGAACTGATCGAGAAATCGGCGAACACCACCGTATCTACTTCAAACAGGTACAGTAGTTCGGACAGCCAATCAACAAGCAGACCATCAAGGTCCGCAGATGTAATTTCGATGCGCTCAGAGACTTTATTCGATATGGGTTGTGTATCTATCATCACATTGAACATGGCCCGGGCAGCGTTCTCAAAAGCCTTTTCTATTGTTATGCCATAGGCCCTGAACTTTGCATCGGCCGTGTGTGGAAGGTATTCATACCCTTCCCGCCCCGTATTGTTCTCTTGAGGTGGCATGGTTTGTAAGATACGTTCTTTGTTACTTATAGTATCTGCACGGTATCTCATACAGGTTCCTGTGGGTGGTTCACAGTTGCTTCCATATATGGGCGATCCGTTGCAGTGCTGTGATATGGCTTCCAACGGCGATGATCACAATTGTCCAACCCAATACCGGGTAGCCAAAGAATGAATGCGGATATGCATAATGCACGACAGAAGCCAGCATTATCAGGACAAGCCGGTCCGCCCTTCCCATTATACCGCCGTAGAATCGTCCAATGTCCAGTGCCTGGGCCTGTGTGCCGAGGTAACTGGTGAGCAGCACCCCGACAATTGCAACTACGCCAAGTTGCCAGTGAATATATCCTGCAAAGAAGATACCGCAAATAATGAAGACATCCGAGTAACGGTCGATCACATGATCCAGAAAATCGCCTCTTTTGCTTGTTATCCGGAGATAGCGTGCCATGGCTCCATCAAGGGCATCGAAGAAGGAATTCAGTGCCACGAACACAACGGCTGCAACCACCATCAGGGATTCGTTCATTGAATAATAATAACAGATGCCCGCAAGGAGTGCAAATACGAGAGAAGCGAACGAGATCGCATCTGGTGATATTCCTCGATCAGCAAAGCTACGTGCAATGGGTTCTATCAGTCCTGAGGCAAAGGGTCTGAGGGCATCAATAGTCATGTGTTATCATTCATAAGAAGTGTGTCTTAACTCTTATGTTTTGTCCTTATTACTTCCTTGCAAGGTCATACCAGTACTTGATCTTGCATGAATGTTCAAGCTGTGTTGTTATCACGTAGGCCTCATCAAGGGTCGCGCCTAGGGCAATGGTCCCATGACCGTGGACAATGATGCCGTTATGGTCTGTAAATCCCTTAACCGCACCATCGGCAAGTTCCACCGTACCAATGCCCCCTTTGACAATGGGTATCTCGCGAAGGAACAGTTTTCCTTCACTGTCGAGGGGTACGATCATGTCCGTTTCGGCAAGCAATGACCCGGTCACTGAGAACGGGCAATGGGCATGGATTATCGCATGTGCGGAGGTGTTCTGGTATATGGCACGATGCACAGCGGTCTCGGACGATGCGATCTTGTCGAGTTGTGATGTTCTGTCAAAGGGGACCTCTATAACGCCTTGCTCGTCGATCTCATCCAGGGCGCAACCGCTCTTAGTTATCAATATTCGATCCCCAATGCGCACGCTGATATTGCCAAAATGGGACTCTACCAATCCATACTTTACAAGTTTATTTCCAAATCTGGACATCTCTCTCCACATATTGGTACTATATGGACTTTCAGGCATAAAATTTATTTGCTATAACCATATGTTAGGGTCATTAACATGCACCATGCCTCGGTGGCTCAGTCTGGCAGAGCGAGTGATTTGTAATCACTAGGTCGCGAGTTCGAATCTCGCTCGAGGCTTCTCATGCCCATTTCAGACCCGTGAATTTATTTCTCAACGTATTTTGCCAGCGTTTTCCTGAACTCGACCAGATCGATAGGTTTTGATATATAATCCACACATCCTGCATTCAGGAACCGCTCCCGATCTCCCCGCATGGCGTATGCAGTTACTACGATCACCGGGATAGCTGCGGTCGCAGTTTCCTCCTGTAGTTTAGCAAGAACCTCTATTCCATTGATCCCGGAAAGCTTAATATCCAGCAGTATCAGATCAAAGCTGGATTCTTTAACCATGGATAGTGTCTTCTCTCCATCAATGGCCTGGAAGACCTCGTGACCCTCTATCTCCACGAGCTTTACAGCTAGTTCCATGTTTAAAGGATCATTCTCTACGATCAATATGTTTGCCATTTTTCATCTCTTCTATATACGTCTGTAGGAATATGTATCTATTTATTACCTATATAATAATATTAATAGTATTGTATATGTGTGTTTCTGTAGCTTCTTATAAAGCATTTAATTCTAACACATGTCCGTATCTATTGATTTTAGAGTATGGACTCTATTATACATGTGCAATTATTATATGTGGTCAATAAGAATCTGTATATACAGTTTATGATTCAAACTGATCCTGCATCTTATATGCCAAAAATCGTACGATCAACATACTTGCTATCATGCAGATTGCAAGTGCGGAGATCAGTTTCTCCCATCCGATGGTTGTGGTCCCATCGTTGAGGGCGAAGATCAAGCCTCCAAAGAACGATATGATCGAAAAGGTGGTTGCGAAAGATACTAATCCTCCTCCAAGTAAGGATCCTACCTCATCAGCACCGCGTTTTTCAAAGAAAACAGAACCCACTATGAACAGGATAGCAAATATCAATAATATTACAGCTACTGGTAATGGACTGATCTTTGTAGAGATCATATCCATGATCCCCAGAGCTATGCCTATCATAAAGATGGCCATTCCCCCGGAAATCGCAAGTGCTTCTATAAAAGGATTGTCCATTATTTTCACATTCATCCCTCTCATACGAAAATGATGTGCTTGATAGTATATATTTATTATCGCATGTGGTGATCACATCATCGCATATAATGATAAACAATATATCAAATGATCGAGTTTCATCATAATATGAAAATATTGATCAGTGAGTATGCGGTCAGCACTGGTCTGGGAGGCACGTTCCTCCTGGAAGGTCGGGCAATGCTCAGGTCGCTTGCATCGAGCTTCTCTGATCTGGGGCATGATGTTCACTACACGACCGCCGGTGCGTTGATCGATCATGGGACTGCCGTATCGTCAAACGAGTCTGAACTCGGCATGGTGCTGGAACGGGAGTCCAGGAAGGCGGATGCAGCCATCGTCATAGCACCGGATGATCTGCTTGCGGAACTGACTGCCATCATTGAGTACAACACGCTGAATCTGGGCTGTTCCGCAGATACGATCGCACTGTGTGCGGATAAGTTGGAGTGTGGTCGCATATTAGGATCAGCTGGTATCGATGTGCCGCGGTGTCTGGATGAAGGTCAGCAAGGGGATCAGGATATTCCTTACGTAGTCAAGCCCCGTTATGGTTGTGCCTCCGAGGATACGTGGTTGTGCTACGGTCCCACTGTGGAGGAGGGATATGTAGCCACAGAGTATGTTGAGGGGGAGCATGTGAGTGTCAGCCTGATCGCTGGTGATTCTCCAGTGGTCCTTACGATAAATAAGCAGCTCATTGATATTGATGCTTCTGTGAATAATTCCCCAATTGGTTACAGGGGCAGTATCATCCCATACCGGACGGGGATGGACAGCATGCTGTACGACACAGCGATGGGAACATCTCTTATCCTTGGATGCCGCGGTTACGTAGGGATCGATATCATAGTCGGGGACAGGCCGTATGTGATCGACGTGAACCCCAGGCCCACTACCTCGCTTGTAGGCATCTGTAAAGTTATCAGGCCGTCTATTGCGGATCTGCTTCTCAGAAGCCGTTCGGGTGAGCCAATTCCGCCGGTAGAGGTCACTGGCAGTTATTCATTCAACAAAGAGGAACTTATATGAGGACGATAGGGATCGATATTGGTGGAGCGAACACAAAGGTCGCAAGTGCGAAGGGGGACATAGTGGAATTGCATTATGTTCCGCTGTGGAAGGGTACCCAGTTGCCCCTGGTACTGGCAGATATTGGTCAGAGACTCGAGCCGGACAGGGTGGGGGTCGTGATGACAGGCGAACTTGCGGATTGTTACGAAGACAAGGCTGCAGGAATAGGTTCCATCATGGATACAGTCTCACAGGCATTTGACTGTGATGTGCGGTACGTGGACAATAGGGGTCGGGTCACCGACGGCACGGGTGACACAACAGGTCTGGCGGCTGCCAATTGGGCAGCATCGGCTCGGATAATAGGCCAGGATGTCGGAGATTGTATTTTTGTGGATGTAGGCAGCACTACCAGTGACATCATACCTATCAAGAATGGCAAGCATGTAGCAGCCACAACCGATTATTCCAGACTTCTTAATGATGAGCTGGTCTATCGCGGAGTGCTCAGGACCAACATTGCAGCCATGCTCGACAAGATCCCGGTCAGTCGTGGAGTATGCAGGACATCGTCTGAACTCTTCGCCACCACTGCGGACGCATACCTGCTTCTCGGAGACATCACTCCCGATCTCTATACGTGTGAGACGGCAGATGGTGCAGAAAAGAGCGATGTTGCTTCAGCCCGCCGACTGGCTCGTTTGGTCTGTGCCGATCTCTCAGAGATATCCGAGGACGACGTTATACAGATGGCCAGTGCTGTCAGGGAGAAACAGATATCAGAACTCTGTGATGCGATCTCTAATGTGTCGAAAACGCATAAGCTGAATACCATTGTATCAGCAGGGCTTGGCGAGTTCCTGGTTTCAGAGGCCGCGGAACGTCTCGACATCGATCTATTCTCGATAAAGGATCGCTGGGGCGAGGATATCTCGAAAGTGTTCCCTGCTTATGCTACTGCACGAATAATGGACATGAGCCTGTAAGACCAGTGAGTTTGATCCCATGAAGTTCGTTGTAAAGATCGGAGGCAGTCTGATGGACTGTGGACAGCAGATCGTTCGCCGTCTTGATGAATACATCAGTTCGTCAGATCGTGAAAGTGATCTTTGTGTGATTATCGTGCCCGGCGGCGGACCGTTCGCTGATCAGGTACGCACGATCCAGAGGCAGTTCGATACAGATGACGAGGCAGTCCATTGGATGGCAGTGCTGGCGATGGAGCAGTATGCCTATTTCCTCATGGACGGTGTGGATGTTGGCAGTGTAACATCATTCGATGAGATCCAGCAAGGTTTGTCGGTGGTGTTGCCGTACAATCTTCTCAGGCAGTCCGATGAACTCGAACATTCATGGGACGTAACGTCCGATACCATTGCTGCCTGGATTGCCAGCAGGATCGGCGCCGAACTGGTGAAGGTCACAGATGTGGATGGTGTATTTGATCAGGATCGCCTTGTGCGGTCCATCGATGCTCAATGTCTGGAAAAAATGGGAGAAACCTGTGTTGATCGGTCGTTACCACGATTCCTGATGCGGCACAGGATGGACTGTCGTGTGGTGAACGGTCGCCATACGAGTCGTATAATTGATTCCATAGAAGGAAGGGCTGTTGTAGGCACACACATCAAGGGGAATATTTAAATTCTATACTAGTCATGTACTGCAATCACGCAATCACAATATTGATACGTGATAATATTCTGACATCACTTTCATAGCTAAATAGGAGAATCTCAATGGTAAAAGTAGAATTCTGTACCTCATGTGGTGTTCGTCTTAAAGAGACCGGGTTCGTGCGTTTCCCGTGTCCTTCATGCGACACCGAACTTGGACGATGTGTAAGTTGCAGACAGCAGAGCAATATGTATGAATGCAAAAAATGTGGTTTCGTTGGTCCGTGAGGAATTAAAATGGGTGACGTTGCAGCAACAATAAAGATCATGCCAGAAGGCGTGGATACTGACCTGAAAGCACTCGCCGGAAAACTGGAAAGTGCACTCCCGGAAGGTACTGAACTGTATGGGGTAAAGGAAGAACCCGTAGCGTTCGGATTGAAAGCACTTATGGCCGTTGTCATGCTAGGTGACGCAGAAGGCGGCACTGAACCCGTCGAAGTGGCTTTTGCAGCGATCGATGGTGTTGAGGGCGTACAGGTCGTTGAGGTCGGAAGACCTGTATGATCCTCTTCTTTTTTTTCGTATATGATTCTGTAAAATAATGTACTACCAGATCTTCTAACCGAAGATATGATTTTCTTGTGGGCTTGTAGATCAGGGGAAGATCGTTACGTTCGCAACGTAAAGGCCGCGGGTTCAATTCCCGCCGAGTCCATCAAAAAATTTCAGATATGCCAAAGTAGATAGCGGTTTTAGGTGCAGATGTATTAATATTGGCGTTTTTATACTTGACTTTCCCTGTGGCCTTTTGAGAAATTACTGTCTGTTATAAGATCGCTTAATTTGTGTGGGTATGCGAGAAATTAATGATCGGTATATTCTGGCTTATTTTGTGTGTGATCCTACAGAAACCAACGGACAATATAGTCACGGTTAGTTTGTGTCTGGAAGCAGACAAATTAAGTTCGGTTGTGACGGCTGGAAGACCACGGACGACCACTAACCAAGCAGACATTCACACCCTAAATTACATTCCTAAGCAAAATCACAGAAATGAGATTTAGCAAAAATCAAGATTACCTTTTAGTTTGTAGTACTAACGGCGTTAACAAAACGAAACAATAAAAACCCATGTTTTACAGATCCCGCTCGTTCCTGAAAAGCATCTCTGCTCGTAAGCTTGTTATCCCAACATCTTTCGTTTTGTGTTTTTCTAAATTGGGTTTTGTTGTTGAAAACTAACTATTAATTACTAAATTTGTTAAAATTAGTAATTACTTTTAACTACTATTAATTACTAATTATAACTAAATTAGTAATTCAGATTTGGAGATTTGATTATGAAAATTCCAGAAGCGCCGCCAAAATTAAATGATCTAAGTTTGCAAAATATTTTACCTTATCTTAATGATGCTGAAGTAAATAAAGCTGTAAAACAATTCAATATCAGGTACTTATACTGGTCTGAGTTCAAACACAAACCAATTCCTGATTCTATTACACATGAACAATTATGGCTATTGCTTAAAGTGGGTAGGGCTTTAGGTGCAGAGCAATTCAAAATAAGTGATGTTCCAGGGTTTCAACTTACTTATAATCTAACTCCATATATTCAAGAAAAATTACATAATTTTGATTTGAATTTAGGTGGGACTTTTGAAGGTAAACACATTATGGGTGAAAACGATCACCAGCGATATCTTATAAATTCAATTATGGAAGAAGCAATTGCTTCAAGTCAATTAGAAGGCGCGAGTACTACTCGGAAAGAAGCTAAAAAAATGTTGAGACAGGAAAGAAGGCCGAGGGATAGATCTGAACGGATGATTGTTAATAATTATAATACAATTAAAAAATTATCTCTCATGAAATATGAAAAGCTTACTATTGAATCTATATTAGATATTCATGCCAGTATGACTGAAAATACCTTAGATGATCCAAGTCAGGTGGGGGTGTTTCGAAAATCTGATGATATCTATGTTATTGATAATATGACTGGTGAAGTTATACATACACCTTTAAAACATATTCATATTTCAAAAGTGATGCAGGATTTTTGTGATTTTGTGAATAAAGAATCCGACGACGATTTCATTCACCCTATAGTCAAAGCCAATATTTTACATTTTTTAATTGGTTATATTCATCCATTTGTTGATGGAAATGGAAGGACAGCAAGAGCAATATTTTATTGGTATTTACTTTCGAAAAAATATGGGTTAATTGAGTATATGTCAATTTCGCGGATGATAAAAGACACTCCTGCTAAATATTCTAAAGCTTATATATATACGGAGCTTGATGACAATGATGTCACTTATTTTATAAATTACCAATTGGAGACAATGGACAAGGCGTTCAATAGTCTGAAGGAATACATCTCTATGAAAATTCAAGAAAAGGATCTGTTATATGATTTTAAGAAGATCCCCCAAATAAATGAAAGGAAATCTTATATCTTAAAGTGGTTGTCAGAAGACCCAAAGATGACGTTTACGATAAAAGAAATAGAAAACCGGCTATCTGTTGTTTATCAGACAGCTAGAAATGATATATTGGATTTAGAAGAACTTGGATTATTGAAAAGAAACAAGAGTGATAAGAAAAAGTTTGTATTTTATCGATCTGATGAATTCAATGATGTGCTGAAAAAACTCCAATAATTCTCGCATTTGTGGTTAGTGTAGGTACATCATCACGTTCCCGGTATGTTCCACACTGCCCGAATATCCAACCTTCTGTATCCTCAGACTCGCTCTTGAGAACTAACTGCAGCAGTTCAGGTATATCTTTCTCATACCCTTGGATCTGATCAATTGTTCCTGTATAATCCTATATTCTATTAGCCTCTGAGCCATCATGATGCCATAGTTAGCATGCCAGATCATTGTGTTCTTTTCCAATCTGATATGATCTTGAATGGCGTTATTCTTATATATGGAGTGTATAATTAGTTCATTATTCAAACAATTCATAAAATGAACTATCCATTATTCAAACCATTTTCAAACACACCATGATCATCTTAGGTCACAGTATAATCGTTGAACTGTGATCTCAACATACAGTATTCTTATAATTTACAGGGAGGTCAATAAAATGAACGCGGATAAAGGGAAAACAATAGCTCTTCTGCATATGGAAATGAGTAATCTGTCTCGAAAGATCATGAGTGATGTGAGCGAGAACTTCGCTCGTGAGATGGGTGAGGGGCATCGTTTTTTTAAGAATCGAAACCATTCCCTCCTGGTCATTGCAAGAGAGCAGAAGATCATGCCTTCCACCCTTGCAAAATATCTGGATCTGCGAAAGAGCAGTGTGACCAGCATAATCGATTCTCTCGAGGAGTCCGGATTGGTGTGCAGGGACTCGGATCCTGATGACAGGAGAAAAACATGGATCTCTCTGACCAATGCGGGTAAGCAATACTTCGAGATGTTGGAGGAGCATATCGGGAACGTGACGGGAGGAATTCTCGTTGATCTGAATGAACAGGAAATTGATGACCTGCTGACCTGCTTGGAAAGGATCGTCGAGATCGAGCGAAGGATCGCAGCAGTAGATCATACGTTGCATAACCCTGGAACGCGCTGTCATGCTGTAAGATCTGGTATGGAACAGCTGATCAAGGAGAGATGACCATAAAGGGCATGTTTGAAAAACTTGGAATTTTCATTGAGGACAATGCTATTTCTATTCTGATCATTGCATTTCTTCTCATATTTGTAGCGATTGGTGGTGCCCAGCAGATCGAGATGAAATCCGGTACGGATACATTTGTTGAGAAAACATCCCAGTTGTATCAGGATTATGATCACCTTTACCTGAATCTGTTCGGTAAGGAATCCATTGTTGTCATTGTGGAAGGTAACGATGTACGCAATGCCGGAGTATTCGAGGCTATTGATCGCTTAGAGCAGATGGCAGCACCGATCCCAAATGTTGTGAAGACGTCAAGTGCCGCTTCAGTGATCAAGGATGCGAACTATCAGCTGACGGGTCGTTCTCTCATACCAACCCGGGAAGCAGACATTCAACAATTGGCGGCTTCATACGTGCCAGAATATCTTTTACCAGATGATACGCATACACTGGTATTTATTAAAATGGCAGGTGACATTACTGATAAGCATAAGCAGGAAGTCCTGCGTGAGTTGAACACAGCTGTGGAGATGTCTGCTTTCCCTCCAGATTACAATATCATTGTCACAGGAGATCCTGCTTTCACTATCTCTATGAATAATGAAATGATGTCGAGTATGCGTGTGTTGCTCATGTATTCAGTGATCCTGATGGTCTTTGTGCTCTATCTGGTCTTCAAACATGTCAGATGGAGGCTCATGCCACTCGCAATCGTGCTTCTGGGGATCATATACACATTCGGTGCAATGGGCTATCTCAAAATTCCAATGACAATGGTCTCCACAGCAGCATTTCCGGTGTTGATCGGTCTTGGTATCGATTATGCTATACAGTTCCATAATCGAATAGAGGAGGAACTGGATCGCGGAGAGTCGTCGGCAGAGGCGGTTGTGAATACCATCAAACACACGGGCCCCGCGGTGTTGATCGCATTGACCATCACAGCATTGGGATTCATATCATTATCCACATCCCCTGTACCGATGATACAGGATTTCTCAAAACTGCTTCTCATTGGGATCGTTATGTGCTTTTTATCTTCTCTGTTTATTGGTGTGATCCTTATCTATTATCTGGATTCCCTTCGCAATATACGGGTCCTACGAATGGAACAGATACGCAGTATGTTGGATCTGCCTCTTCTGCGCAACTTCTCACAACCAGATACAATGAACAAGAATGCAGGAGGTACAGATGCAGGGCCAAAACAGGAATCTGATCTGATTGGACGTCTCATACACGCTACTACTACCTTCACTCTCAAACATCCTGCAGTGATACTGGTAATTGCCGCGGTGTTCTGTGCCAATGGGCTCTATGTCGATTCTTTCGTTCCCATTGAGACCGATACCCAGACGTTCGTACCACAGGATATGCAGGCATTGCTGGATCTGAAACATCTTTCTGATATCACAGGTGGCGATGACCAGCTCAATCTCATTATAAAGACCGGGGATGTTACAGACCCGGCCGTGCTCCACTGGATTGACGATTTTGCCCGGCACGAGGTGGAAAGGCGGGACAATATCTATAGTTCTGATAGTATCGTCACGCTGATCAAATCAATGAACGGAGGGGTAATTCCCGATAATTCCGGGGACATTGAGCGTTTGTATGACAAGATGTCAGAGGATAATCGGGATATGTATATGTACGGCAGCAATACGCTCCTATTGAACCTGAACATCGGGGATGCCATGGGTGGTATTGGTCTTGAGGGGATCGATGCTCTATCTGATATCGTGCAGGAGGATATAAAATGGATGCTTCCTCCTCCGGATATGAGTATTACTATTACGGGTGGTTCTATCGTGTTCAGTGAAGTGATAGATGCATTGACATCTGGCAGAATATTCATGACATACCTTGGACTGATGCTTGTATTCATGGGTTTGCTCGCCATCTATCGTGATCTGACCAAAGCCCTTGTACCTGTTGTGACCATGTTCATGGTCATAGGGTGGGCTGGTGGATTGATGTACTATATGGGAATGGTCTACACACCAATGACGGCTACCCTGGGTGCCCTGATCCTGGGTGTGGGTTCGGAATATGCAGTGCTCATGATGGAGCGCTATTATGAGGAAAAGGACAAAGGAGCGGGGCCGGTGGAGGCTATGCAGGAGGCGAGTGTGAAGATCGGAAAGGCTATCCTCACGTCCGGCCTGACCACGATATTTGGATTCAGTGCTCTGATCGCGTCTCCTTTCAGTATGACCAGTAATTTTGGGATCGTGACAGTACTGGATGTTTCCCTGGCGCTGTTCGCCACTTTCGTGATCTTCCCGCCTGTGATAGTAACGCTGGATAGCTACCGCGAGCGAAGAAAAGGGAATATTCTGGAAGATGGATCCTACCATGCACTGACCAACGAACATACGGATAATGCAGAGGTTGATGTTTAATGATCGACAGTATTAGTTATAAAAACAGAAGAATACCGGGTACGTGGGCTGTATTTGCAGTTGTTGTGGTCGTATCAATGATAACGATCCTATCAATTACCCCTATTTCCCAGTCCAAGGAATTTATTCCACCGACCTACGAGTACACTACCAATTATTATGATGCCTACGGAGAGCCAGATATCTATGCTTCGGTGTTGGGCGATCCTGAGTTCGCACGTGGTGAGACTGCTCAGCTACGGATAATACTGTCCAACAGGGGTGTCCTCCACGGTCTCAAGGCAGATACCGATGTTGGTGTCAAGGAGTCTAAACATGCACTCGCATTAAAGGAATTGCAATATGAGAGTATGCGTACGGTCGCCTATGGTCTCAGTGTACATCTGGTATCGAACACCGAGTATATTGATGTAGACCCCAGCAGCAGCATCCGTACACTCGAGAAACTCGGGCCGGGCAAAATACCGGATGCACCTCTCCCCTTCACGATCACGATAGCTGAGAATGCTCCGGCAGGGGATTATGTGTTGATGCTGCCAATATCCTACGAATATAAGTACGATGTACGGATGACCGATGGTAAAACAGTACGTCTTGGTCTTCCCGATCTGGATAATGCGACATATTACAGGAGTATGGACCACACGCTCCCGATTGCGATCCACGTGAAGGAAGATGCAAGGTTCGAGATATCTGATGTTTCTGGAGATCTTGTGTCTGGTAGTGATGGTACAATAAACATCACATACACCAATATCGGCGAGATAGTGGCAAAGGATGCACTGGTCCACATTGTGGTGATGAAGCCTCTCAGCACTGAAGATTCAGTGGTAAGGTTGGGCAACATTGAGCCCGGTGAGAGCAGGATAGCATCCTTTGTGATCAAGGCTGACCGGTTGGCACTGATTAAGGATTATGTTGTTGATAGTGAGATCAAGTATCTCGATGAAGATGGGGAATATGTGATCTCAAGGAACATGAAAATTGAGGTGTCCATGCACGCTCCCGAGAAGAAAGCAAGCATGACAAAAGTGTCCCTTGTAGCTATTGCACTTGTGGTATTGTCCATGTTTGTTAATTACATAAGGAAAAAACAGTAATGTCCACAATAAAAATGAAGATAATGATCTATATTCAGGAGTAATAATTATGAAAGGAACAGTGACAAGATCCATGGTGCCGATCGTGGCTTTGATACTTGTGTTCATGCTTTTTGCGACGCCTGCACAAGCAGAGTTCGTGGCAGAGCACGTCGATATACCCGAGTACTTCAATTTTGACGAGAATTACTATACTACATTTGGTGGGCCCGATATTAGTGCCACCGTTGTGGGTGACAGTGAGTTCTCATGCGGGGATAGTGTGACCCTGAACATCGACCTGATGAATAAAGGTGTTATTACTGGCTTCAGATCGGAGACGGATGATGATCCGGTGAGTGTGCTAGATCAGAAGCTCCAGAAGGCAGAGATGTCCTATGAATCCCAGCGGACCACTGCTATAGGGATCGTTGCAGTCCTGACATCGTCTGATCCGAACGTAAAGGTCAAGTCCGGACTTCAGGAAGCAGGTTCTCTTGCAACAGGTGAACAGACAAGTTCTCCTGTGCAATTCAGTATAGATATTTCGAAGAATGCTCCTTCCGGAGCATATCTCCTTAAACTCGATCTATATTATGGATACCAGAAAAATGTTCAGGTCAATGGTGACAATGAAACTGATCTGGGCGTGACCAACATGGATGTGGGTCTGTGGTATGACATGGGCAGCCAGAACGTTACAATTCCGATATATGTGGAGGATGAGGCGGATTTTGAAGTTACCAGCGTGACAGGGGAACTTGTGGCAGGGGATGAAGGTATGCTGTATGCAACCTATTCCAATGTTGGTGAATTGCCTGCTGAGGATGCCACAGTACGCATCAGCGCAGCTGATCCTTTCAGTACCACCGATGACCAGGCCTATCTTGGTTCACTTGAGCCCGGGGAGAGTGCTGTAGCTGTCTTTAAGCTGAAAACGGATGACCTTGCGGTGGCTAAGGCATATGCTATAAATAGTGAGATCAAGTATGAGGATATCGATGGTCACAGTCGTATATCTGATACGGTGAAGATCAGGACCGAAGTATTGCCGGGTGCATCCGGGTCAGATGGTCTGTCGATCATGGGTATTGGTGCAATTGTAGCATTCGTTGCTGTGGCTGTGATCGGTTTTATGTTCTACAGAAAGATGTCTGTAGATAAGGTCAGTAAGGGCAAGGGTGAGGAGTAAAGGTCTCATTCACCTTCCCTGCCCTATATCTCTATTGCAATGTTACGCGGACCGTATCTGTTGCAGCAAGGAATATCGATGCTTTGTGTATGGCAAGACTTATAACACAATTGGAAGTATTAGGACAGTATTCCGCATAGAAATTAATATTAAATTCATAAACTACATATCACATTACACTTTTATTTGAGCCCGAAATGGGAGGGAAATCGAAAATTGAGTCAGCCTTGTGTTAATATTGGCATGGTAGGTCATGTCGATCATGGAAAAACCACACTAGTCAGTGCCCTGTCCGGTGTATGGACAGATAAGCATAGTGAAGAGATGAAACGAGGCATATCCATTCGACTTGGATATGCGGATACTACGTTCAGGAAATGCCCGACGTGTCCGGTACCACAGTGCTACAGTGTACATAAGAAATGTCCGGTCTGTAGCGGATCCACCGAAATTGTCAGGACCGTGTCGTTCGTAGATTCCCCTGGTCACGAGACCCTGATGGCTACAATGCTATCCGGAGCTGCGATCATGGATGGGGCGATCCTCGTGATAGCTGCCAATGAGAAATGTCCGCAGCCACAGACTAAAGAGCATCTGATGGCATTGAATATCATTGGTATAAAGAATATCGTTATAGTGCAGAACAAGATCGATCTGGTACCACGTGAACAGGTCATTGAACATTATGGGCAGATCAAGGATTTTGTGAAAGGAACTGTTGCGGAGAATGCTCACATCGTACCTATCTCAGCACAGCAGAACGTCAACATTGATGCACTTATCAATGCAATGGAGGAGTTCATCCCAACTCCGGTCATGAAACTGGATCGTGCTGCACACATGCTCATTGCCCGATCATTTGATATCAACAAACCAGGAGCATCCATTGACGAGATCAAGGGTGGTGTGATCGGTGGTACCCTTACGGAAGGGGTCCTGCATGCGGGCGATGAACTTGAAATATATCCGGGTAAGAAGATCGAGAGTGAGGGTACTACCAGATGGGAACCCATTCGCACAACCGTGAATCGTATCATTGCTGGAAAGAACAAGACCAAGGAAGCAACACCTGGTGGTCTGCTGGCAGTGGGTACTGGATTGGACCCGAATATCACTAAGAGTGATTCCCTCACAGGTCAGGTCGCAGGAGTGCCCGGTACATTACCCCCGACACGTAATGCTTTCACACTTGAGTTACGACTTCTTGAACGCGTAGTAGGGGTCAGTGATGAGGAAGTAGAGATCGGTGATATCAAGACCAGTGAGCCTCTGATGCTGAACGTGGGTACTGCTACGACCGTGGGTATTGTAACAAGTGCGCGCGAGATGGTGGCAGAGGTGAAGCTCAAGCGTCCGGTATGTGCGCGAGATGGTGCAATGGTCGCGATTAGCAGACGTATTGGTTCTCGCTGGAGACTTATTGGCGTAGGGGTCATTCAGGCTTGAAGGTAATAATCGATACCAATGGCCTGATGATCCCTGTCCAGTTCAAAGTCGACATATTTGTGGAACTATCCCGCCTTGGATATGACGAGTTCATGGTTCCACAGGCGGTTGTCGATGAACTTCAAATATTAATAAAAAGATACAAAGGTAATCACAAAATGGCTGCAAACGTGGCGCTATCCCTATGTGATCGATGCATGATCCTGGATGCGAAAGGTGTCGCGGACGATGTCATTGTTCAGCTTGCAGAAGATAATGGTGCTGCTGTGTTGACCAATGATGTTGGACTGAGAAGTAGACTGGATCAAAAACACATATCTGTGATACAACTGCGGCAAAAGAACAGATTAGAGATAACAGTGTGATCATGGTTTGTGATGCAGTGCTAATATATATTATGTGATAATATTTGGATTATACACGGTGACTGGAGATTGAGATATGTATAAGAGGATGAAGCTTGGAGACACGGTCCGTGTGGCCCCGAATCTGTTAGGCGAAGATGTAAGGGTAAGTGTAAAGAATGCATTAAAGGAGAAGCTTGAAGGCAGGGTTGATAAAAAGCTTGGCTCAATTGTTGCGGTCACGGATATTGATGAGGTCGGAGAAGGCCATATTCTGGTCGGTGATGGTGCTGTTTATTATGATGTCACGTTCGAAGCCATTGTATTCACGGTACAAATGCAAGAGGTAATTGAAGGCGAAGTTGTAGAGACCGTGGAGTTTGGTGCATTCGTGAGTATCGGTGCAACAGATGGACTTTTACATGTAAGCCAGATAACAGATGATTTCATGTCCTATGATGGGAAGAATGGACGACTGGTATCCAAGACCGGTGGTCGTTCAATTTCAGAAGGGGATATGGTCCGTGTGCGTATTGTTGCGATAAGCATCAATGAAAGGGAACCGAGAGATAGTAAGATCGGTCTCACCATGCGGCAGCATACTCTTGGCAAACTGGAATGGCTGGAAGAAGATCGTAAACCGAAATCAGATCAGGCGGAGTAAATTTCGGAGTGTTAGAACATGGTAGATCAAGTTTGTCGTGAGTGTCACAGGCTGGTCAAGGGTCAGACGTGTCCTGTATGTGGTTCAAGTGACATGAGTTCTGATTGGAGTGGTCTCGTAGTGATAATAGATCCCGAGCGTTCAGTTATAGCGAAGAAGATCGGTGTGGAATTGGCAGATAAGTACGCTTTGAAGGTGCGTTAAGGTTGGGCACAACCATCGTTCTGCCAGAATCCATTCGTCCGTTGTTGAAAAGAACATTCGGTGTGCTGTATTCAGGCATTGGACGGGAAACGGTTTAGAAAGTTTCACAGGATCTGGATAATCCCACAAAACTTATATCGGTGGGTGATGTTACTACCTTTCAGTTGCTCGAATCGAATATCATTCCAGATATCCTGATAGTAGATGACAGAACAAAAAGAGAACCTGCATCCAGTAAGGTCGTAGCCGGCACAAAGCACAAAGGATTTAAGGAGTTAATGGTTAAAAATCCTCCAGGTGCCATATCGGAGGACCTGATCGATGCCATTGGTAATGGTGTCTCATCTGATGGGCGTGTAAGGATATCTGTTAAGGGTGAAGAGGATCTTGCGGCATTACCTGCAATTATGATGGCTCCGGTAGATTCAGTGGTCCTGTATGGTCAACCGGATGAAGGTATGGTATTTGTAAGGATCACCAAGTCCAAAAAAGACGAGATCAGACAATTATTACATCAAATAATCGAAAGACAAGAACATATAGATAAATATATATCACATAAAATATGGAGGAAGTTAGATGGATATTAATATCGTTGAGGATAAGAACAATTCACTTCTCAATAGACGGGAACTGAATTTCAGTGTAGTTTTTGAGGGTCCGACACCTACAAGGAATGATGTCAAGAACAAGTTGGCAGCGATGCTGAATGTACCTCTTGAATTGGTCATCCTTCAGAACATGGATAACAAATTCGGTAAAGAGGAAGCATCTGGATATGTGAAGATCTATGAAGATGCCGAGCGCATGAAGACTGTGGAGAAGGAACACATCCTGAAAAGGAATAAGCTTCCTGAGGCAGAGTCTGCAACCGAAGAGGCAGCATAAGGTGATCTCATGGCAGTAAAAGACTATTATAAGGTCAATGGCGACAATATTGAGAGGCTCAGACAGTTCTGTCCCCGGTGTGGAGATGGAGTGTATCTCGCAGACCACAAGGACAGGCTTACCTGTGGCAAGTGCGGTTATACCGAGTTCAAAAAATAACTGATACTTCTAATAAGGGGTTTCGGTTATACCCCACATTTTTCAAAAATATGAAGACCGGACACATTTCTGAGATGATCTGAATGAATACAGGGTCGATCATATAAATCCCTGATATTCTTTCTCATTTTTTTTGCAGTTAGGTATTTCTGCAGAACGTTTCCCGTACTGTACGGCAATAGTTCCTCAGGTAGTTTGATCAGACTGTGGGGAAGCTCCTCTCGCTCCGTGGTTTTGAAGTGCCAGTTCTATGGTTGTACGCAATTTCGTTTCTTCGAACGGCTTTATGATATATCCGTATGGTTTTGTCGGTTTTGCTTTTTGCATAATTTGATCGTTAGAATATGCTGTAAGGTATATGACAGGGACATCCATTTTTTTGTGTATCTGATTCGCAGCTTCAATACCATCCATCTCCCCCTTTAGCATTATGTCCATCAATATCAGGTCTGGAAAGGTGATCTCTGCTTTGTTGATAGCCTCTTCTCCGGTTGATGCGATGCTGGGGACACGATAGCCCATATTCTTTAGCATCTTCTTTATTCCCAGAGCCACAATGTTCTCGTCTTCTACAATGAGTATCTTTTCACCTGTCACTCTCTCACCTCTGCAGTCTGTTGTATGTGTTCCTCAAATTTGATAGTAAATTGCGTCCCATGTTCCCGGCTGAGCTCAATAGAGCCATATATCTGTTCTACAAGCGTGGTAACAAGTTGCAAACCCAGTGATTCCGTAGCCCGGAAGTCTATCTCTTCAGGAATACCTATTCCATTATCGCTAACGATAAGTGTGAACTCATCCCCTGCACGATCCATTTCAATGTTAATCCTTCCGACCTCACCGTCATTAAATGCGTATTTTAGTGCATTTGAGACAAGTTCATTAATGATGATTCCTAGGGGGATCGCTGTATCCATGCTGAGATATATGTCCTTGACATTAAGTTCGATCGTTACCTTACTGTCCTCTAATACATACGATTGAGATAGGTAGTTGATAAGATTTCTGCTATATTCGGCAAAACCAACGCTTTCCATATCCTCGGACTGGTATAGTTTTTCATGTACCAATGCCATTGTCCTTATACGATTTCGACTGTTCTTGAAAGCATCGATAACATCCTTCTCCATAAACTTTTCTGATTCCAGGTATAGCAATGTGGAGATTACCTGCAGGTTGTTCTTGATACGGTGATGTATCTCCTTCTTGCGGATGTCCTCGACTTTCAACAGCTTTTCTTCCGCTCTTTTACGCTCATTGATATCGACAACGATACCCTGCAGGAGGACGGCATCACCACTCTCATCGCGCCGAATGAATGTCCTTTCATCCACCCACCGCACTTCTCCGGATTTCGTAAGGATCCGATATTCGATATTGAATTCACTGTGTCCTCCCTTCACATTTGTATTAAGTTCGTCTTCGACCTTCTTCAGGTCATCTGGATGGATCATACTGGCATATAGTGTATTATTGGTCATCAGCTCATCTCTGGAATATCCAAATTGGGTGATATTCTTTGATACGAACTCAATGGGCCAATTATTCTCTGTCCTCCATTTGAACACAATTGCAGGACTGTTCTCGATGATCTTTTCCATTTCTTCCTTTAAACGATTCGATTCTTGTAGAGCATCGAGGATCTCGTTCAAGCTTTCTGGTATCTTCCTGAAATCGATATCCACATCCGTATTTGCCCTCAAATCCAATTTACCACTAACGGCATCATCCGAGATATCCTTGAAACCATCCACGATCCTGTTAATGGGTCTCGTAATGGATTCTGATATCAGGAATGCGACACCACCCATGAATATGATCGACATTGCGAAGATGATCATCAATCGTTCCCTCAGAGCAGCGACACCTGCCAGCATCTCGTCCTTCGGTACAACAAGTATAAAAGCAAAATTGGATGTTTGAACAGGTTCATAGAACATCACAGAAATCTCGCCTGTAATTGGATCGACGGTTTCTATATATCCACTACTACCGTTTTTGATCTCATCCGCCATTTTATTGATCTTTGGTATGTCATAATCATAAAGTGTGGTGAATCCCACACTTTCTTTGTTGGTAGGATGGGATATCATTATACCGGAGTTCCCTGTCATGAAGGCGTATCCTGTATCAAAGGCTTTTACCTGATTCATTACATCGTCAAGGTAGTTCAGGGACACGTCCACACCCCCGATGCCAACAAATTGTCCCTCCTTCATTATAGGGGATACAAAACTTATTATGAACACTCCTTCATAGAAATAGGGTTCTGTCACAAAATCCGCTTCAATGGCCTTTGGTACCTGATAGTATTCCAGGCTATCATAATCCAGCAATGGATCAAGGACCAGTTCTCCTGTAAGTTTGTTCCAGTAGGGAATAAATCGTCCAGTGACATCATGCCCGGGTGCATCAATATATTCATTATCCCTCCCATCAAAGGCATTTGCCTCATAACAGACGTAAGTGCCAACCAGATTGGGATTTGTCACAAGCAATTCCCTCAACATATCATTGACCTCTCCCCGGTCTGCAGAATTATATTGACTCATGGATATTGCAATGGTCTTGCCTATAGCATGATCGGTTTTCATATCAGCATCAAATTGGTTTGCATATTTTCTAGCGATCTCAATGGATTGCTGATACGCAAGTTCCTCTTCCTGACTCGTGACCGAGGAGATGATCACAGCTGTGGTGGTCAACAGTACGAATAGAGTTCCAACCAGGATGAATAGCGTAAGTTTTGATCTTAAAGGTAGTTTCTTCCATTCCATGTTGGTGTGCTCACGGTTGTTTCTCTCCTTTTGCCGATCCCATCAAAGATCATCTAATAACCCTGAGATTGTTATGTAATTGTCAATCAGTTCATTGCCCCACCGCAAGGCACTTTCATCGAAGCTCATGACCTTTTTATGATCATATCTGCCTTCATCATTAAAGAAACAGATATAGATAAATCTCTCTGTCAGAGTAATTGTCAATTTCATCTCATCATCACAGATGTAGATCTTTGTATTCTCCGAATCCATCATGGTTTGCAGTTCGTTGTAACAGTTCTCTTTCATCCGTTCAAAAACCGGCCGTGTCAGAATAAGTTCCAGATCAGCTCCTCGCTGTGAAAGTTCTGAATATAGTGATGGATACAGTGGATGGAAGTAGGATATGAATGATCTCACATGATGTGATCGTTTAAGATTCTCAGTAAACTCGAGGGGAAGATCAAACAAGTGATTTACATCAGGATCTATAACCATACATTCGCCAAGTTCACCGAGCCTGCATGCCAGTTCATCGGGTATTGTTGTCAGATCCATGCTTGCCCAATACTCATTGTTCTCTTCGAGCACACCGAGCGTCCTCAATAAAGGCATCATGTTCCTAACCGTTATTCTGCCAATACTCGATAGTCTATAGCTCCCATCTTCTTTATGATTGATAATAAGGTTCTGCTCTTTGAGTTTATTGATCTGCGGCATCATCGATTTTGATGTTACATTAAGAGATGTTTTGATCTGGTCGATATTTCTTGGTCCTTCCATCAACAATAAAAGTAGTCTTTGTCTCTTATCAGATAGCCAGATAGTATCACTTAATGAAAATCGCATTTGTTCACCTTGCTATTGTTGTAACTTATATATTATTAGATTATGGTTTAATTTTGATGATCGATGTTGATTTATTTGCTATAATCATGCTGTTGGCACAACAATAACGTTGAAATTTTTAACACAACCAAAAAATACAACACCTTCGGAATCGCGTGCACATTAAGTTTATCCCATCACCATTGAAATACCCCTGTGCTTTATGAATATCCAATGTGAGTTATGCTATATACGATTTATGCATTTCGTTTTAACGTGGCAATGGATGATAAGGGACTTTTCCATTGTGGAAAGGAGGCTATAACACGGCAAACGAAGACTTATATAAAGAACTATCCGATGCGGTAGTAAGTTGCAAGAAGGACATAGTCCTGGCAGCTGTAGAGAATGCACGAGGCAAACTGGATGCACCAGATATTATTGAGAACGGCCTTTCTGCAGGTATGAATGAAGTAGGTATCATGTTCGAGAGGGGAAAACTATTCCTTCCACACGTCATGATGGCCGCAGGTGCCATGCAGGCTGGTGTGGATCTACTCAAAGATGAGATGCCAGATACTGCCACCTCAGGCAAAGGTACCATCGTTAACGGTACCGTCGAAGGTGACGTTCATGACATCGGAAAATCCATTGTATCCACCATGCTCCAGTCCTCAGGCTTTGTGGTCCATGATATTGGTCGAGATGTACCTATCATGGATTTCATCAACAAGGTCAAAGAGACCAATGCTGACATGGTCGGTGTCTCCGCACTGATGACAACCACCCTCGGGGGTCAGAAAGACGTTATCGCAGCACTTGAAGAAGAAGGTCTGCGTGACAAGGTCAAGGTCATGGTCGGTGGCGCACCCGCAACTGATTCATGGGCAAGGAAGATCGGTGCAGACTGCTATGCAGAAAATGCAAGCGAGGCTGTAAACAAAGCAAAGGAACTTCTTCTGTAATTGGAGTGGATAATATATGGCAAAAGAATACTTCTTACGAATGGGAGACGGCGAAAAGATCTTCATGACAAAAGAGCAGATCCTCGCTGATCTTCAGGACGGCAGTGCTGACGCAGCAGATCTTGCATCCGTTCCTGCATTGTCCGATGACGATATGGATAAGATCCTGGAGATCATGATCAACCCGAACAGGATCGTTGGTGTTGAGCCAGGCATGGAAGTTCCTGTCACTCACGACATCGGTGCTATCAGGATCGATGGTGATCAGGGTAACAGCGGTGTAGGTATCCCATCCAGCAGACTTGTTGGATCCATGATGCACGAACGTGCTTTTGGTGCTGATACCATGGAACTGGGTCACATCGACTACAGTTTCAAACCTGCCAAACCAGTGATCTCTCAGGAATGCCAGACAATGGAATCCTGCCAGCAGAACATGATCATCCCTATGCTCTACGGTGCCATGCCTAACATGGGATTGTATTACACACCTGATGGTCCATTTGAGAACCCGGGCGACCTGATGAAAGCCTTCAAGATCGAAGAAGCACAGGCATCCATGTTCCACGCTGCAGAGCACGGTATCCGTGATATGGTCTGGATCAACCAGCGCTTATTCAAAGTTGGCAGTGATGGTACGAACTTCGATACTATCGGTGCAGCTGGCGACGGTGACATGTACGCATCATTGAATGCGATCGAGGCACTTAGGAAAGAGTTCCCCAACATGTACATTGAAGCAGGAATGGCAGGCGAACTGGTACTTGGATTACATGGTGAGCTTGAGTATGATGGTACCGTCCTTGCAGGACTATGGCCACATGAACAGGTCAAACTGATCGAAAAGGCAGGCGCGAACATATTCGGTCCTGTCAGTAACACAAATACCAGCAAGTCATCTGCATGGAACCTTGCCAGATCTGTAACGTTCACAAAAGCAACTGTTGAATCATCATCAATACCATGTCATGTTAACATGGGTATGGGTGTCGATGGTGTTCCTATGCTTGAGACCCCACCAATCGATGCAGTTACACGTGCCAGCAAGGCAATGGTCGAAGTTGCTGGCGTAGACGGCATATAGATTGGAGTCGGCGATCCACTGGGTATGCCGATCGCACACATCATGGCATCAGGTATGACCGGAATACGGGCAGCTGGTGACCTTGTAGCAAGGATGGAATTCTCTAAGAGTATGAGGCTCGGAGACGCAAAGGACTATGTGGCCAAGAAACTCAATGTTTCAACCGCAGACCTGTCCGATGAACATGTGATGAGAGAGGTCCGTGAGGAACTCGATATTGGTATCATTACATCTGTACCAGGCTGTGCCAAGGGTATTGCAGCTAAGATGAATATTGAGAAGCTGCTTGATATCGAGATCAACAGCTGTGCCAAGTTCAGAGATTCTACTGGACAGTAATGATGGATTGATCACATGAATTGAATAGTCCGCCACTGCGGAACTATTCATTTTTTTGTGATCGGAAGAATAAAAGGAGTGATTGAAAATATGTCTGAAAATAAAGGATCCAAACCCGAAGGCATTGATTGGCAGCACGCTGAACAGTGTAGCAAGGTAGTTTGTGAGGCAGATACATTAGAAAGATCAATTGACTGGAAACAGGGTCTTGCTATTGCTATTGGTGTACCGTTATTGATTTTACCATCAATTGGTTACTTTGCAAGCTACCTATGGTCATTTGCAATTATTGTCTGGGGTCTTTCCGTATTCCAGGGTTTCATGCAGAATCTGGCTTATGCTGAGCTTGCAACGACATTCCCTAAAGCATCCGGTCTTCCGGGATTTGCACAGAACGTTTTTAAAACACCTGACTATAAGGGGAAATATGATAAAGGTAAACTTATAGGTGGATTCAGTGCATGGAGTTACTGGTTTGCATGGAACCCGGTGCTTGCTATATTTGCAATTCTTGTAGGTTTCTATCTTCACAGTCTGTTCCCCACATTGGCAGCCAGTTTCAGTGAATACCAGCTTTCACTTATGGCAGGTATTGTGATTTTCGGCGGGCTTATTATTGTCAATTATCGCGGACTTTCAAGTGGTGCAATGGTTGGTTATGTTCTTGCAGCGTTTTCACTTATACCCTTGGCAGTTATTACAATTGCACCTTATCTCACCGGCGACTTCGTAATGTCCAACATCACCAGTACATGGTTGCCAACTGATTGGGTATGGGATCTTTCACATATCCTGATCCTGCTTGGTATCTTTGCAATGGCGCAGTGGAGTGCATGTGCGTGGGAAACAGCAGCAATCTATGGTCCAGAGTATAAGAATCCAGGTACCGATGTACCAAAAGCACTCTTTGTATGCGGTGCTATCTGTCTTCTGGCCTATGTGCTCGTACAGACAACTGTTACAGGTGTACTTGGCATCGATGGTATCGCTAATGCACCGATCGATCCGATGCTTCCGGTTGCACAGGCAGCACTCGGTGATATTGGCTCAACGATTGCCATTGTCATGCTTATTGCAGCAATGGTGCTGATCATCCAGACCGCATATCTTGGTTCTTCAAGGGCAATGCACTCTATGGCAACTGAAGGGAATCTACCTAAAATATTCGGAAAGGTGAATGCCCACGGTACTCCAGTACTCGCAATGGTCGTTATCGGTATTTTCAACCTAATACTCATTTCAATGGGTACGCCGACAGCTATCCTGGCAGCATCAGCTATCGGATATGTTTGTGCAAATGGTATCAGCCTTTTCGCATATGTGAAAGCAAAGAAGGACCCACATCTTGTAGGTCTTGATAGGCCATTCAAGGCACCAACCGGTTGGAAGAATGTCGCACTTATGTTCGGTCTGTTCAACCTGCCGCTCTGTCTGGTTGGTGTGATGTACCTTAATGCCTTTGAAGGTAGCTGGTTCTCCACAATTGTCGGAGTTCTTGTATTGGGTTTGTATATCCCACTTTGGTTATATTCCCAGCACGAGGTCCACAACGATTCACAAGCGAACGGCTGAATCACTTTGTATGACATAATATGATATGCTAAATATGGAGGTTTTGAGAAAAGATAAGTAATTGATAAAGCATTGCAACTCCGTAGAAGTTCCTGAAAATACCCATCAGGAACTTCTATTTTTGTCTGTATCGTATAATTTTTCGATCTGTTCTTTTTTGATCAATATCCTATCCGGGTTTTACCATCAATTTTTGAGATAATTGAATATTTTCTTGATCAATTCAAAAAGTTCTGACATAATCAGCAACTGATTTAAGTAATAATATGCTGATGATACAGGCATGTTCAAACCAGATATCGCAGATCACATGCCGGAACTTGTTCTGGGAGTAAGGAACTACGCGTCCCTCGAGGCGTGTAAGGATCATGCGGATGCTGTATATTTTTCTCTTGATAGGTTCAGTTTGCGAGCCCGTGCGTGTGATATCACTGGTGACTCCCTGGTGCGTTTCGTGGACAAGGTAAAAAGCAATGGGCTAAGAGCTTATCTGACGTTAAATACTGTAATCTATCCGGACGATCTGCCGGCTCTTGATGAGGTCCTTCAGCTGGTATCTTCCAGTGATGTGGATTCGATCATTGCCTGGGATCCGGCTGTGGTCATGAGGGCGATCGATAATGATATTGATGTGCATATATCCACACAGGCCAATGTGTCCAATACCGATACGGTCGATTTTTATGGGTCCTTAGGGGCCAGTCGTGTGGTGCTGTCGCGGGAGTTGACCTTAGAGCAGATCAGAACGATACGGCAGAATACTGATGTGGAACTGGAGGTATTTGTCCATGGAGCTATGTGTCAGGCAATATCCGGTCGATGTTACCTGTCGGCTTATCTTCTGGGACGATCCGGTAACTGCGGAGAATGTGCACAACCATGTCGCTGGGGGTGGAGTCTTGTGGGAGATGACGGTTCAGTGGTGAAAGTAGATGGTAAATATCTCCTAAGTGCCAGAGATCTCTGTATGATCGAACATATCCCGGAACTGGTGGATGCTGGTGTGGATGCCTTCAAGGTTGAGGGACGTTTGAGGGATTCACGATATACGTCCTGTGTATCACGATGTTATTCTCAGGCTCTCGATGCATACAGGAATGGCGAATATACTCATGAAAAAACGAAGGATTGGAAAACCCAGCTTGCTGGAGTCTTCAATCGTGGTTTCTCAACTGGTTTCTATTTCGGGAATCCGGGGCCTGATGGGCTTTCGCCTGATCTGGAGATGAATGTTTCAAATGTGAATAAAGTGGCTGTAGGGGTGATTACCAACTATTATCCTAAAGTTGGGGCTGCTGCTGTGAATTTACAGGAGTCTCACCTTAAGTTAGGGGACGAGATCCTTATTGAAGGAAAGACCACCTATCTGGAGCAAGAGGTTGTTTCTCTTCTAAGCGATGCTATACCGGCCAAAAGAGCTGAAAAAGGTCAGGAGATCGGGCTGGCGGTGGATGGTAAGGTACGTGAGAACGACAAGGTATTCAGGTTGGAATATACTGCTGAATCATAATTGCGACTCCCGTATTGGGGAGCCGCTAATTTTTATGTACATAGGATCATCCATGATCAGGGTTCAGGACATCATCCTTTATCTCAGAATTCGGATCGATGTTTACATCGGGCCATATTTTAACATCTGAATGGATCGTCGTGCCGGTGCCAATATTGACCCTGGGTCCGATAACCGTACCGTTCTCCAGACTACAGTCCTGGCCAACAACCGTGCCGTTATCGATCGTTGAGCCAGAAGCATTCGAATTATCTCTTATGGTCACATCGTTGAATATATATGATGAAAGGATGCGGCAGTTGTTCCTGACAACACAATTTGATCCCAGGGTGGTGTATGGTCCAATAAGGACATTATCACCGATCGTGGTGTTCTCCCCCAGTACGATCGGTCCCACCAGTGCACTATTTGATCCCACAACAACATTGTTCCCTATTTTCAGGGGTCCGTATATACGAGCATCCTTTGTGTTGAAGTGACCTTCAATAGAGGTTCCCGGCAGCGATTCCAACATCCAGCGCTGTGCCTGACGATAGGCGACAGGATTTCCTACATCCGTCCAGTGGCCACGTACCAGTAGTCCATTGATCCCCCTTTCTTTGGATAGAAGTTTTGGGAACAGGTCCTTCGCAAAGTCATATTTTGCATCTGCAGGTATCCAGTCGAAGATCTCCGGATCGCACATATATATCCCCGTGCTTGCCAGATTGCTGAAAACTTCTCCCGGGCCGGGTTTTTCCAAGAAGCGGTGAATGCGGTTGTTCACATCCATATCTGCGATCCCGAATTCACGGGGATCATCAATGGAAAGGAGTCCAATTGTCACAGGAGCATTGTTGTGTTCATGGAACCGGTACATGGTCCTCAGTTCCAGATCCATCACATGGTCACCGCCAACGACTATGAAGGGTTCGTCACACAGGTATTTTTCTGCGTTCTTGACTCCACCTGCTGTCCCGAGTTTCTCATGCTCGTAGACATAGTCAATGTGGACACCGAACATACTGCCATCGCCAAGTTGTTCTTCGATCTTTTCTGCCATATATCCTATCGTCACCACGATCTCATTGAACCCTTCTTTTGCAAGATGTTCGATAAGATGCACAACGGACGGTTTGTTCAAAATAGGGATACTGGGTTTTGGTCTCTCAAAAGTAAGAGGGCGAAGCCTTGTGCCTTCTCCCCCGCACATTATACAGGCTTTCATATACAACTGTACTGTTTTCTTTACTTATAATATTTCCTATCCTTTAAAGAACTCAGTCAACCTTGTCAAGCAGGATCACGTCCTTTTTGTCCTGCACCACAATCTCTTTATCCCCTTTATACTCATCAAGTATGCCTATGATATGGACCCGATCATTCTTTCGTATCATATTGTCGATCTCACTGGCACCATTATTATTTGGTATGAATACGGCGATGAGTTGGGAATCATGGTCCACGTTCAGGATAAGGTGATCTCCCTTGAATGTGGTAGTCTTGCTGAACACGACCCCTTCCAGCCAGACCCGTTCTCCAATATCACAATTCGATGTCAGCTCTTTACCGCCTCGTCCTGTGATATCATTGGGATAGTAGGCCAGGTAGGCTACTGACAACGACAGGATCGCCATTGTCAGCAGGATCACCACGATCTTTTCTTCTTTTTCCATTGCACTATCTCTATGTTGCTTAATTGATCTGTTCGTTAATGGATACGAGTTTGATCTTGAATGTCAGTTCTTTCCCCGCAAGATGGTGATTATGATCAAGCATTGCATGGGTATCATTCATGTCCACAATGGTGATCTGTTGACCATATTGTGTGGATAGTGTCATCCCGATCGTCGGGATAATGCTGGATTCGTTCAGATCCTCAATGGTTATGGGGACGATCTTATCCTCACTGTATGGGCCGTATGCATCCTCTGGTAGAATTGTCACGGTTTTCTCTTCCCCGGGAGCCATACCAATAACACCGTTATCAAAGCCCTTTATCATTTGTCCGGCACCGACCGTGAATTCCAGGGGCTTGTAGGTCCTGCCCGGATTGTATACTGCCTCTCCCGCTTCTTTTGCAACACTCTCTATGGACGTATCAAAGATGGTGCCGTCTTCAAGCTCGCCCACATAATCTACCT